>Ga0058704_10001691_pt1 | contig 10201 bp, 7 predicted proteins | sample AgamicMgSfe_FD_71363 | JGI IMG/M metagenome (GOLD analysis project Ga0058704, IMG submission 71363) | Agave microbial communities from Guanajuato, Mexico - Mg.Sf.e | ecosystem: Host-associated > Plants > Phyllosphere > Phylloplane/Leaf | place: Guanajuato, Mexico | collected 2012-05-30 | reverse complement strand
ATTACACCGTTGGCGACGCTACTGAGTAGTTGCACTTAACATGCTTGGACATTAGTGTTGGATGGCCGGCAGTTGGCAGGCTCCGTCGGTGGAGGAGGATTCTGAATCAGCTTCAGATATTCGTTACCAGCTTTGTCGTCGTGGTATGTAAGGCCTGAAACGCCGCGAGATCTGCTAGTAGGCCCACAGAACATTCCACTTCGTCAGCAAGCTTCACGACGAGGGAAATGGTACATAATGGTCAGTGAGGGAGTAATTTGCATTTCGGGTGATACGGGAGGTAAAGATGCTTTCGGCTAGGATCCAACGACTGACAGATGCCAGATAGTGGGCGGTAGCATATGGCGCAGCGCTATGAGTAATCTCAGTGTGCTGTTTCCTACGCCTAAAAATGAGTGATCTATTTGGCTGCGCAGAACAAGTACAGGCCGCACGACAGATTCGTAGTTGTGCACCCGAACCGTTGATCTCGCCGAGCTCGACTGGGTGTGTCTCGGTGGCCGACTCAACAGCAAGTGCTCCGGTTGAAGCTCTGGCGTCAATACCACTGCTGTCATCTGACGTATGCGGCAGAGGATGGACACTGAGTGCTTCCAAAGGACACTTGACAGAGATAGACATTAAATATAGACGTCAGACGTAGAGTGTTTGGTGACAGGGCTTCGAGACGCTGAAGGCCTTGACTCTGGAGCCAACACTCCATTCACCCCACGCCACGGACTATGAAGGTTTCGGGAGATGCACAGGACGGCCGCCAGGTGCACTATCTCGGGCTGTCTGGGCCGATCCTGGCTCATGTCTTGTGATCGCCTCGAATCTGTATCTCTACCAGTTCAGCTTCAGTGATGGTCCGCTTGGGACCATGGAACCAGTACCGCCCACCGAGTCCAAAGGGAAAAAACCACCCGCCGACTGCAATCGTGGTGATCCCACCGATGACCACCGGAGAGTAATTTAGTGTTTGCTAGATGCTGTTAGTGAAACCTCTCACTGTGGTATGGACCCTCACTTACGGCGTTGACAGGGTAGAGCTGGGGCAACATCAGCACCTAAAATTGAGCGTCAGAACCCTTCTTTGTCCCAGGTATAGATTGTTGGCTTCCTTACCACAAAGGCAAACATAATGTACAAGCTCGCGATGATAGACACTAGAAGGCTCCAACTGCCAAGATTCCATTTCGCTGGTCGAAAAGCCTTGCGACCTACGGTATGGCGAGCGACAATCGGGATCAGGTAGCTCACCAAAGTGCCGATAGTGGCAGCTGCAGTGATAGCGGAGACTACGTAATGTCAGCGGTCATCACTAACCATCACCACTTCAGCTCACTCACACGCTACGGTGGAGCCAATAACCGCTGCATTGATTGCTATCGCAAGGAAAGCGATAAGATAAGCAGCGTTGACCGGAAGATGGTGGTCTTTTGTGACCTTGCTGAGAATCCGGCTGCAAGGCAAAATGCCATCTCGAGCGAGAGCGTATGTGATTCGTTGAGCGCTGAGCACGGAAATACCACAGCATAACAGAGAGTCGAGCCAGATGAAAAGCAAGATGACAACTGCGCCATCGCGTCCGACGAGTTGTACAAGGTACTCAGCCCAATTGTTAGGGTACGAACCGTTCACAATACCCATGAGGTCTTGCATGCAAAAGATAGTCATCAGGAGTGTGGGGATCGACAGTAGCCAGGTGGCAATGGTTCCAGTCCACATTCCTTTGGCAACCACCGAACTTGCAGAATGCGTCTCCTCAGAAAGATGGACAGAAGCGTCGTATCCGTAGAATTGCCAAGCGCCGAACAAAATGCCGACTATCCAGCAATAGCTGTTGCCTACTTGAACAATGGTGTTGCCGTCAGCATCAACCGCCGTGTTGATTCCATTGTAGAATGTCGTCATTATACTGCCTGGTTGGAAGCCTTTGCGGCGCGAGGCTGCAATTGGAAACCAGATGAAGTAGAAAGCCAGAAGTAAGACTGTGCTATAAGCACAGGCGCGGAGCATCGCTCTCACAGTCCTTTGACTGATGCAGTTTGGGACCAGTCCGAGTAAGATCATGATTGAGCTCATGCACCAGGAGAACCAGCCCGTGTGGATCACGGTCGAGTTAGGGTAGAGGATCATGAGCATGGACAGAAGGAAGTTGGTACTGCCTTGAGATAACCCGGGTATGATAGTCACCCAGCCGGCCCAGTTGAACCAGGCTGTCATCCAAGCGAGGAAAGGACCATGGCGCGAGCCGCCAAGACAGTATGCCTGTCAAGATGAGTAAGTAAGTGAGCGTTTGTGAGCAGAGCTTCCACTGATTACCCAGTAGTATATTCCTACCAAATGATGTCAGCCTCGTGTATTTTAGAGAGTGTTATGTCCCCTGCACCTACCTCCAGCCGTGGGCAACGAGGCCGCTATCTCCGCCATGGCAAAGCTGACAATGGTGGAAAGTCCGCCCACCATCGTCCAGTTGGCGAAAGCAGCTTGAGGGCCTCCCGTGTACATTGCGAAACCAAACAGGACTGGCATCCCACTAACGAAGTTCATGGTCGTGACTGAGATATGGACTATCAGCGCTTGAATCAAAGCGAGAGCCGCGAGACAAGGCATACAGGTCGCCGCCCAATTCTCGAACATGCCAAAGCTGCGTATGAAGACCTGCGTGTAGCCTAAAGTCGCCAGATGGTGTTCGTCTCTGCTCATTTCTCTGACGACAACCTTGCTTGAGGCAGCGTCCTTAGTTGGTAGCGGCTCCATGTCCATGTCCAACTAAGATCAGTGCGTCGTTTCGGGGAAGCGCATTCGGTAACACTACTCTTGTTAATTCAGATTCCGCGGCGACACAAGTGAAGGAAAAAGCGTCAGCTGAAAGGCCGTTGCGCTTAGGAGGCTATCTATGTGCATTGTCGCATTGGGGCTAAGAAACGACCGCGGTACCCTAGTGGGGGTGCAAGCTGAGCACAGCGCCGCTGCATGCAAGCGCCGCCAGTGAACACAACATAGATTGCAAAGTTAACGCAGCCAAGGAAGAGGAGGTCTTACAGCATACGATCGTTGTCGGGCATCGGTAGAAAGATTAGAATTGATCCCACCGCTTGCCCACTCACCGAAGTGTTAAGGTAGCTTAGGCACAGTCGTACGCTTGAGGATGCCGTTTTAGGTAACGACTGAAATTTTTGCACAGTGAGGCGACAGGCCTCGACAATGCTGGTGTGACAGCTCACGGTCCTGGTCCCGCAGCTCAAGCAGTCACTCACGCTAGCTTCGGCAGCTGAAAGCAATCTAAGGTACTGATGCAGGGTCCGGAAGCTCATACCTCGTCTAGGCGCCGCCCTGCATTGTGACGCTAGGCCTTTGTTGCCTCTCGACTATATTGGGTATCTGTATTATCCTACCAGCCAAGAACTTGCACTGTAGCTCAGTAAACGCTACAATTGCCTGGTACTGAAGACGTCGTGCTTTCCACAATGCTACTGTGACATACACGAACAATCTTTCCACGGCTATCGATCAGTTGTTGACCAACTCCTTGGTGTCCACGCCGAAGAATACAACGTGCACAGTGATGTCGTCCCTGACGTTCCTACTAAGCGGCGGCTGTACGCTCATGACACCGCAGAACAAATCGCGACGGTTGCCGCCGAGCGCATTTTTGACCAAATGGATGCCGCAGTTCGGGTCCTCGTTGACGAAGTGCTTAGGACTTACTCTCCATCTCAAGCTCCCGTTCTCATCGAAGTATGTGTCGTCATCGCCGGAAAGGTCAGACATGCTCTTGAAAGTCGGCGTGTTGCCCCCATCTAGCGCAATTCGCCGGTTGCCAGGCGGCCCGCCGAGACCAAGCGACGGCAGCAGCCCTTGCTGATCTGCTTGTTCGAGGAAGTTGGTGGGCTTGTTCTTTTCGAGCCATAGCTGCACACAAGCTACAGCGTCTTCGTTGGACATGTTGTCCCACAGACCATCAGACGCCATGATGAGGAAGTCAGGATGCGCGCCGGTTCTGACGCGGGTCTCTGTGACCTCCGGCTCAGCAGTCAGATATGGCGGGGTTTTGATGAGGTCGTTCGGCCTGGGTGATGGGCCCCAAAAGTAGTCATGAGCCCGAATTGAAATTTCTTGTGGCCACTTCCAGCGAGCGTCGCCAAAAGCTCGTGATATCGCTATGCCGTGCACTCGACCAGTCTTCGGGTCAACACAATCCTCGTCCGGATGATCACGCTTCAGTCTGGCGACCTCGTCTTGGTTGAAGCCGGTTTGATCTAGCGACATCGGCTGTGCGACGTACTTGCCTTCTGCGGCATCCCATCTGCCAAGCACTGCTCGCGAGTCACCAGTATTGGCTACACGCAAGACGGACTTTTTCGGATCATACAGAGCCAGCAGGGCGCAGGAACCAGAGTAAACGGTAGCTGCCGCTGCGATAATCTCTGCCCGCTCGATCTTGCCATCTTTTACAAGCTCCTTGGATTGATTGATGATGTTGTTGTCGAACGTCGTGAACGCCTTCTTGATACTGTCAACTATATGTTGGTCGTTTGGCGTGAAGGATCGGTTGAGGCACCCAGCGTCCCACAAAGCCTGACCTACAGCGCTAGGCAAGATCTGCTTGAGCAGCTCGGCCGTCCGGGGCCCAGCATGGCCGTCAAATACAGCCCACTCACACCAGTCCTTGTTCGGGTCACCGAAGAAGTTGAATTGGCCACTCGACCATGTGTCTTCGCAAGGCAGATTCGAGGCTAGCTGGCAAGTATGGCCCACTGCCGTAGGCGTCACGGAAAAGCCCGACTTCGTCCCCAGCATCTCCTGAGCGCGTGCAAGGTCCATAGGTGGGACGCTCGTGGCAGCTGCACATTGGACCGCGGTACCCATCGCGTCTTCCAGCGTCTCCATCTCTGCAGGCATTTCGTCCATGACCTCCAATCCGAGACCCAAGAATGGAAGACCGTAGAGCCATGAATGCGCGTACATTCCGAGACCGATACATGTCGTTCCCAACAATATGCTTCGGAAGATTCTTCTTGGTGGTTTTGGTGGCTGTGGCTCCGGTTGGAAGTAGGTTGTATGCGTATGCGCTCCGGTGTTGGCGGCGCCGTTGTATCGCCGCAACGTGCGATGCACGATCGAGCGACATGGCCGCACACTCCGTATGATCATGGTTGCTTCTGACGTGCTCGTTCGACGAACGGAAGACGCGTCTATCTTCAGAAAGGGGAGCGGAAGTTTGTCGGGTCGCTAGACTCTAGCGCGGAACGAAGTTTCGATATTGACGTTTACCTCAGTTATTTGATGTCCCGCGATACGGGAAAAACTAATGTCTTTCCACAAGATCACACCAACCACCAACGAACCTGGGAAGAAGAACACTCTTGACTCTCATTGCTTCCATCGGTACGTACGGGGATGAGTGAATGTCCATTCAAAATTGTGTCTCGAAAGAGCCGCTAAGCATGGCCGAAAGGCTGCTTCTCCGTCAAGCTCCCAGTGTCCAAACAATGACGGTTCTTCTTGCTTCATGGTCGTTGTTTCGCACTCGCATGGCGCTCTACGAGAAGATCTACGAAGGATATGATCTGCTCCCATGCACAACCTGAACGCTACAAAAGGAACACACTTGGCGATCACCTTACAGTAGCTCGAAGATGATATCATCCTCAAACTCAACATCTCGCGTCTCATAGCTCTCATCTCCACTCGCATTTTACAGTCAACCTGCCAATACCACAACTCATAACTCCCAGCGATGGCAGACTCGTACGTGGCATGGAATGATGCCAAAGTTGAACCCAAAATCGAAAACGAACAGGGCAAGATCAACCAACTCCACACCATCATCAACCGCGTCCAAGAACACAACTTCTCGCACCATCGCCATGGCTTCAGAGGCACACATGTCAAGACGCAAGCCATCGTCAAAGGCTCGATGACCGTAGAAAAGAACCTCCCTCCGCACCTTTCGCAGGGCATGTTCAGTGTGAGCGGGAACACTTACCCGCTAGCCATACGCTATGCCAATGAACCCAGCTTCCTACAAGACGACCGCGCCCCGGGACCTCGAGGCTGCGGTATGAAAGTTTTTGGTGTGAATGGGCCAGGCGGCTTTCTGGACGAGGCGGGGGAGAAGACGGAGACTCAGGACTTCACATTCAATAACGCGCCGTTGCTGGAACTCACCGACTTACCCACGACGTTGGAGATCTTCACTTTACGCGAGAAGTACTTCGATGACTCGGAGATTCTCAAGGCAGAACTCAGCAAACGGAAAGACAAAGACCTCCAGTTCGCTCCAACTACACTACCTAATCAGCATTTCATGAGTTACACAATGTACTCGCAATCTGCCTACCGCTACGGAGACTATGTGGCCAAGTACGCCATGTTTCCCACCGGCAAGCTGCAGCAGGAGCTCGCGGACAAAGCCCAGATCACGGAGCAAAGCATTCCTGAGCAGCACTCCATCTGGCTGCGCGATTACTTCCAACACCACGATGCAGAGTTCGATTTCCGCATACAGCTGTGCCGGGACCTTGACGAGCAGAGTGTTGAGGATTGTTCTAAGCCCTGGGAAGAAGAGAGATATCCCTTCGAGACAGTAGCCAAGATTACGCTTCCCAAGGGCCAGGATGTCTTCGATCCAAAGCGCAGAGCCTTCTGGGACGATCACATGAAGTTGAATGTCTGGTACGGACTTGAAGCTCACAGGCCTCTGGGTAGCGTTAACCGGCTGAGGAAGAGTCTGTACCAAGCTAGCGTGGCTAAGCGAGCGGAGATCAACGCAGTGGATGTGAAGTTCATCAGCATTATTGACGAGATACCATGATGATCGAAAGCTTTGAATTTGCGTCTAGAGGTATGTTTCATCACTTGTCAGGTAGCTGCTTATTGTACATTGTTTCACTCAGCCGAAGCTTCCCGTGTGCTCATGGAGAACTGCCATAGCCCACTGCAATATCATCAATCGCTCCAAATTTCCGTGCGCGTTCTTCAATGTTGTCAGCGAATCGAGCTCTTCTCCTCGCTTGTCTTGTACAACCCACGTGCACCTACTCCATCACGCCTCTCTTCTGCTCCTGCTGCTGCGTAAGGCCGGTCGTGGGCTCAGGCGGCGGCTTCTGCACACCCCGGAAAGTGGAGTTGTACCAGCCGCTGAGCATACCGGGTTGCCCGTGATCAGCAGTGCTGGATCGTCGTTCGGCGTAATCCTCACTGCCTCGCTTGTGGTTCGTAAGGTTGTTGAATAGGCCGCCAGAGTTAGAAGACTAGAGTGCTCGTGTCAGCAGACGCTCTTTACGCCACCCCGAGCAATGGGCAGGGCTTACCCGTCTCCTCTGACCGCTTGACGAAGTTGCACTTCCGCCGGTGTTGCTGATCGTCTTCTCAATGCTATTGACGCTGCTGACCGAAGCTCTTCTCACGGCATCTGCGATGCCGGCGCCGGATGTGCGACGCTCGCCGATGGGGTTACCGGGTTCGTGGACCTCCTTGCCCTTCTGGAACATCCCGCGGCGGTCCTGCCAGAGGTTGGTTGGGGTAGACATGGTGGATTTCCTTCTCAATGTGATGGCTTGTTTGAGTGTGAGTGGTGGTCTTGTGCTCCGTTGCTGGAAATGAGCTAGGCTGTGTGCTTAAGTGAAGGAAGAGCTTCCTGCCATATAGGAGCTTCGACAGCTCGAATAGTAAGAAGATGACGTTTACTCGTCGGGCCGTTTCCGTGTTGATCACATGTGAAGACGCCCTAACGTGGGGTATCGCGGGGTAGCTCCAAAGGCAAGCGAAGTCCGAAGGAGGAAAATGATCGGCATCGCCAGGGTTCTTCATCAGTCGCTGTGCGTCGCCGTATCTGCAGGCTTCTCGGGATCAGAAGACATATTTGCCGTCTTGTGGTCGTCCCAGTATGTCTTCGCAACAAAAGTGATGCTCAGTGCGAGGCCTAACCCAGCGAGTCCAGTGCCCATATAGAGTGCTCCACGATATCCTCGCAGCGTCTCTTCTCGAGTATGGCCGCCATTATTGACGTGCACCTCAACAGTACCGGCGAACCCAAGGCCGAGCGAGATGGAGTAGTTGACGACGGTGTTAACTAGGCTCGCAGCCACTCCTTGTTTGGACTTCTCGATGGTGTTGCTGAGGTATATGGTTGCAGCTGGGAAAGACATGTCCATGCCCCAAGGTGCGATTATCGTCGTCACGAAGAACTGCGCCCAGTAAACCTGATGGGGAGGTACGGTCGCAATAAGCAGATTACCTGTGAGAAAGGCAGACAATGCGATGACCATAAGCCATGCTGGCCGTACATGGCTAAGCAAGAAGCCCGTCACAACTGCTGCTGCGGCTCCAGACATGACGAGCGGTGTAAGGTACGCTGAAGCCAGCAGCGGCGTAATGCCTCGTAATACTTCTAAGATGTTCCAGATGTAGTAGACCCAGATACCAAAGTTCGCCCAACCGCACGCCACACATCCAAGCACGAAGGCATTAGTGCTGTTCAAAGCGCTGAATGGGATGAGCGGGTAGGGTGAGACTTTGATCTCAAGGTAGAAGAATAACGGCATCAGTAGCACGCCAAGGACGAGGCAGACGCAGACGTACGCGGACTTCCAGCCGACGACAGGTGCCTGGTTCCAAGCAAAGTTGAACAGGACAAGACCCGTAATGCCGATCGCTGCTGCGAGGAGGTCAAGTTCTTCAACAAGGGCTTTAAGTGACCGCGGTCTCGGTGGCAGGGTCTGCGGGTCCGGTATAGCAAGAGCAGCCACCACTGCAAGCACTCCCAGGACCAGCGCAAACGACCAGAACGTCCAAGGCCACCAGGCCAGCTGTGCGAAAAGAGCACCGAACACTGCGCCGACGATCGAACCACCCGGCGCGCAAGCTCCGAAAACCGAGAAAGCCATGTTCTTCCTTCGTCCGGGCTCGTACAATGCTCCCAGTAGCGCTAATCCATTTGGAAGGCATATAGAGGGCCCTATACCCTGCAAAACCCTCGCGAAGATGAAGAGGACGTCGTTGGAGTAGACGGCCAGACCTGCGACCATGGACCAAAGCGCGAACCAGGTGTAGCCAATAACCAGCATGCGCTTGTAGCCATACATATCGCCGAGCCGCCCGGACAACAGGATGAAAGTGCCGACAGTCAAGCTATAGCCTGCTATGAGCCAGGCGTCGATGCCTGGATCACCGATGCCGAAGGAGTCGGACATGATGTGCAGGATTGAAAGGGTCTGCCCAAGCCCGACTTGGGTCGTGAATTGTGAGAGACTGATGATGCCGATGACCAGAATCTCTCGCGGTAGTGATACGGCCCTTTGCAGCGACGGGACTTTTCGCAAGTCTGTTGGTCCCTCTGGATCCGTCTCGTCTTCTTCCGTCTCGCTGGGAGGTGGCGATAGTGCCTCTGTCTCTTCCAGACGATCCTGATCATTTCGTACCGTGTCCGCCATGGTCGCACAAAATGGAATTCGCAATTTGAATCGAAGAGATGTTCTGTTGTTTCGACGCGTCTGGCGCCTCTTGAAATGATGCAATGTCCGGGCCTACGTCAGGATATGTAGCCGGGTTTCTACACTACTTGAGAAGGAGGAGGAGGAGGGGAACATGCAGACAATCTGAAAGTAGAGTACAGACCATTTTCGTGCTGTTCGCAAGTATTCTGCACACAGTGATAGCACGTTTCCTTGCTTGGAAAGCAAACCTCACAAATGGTGTGCGCGTTGGAAAGTTTCGAGTGGATGTTGATCCCGCTTCACTTCCGTCGATGCTCCGCTGCGGGTCCGGCAGATCCAAAGCCCGGTATCCCCTTTACATGCGATGCGATGCTGCAACTGTTAAAAACGAAGACAAGGTCACAGCAGCATCAGGAACGGCCAGTCACCCCATATGGGCAGGCTCTGGCATTATTCAAGCCGAAACGATCAATCGGAAGTAGCCCGAGCGACTGCTCTCGGGCTCACCTGCGTGCCATGTAGATCTTACGTCAACGCCGCGCCCTACTCCAGCGATATCCTCTTTCGACTGCCTGGACTTACTGTAGTCTAGAGCTCCGGCAGTCAGACTATGCCGTGGAGTGGTACACGAGATGATCCGGAAGCTGAAGTGGGAATGGCCAGGTTTGTACCAGAGGATTGCAGATCGACCTCGAAGTGCCTGACGTGTAAACGTCTGGTGAGGACTCCGTAGGAAGATACACGACCGATTCGATTATACATAATATCATATA
>Ga0058704_10001690_pt1 | contig 10201 bp, 11 predicted proteins | sample AgamicMgSfe_FD_71363 | JGI IMG/M metagenome (GOLD analysis project Ga0058704, IMG submission 71363) | Agave microbial communities from Guanajuato, Mexico - Mg.Sf.e | ecosystem: Host-associated > Plants > Phyllosphere > Phylloplane/Leaf | place: Guanajuato, Mexico | collected 2012-05-30 | reverse complement strand
ATCTTCATCATGGCGGCGCATATCCTGACCTTTAGCATCGAGATGAATGTTCTCACCAACCACGGCACTTGCACGATTGTCTTTGGCCTCGTGGGCACAATCGTCTCCCTGGCGTTGACCATCCCTCGGACATTCAAGGGCATTTCCTGGTTCTCCATTGTCTGTAAGTACCCTGGCACAAGTCACCCTCGCTCTCTTTTCTTTTCTCTTACTCCCGCGCTCTTTCCGTATCTTCCTCTCGATGCTCATGAAACAACAGCATGCCTTTCGATCACAGCCGCAATCATCATAACCATGATCGGCGTCGGCATAACCCACCCCGCGCACCCAGAACTCTACGCCATAACCCCGAGCAGCAAAACCAGCTTCGCCCACGGCGCCACGGCCGTCTCCAACATCGTCGTGGCCTACGCCGGCCACGTCGCCTTTTTCGGCTTCATCTCTGAAATGGACCGCCCGCAGGACTTCCCCAAGGCTCTGGCGCTGCTGCAGACAGTGGCAATCAGCTTCTACGTCGTCGTCGCCGTCGTCATCTACCGGTACGTCGGCTTCGACGTCGCCTCGCCGGCCCTCACGTCGGCGAGCCCCGTCGTCGCCAAGGTCGCCTGGGCCGTCGCAATGCCCACTATTATCGTCGCGGGTGTCGTCAACGCCAGCATCGTCGTCAAAAACATGTACGTCAAGATCTGGCGCGACTGGCGCCGTCGGCCGCGCGTCATGGGCGAGGACAGCGTGCGCGCCTGGGGCAGCTGGGTCGCGCTGTGTGTGGCGGCTTGGGTGCTGGCGTGGGTCATCGCCAGTGCGATACCCGTGTTCAGCGACTTGATCGGGCTGCTCGGGGCGCTGTTTTGCTCGTGGTTCTCGCTGGGTCTGCCGTGCTTGTTCTGGTTTTATATGTTCAAGGGGGAGTGGTTTCGGGATTGGAAGAGGGGCTGCTTGTTTGTGGTTAATGCTTTCATCTTGCTTGTTTGCTGTGTCGTGGTAAGTTTCTCTCTTTCTGGTCTCAATACTGCGTGGTGTGGGCCTTGCTAATATGCTTTGTAGTGTGTTGCCGGCACGTATGGCAGCGTGATGAGTCTGGTCGCTAGCGGTGAAGGCGCGGGTGCCTTTTCTTGCGCCAACAATGCTGTGCCAGGCCACTAGAGTAGATGAGAAGACGTCTTGTGAGACCATCTCATAGCGATGGAGCATGTCCGGCTCTGAGATGCTTGGAGACGGAGTCTGGTTTCGTACTGCTTCGGGAGGGAGTCTGGTGACATATACAGACGGCTTTGGGCATAACAGCGATAAAGTGTGGCATGGGGAAAGCCTCTGATTGTGGATCCAGAGTAGAGCATCACGTACTATAATGTGTAAAGAATAAAGACACTCGATGTGTTATCCGGGTTCGGAAGTGACTTCGCAAAGCAAGGCTTTTAGGGCCGACTCATCATGTATCGTGAACATTGGTCATAAACAGTCTATATACATGCAACATTCCATCCTTCCTAATAGCCAAACGCCTCTGTATGCAACCAGATCCCTTGTGCGCCGGTACCCTTGTGAACGGCTCTCTCATCGCTGAGTGCAACAGTAGCATATCTCACATCATGCACCAAGCCTGCAGGACCACAGACGACCACCGCACTCTCGCCATAAGCTTTCTCGAGCGACTTCCTGATGAGGTTGGAACACGCCGGTCGGCCAGAGAAGATATTGATCGAGGGATGTAAGAGTGGTTGCTTCGCCAATGGCTTCTCGTCAAAGCTGCGTGACGAGCTGTCGGATCTGGAGGGGCTGTCTCCGCAATTGCACGTGCAAGATGGCTTGATATCCCCATCGTCTTCATCTTCGATGGTGGACGTGCAGCAGCAAGTACCGTTAGGACCACATATCCCCTTCGAGGGCTCGGCGTTTGAGCTGGATGCGATGCTGGGTGCAGCTAACTCTCTGACTTCCACTTCCTTGTTCCTTGCGACGTCTTTCTTTTCGTCCGTGTAGTACGAATCGCTTGACGTTCTTAGTTCGCCAACTCTCCCATGAGTCAACGAAGGTTGTGGCTTTGAAAGGTGTAGAGCTTCGAGTATGCTCCTTTGTTCGGTAGTGAATTGCTCGTCGCACGTGATGTATGCGCTGATCTCGACCTCGAGGTCATGACCCTCCATTTGAAGAGTCTCCACATCTCTCATCACTTGCGCAAACTCTCTCGAGAACCAGCCGAGCTGCTTGCCTGACTTGACGATCCAGACGTAGCGGATGCGTCTAGTCGCCACTCGCCTACGGTTGCTTCTGCTCTGTCTTGATGTTTTCATGCTGGATTCAACAAGGTCTCGCAGTAACGGCATGGTGAATGTTGCGCCTGTGCTACCAGCCACAAGTACGACACTGTCGAATTGTTCCAGTGGCCGAACGAATCCATAAGGGCCCTCGATAGCAATACTTTTGGACCGACCACTTGCAAGATCGTCAGTGGTTTGAGGAAGGCTCAGTCCAACCTTTGCGGCGTGACGATATAGCTTTTTGGTGCTACCTCCATGAGCTTGCACGAGAAACTCCATTTTGCCGTCACTCGGTAATGATGCAATAGTGAAAGGATGTGCTTGCATAGGAGCAAGTGCTTGGCACGATATGAAGACGTGCTGGCCGGGTCTCCAGGAGATGGGTGGATTCCTGATTGTGACTCGGGTTGTGTTGTCTGAAACGGCGGAAAATTCTGCCTTCAAAGCCCATAGTGCGCCCATGGAGCCATCCCTCCTTTGGCTAGGATGTAGGATGGAAAGATTGTTGTAAATATAGTAGAAGGCACGAACGAGACGGTCGAAGAAGAAGATGCCGACACATATCCAGATCCAGTAGCGGACTTCTACAGGTGTGTGAAGATATGCCATTGCGATGAAGGCGGCGAATGAAATGATGTGTTGGACGACGAAGAACTCATAAGACCACCCGCGAATGGGTGTCATGGAGCTGATGGTGATCCAGAGAAGGATGGCCCAGGCAGCCACACCGCGCTGAGTGATACTGTCTGTTCTGATCTTGGTTCCGATGAAATCATAAGGAGCCCAGTCGGCGAACCAATAACCCATATGTATCGTCGCCGTCAGCAGCAGACAGCGCGATGCCCATCTATGCAGCCAATTGATGCGCTCGTAGGACGATCCTGTCAGGTACCCGATGATGTTGCGCTTTCCCGCCAATAAGAAGAGCAGCGGCAGTTGACAGATTGTGATAAACCCGGTGCGATAACCGATATCTTCAAAAGACAATCGGTCACTGACTTGAAGTTTGTAGAAGCACAGTACCAGCAGAGTAATCACGTTGGCCAGTAGAAGTGCGGTGCGGCCGAGAGTTGGCGAGGGTAACCTCCATTTCTTGACCCCTAGAGCAGGGAGAGAAGCGTTTCCCAACTCCCGAAGTATGGCAGTGAGGGATGCGATTGCGACAAAAGGCAACGACTTTGGTTTTGCAGGGGTGAGACTCGTCGAGCGGGTTCTGTCAAGTGTCAGAAAAGGAACGAGATGCGCCAAGGATGCTATATACTGTACCTTTGTCTATAAAGAAACCAGCTATAAACATTTGCCAGTGTGAAGGCACCGATAGCAGACCCGACTACAGCCCAGTACATCTTCTCCAAAGTGAAGAGGCTGGGAATGCCATTTCCCATGGACATGTTACCCATCGACATGTCCATGCCACCCATATCCATACCGCTCATGTCCATCTTGAACGATGAGGCCGCCTTGTCTGGACGTGCTCAAGGGAGCGCAGACGGTCCTGTTGAGGCCTCTCGTGCCTTGTCTCGGAATCAAGAGGTCGACTAATCGTCCGTAAGAGCAGATGTCAAAGGCTTGAAAAGAAGAATTGAAGAGACGAAAGTAGGTAGGTAAGCACACTTGGTGATACAAAATGGCTCGTCGTGGAACGGCATTACGGCTCACTCGCAAGGTCGAAGACGTATATCATGATCATAAGCGGCCTCAAACAGCCGCATCTCTTGCCATGATCCGATGGCCCCACCAACGTGTTTCTACCGTAGCACTTCGGTAGGCCCAGTTGTGGATCATCGGTGAACAAGTGAGGGCCAGGTGCGCCACCGAGTGGACTCTCCCGAGAGTTTGTTGGAGAAGAACACGCTTGGCAGCCTCTTTTGGGAAACGAAAGCCGGTGTTTTGCTCGCATTTGAGCACATTTATTTCGATCCCTTGGGTGGATGTGTCAACTCAGAGTCTCAGACTACAAAGGCTCCACCAGTCATGCCGCTAGCTGATGGTCAAGAATAAATCGTCATTGAAGGTAAGCAGGGTGACCATTTGGTCTTTTGTATTGCTTCTTGACAGCACCTGCCTCCCATACCGAACTTCACGTTGCGCATTGCATTGCAACCACAATATACGTAGCATCCATCTCAACAAGTCGATCCAAAAGCTCCCCGACAGTTGTATAGATTGCGCCTTGATCGCTATTAGAATTTCGTCGTTAGAAAAGCACCATCTCTCACTCCATCACATTCACTACAGTCACATCCATATCATTATGGACATGTCAAGCTCGTCTTCGGACTCGATGTCCATGTCGTCCATGTCCATGGTCTTCACCACCGACCACTCCACGCCGCTCTTCTCGAAAGCCTGGACTCCAACCTCGACAGGCGCATATGCCGGCACATGCATATTCCTCATCATTCTTGCCATCATCGGACGCGGTCTACAAGCCTGGAGACACGTCCTGGAGCAAAGATGGCATAATCAGGCAATCAACCGAAGATATGTCGTCGTCGCAAACAAAGATGAGCAAGCAGAAGACGAGACCGCAAACGCCCCCGAATCCAAAGAACAGGCTGTCCTCACTGTCAGAGGTGTGGACGAACATGTCCGAGTCGTGAGAAAGGGTATCCAAGAGACGTCGGCCTGGAGAATCAGTACCGATGTCCCCAGGGCATGCATCTTCGTTGTACAGGCTGGTGTAGGCTATCTACTGTAAGAATGATACTTCCTCTGAGGACTCCACTCTCGCTAACCTAACTATCAGCATGTTGGCGGTCATGACCCTGAACGTAGGATACTTTCTTTCTGTCCTGGCAGGTCTATTCGTGGGAGAGCTAGCATTGGGGAGATTCTCTCAGATGGATGATGGGCACCACTGAGAGTGGTTTGTTTGCGATGCACTGTGCGATACGTCTCTTACGATGTCCATGAAATTGTGTATAGAGTGGCGGTCTTTGTGGACCAGCTTGTTTCCGACTAGCCGATGCAATACAAAAGCCATCTGCCGAATCAAAATCACATTTAAACAAGATCGATGTGCATTTGACTTCGATACAATTATCCGGAGTCCATAATAGGCATTAGGGCTCGGCTCTAGGATAATACAGGACAGTGCTCGGAGACGTTGTGAGGAGGCGCATGAAACTTCCGACCCTGGCACGAGCGCGCCGCATAAACGTGCTCATTCTTGCTCCCGCGCTTCCTTCGCGTAAGCATCAACATCACTCACACTCAGAGGCTCGAATCACGATGATGGTTCTCGAACGAGTCGAACCTCGCGAATCGTGTGAGCAACTGCCAATCTGACCGGCCTGAGCGGAAAGCTTAGCGAACATGGCGAGTAATGTACATAGCATCGACCACTCCCTTTTGTAACTTACCTTAGCCTCTTCTTCTGTTTCTATAATATCACACTTCCCACCTCTCCCCTGTTCAATACAAAGTAAACTGCTCTTCTGTGCGACGTTCGAAAGTCCCTCTCTGTACTTCCACCTCGTTTCATCTCTCAAAATGCGCTCCCAATTTCTCCTCGGTGCTCTCCTGCCCCTCGCCTCTGCCCACTTCAAGCTCATCTACCCAGCCGCCCGTGGATTCGATGAAGACATCCTAGGCACCTTCCCCTGCGGAGGTCAAGACCAGGTCAGCAGCAACCGTACTATGTGGCCCATGACTGGCGGGCCGATCCAATTGGACATGGGCCACACGTCGACTAAGGTCGAGGTGCTGCTGGCGCTGGGCAACGACCCGGGCTCGAGCTTCAACACGATTATTCTGCCCACCGTCCAGGAACAGGGACCTCAGAACTTCTGCATCAACGGCGCTGCCATCCACATCCCCGACAACATCAGGAGCCAGATCCAAGAAGGCACAAATGCCACGATCCAAGTCATCACCAACGGTGACCCGAGCGGCGGTCTCTACAACGTGAGAATGTCCTCTTTCCTGTGTTCTTTTGCATGGTCGCTAACAGTGCTCGTAGTGCGCAGACATTACCTTCACGCAGGCCGCCCTCTCGACCGAGCAGTACAACTCAAACTGCCAGAACAGCACCGGTGTCACCGCAGCCGCCGTGTCGAATGGCGGAAACGCAAACGGCACCGGCGCGGCCACTTCTGCCTCTGCGTCAGGTTCTACCTCTGCGTCTGCGTCTCGCTCTGCTTCGGGCTCTGCATCATCTGCCGCTGGCACGGCGTCTAGCGCTGGTGCTGCTTCCCTGCCCACCATGGCTGGATATGCGCTCGGCGCCATGGGTGTCGTTGCCGGTGTCCTTGCCTTGTAGGAATTGCGTGGATGGTTCATCGAGATACTCTGGTAAAAGGGTCACAAAAACAGCACGGGCGTTTCAGCGGCCGATTGTTCTTACGGAACATGATTTACGCACAGTTTTACTTTCCCGATAGCATGATGGCGAATGGTGCATATACTGAATCAACGAGAATAGATCTCACTTTCAAGGATGTTTAGTCACTAAACTTGCTTGACCTTGTCCCAAGGTAGTGCCTCGTGAGGCTGGGCGTACTTTTCCAGATGCTTTGTAAAGACCAGCCGTCCACCCCTGCAAAGTTATAGTACTGCCACACGTCCAATCCCCTGGTCCTGCAAGCCCGCAAAGCCACTCTGATAGATCAAAGCAGTTTCCTAACAACACATCGTAGCTGACAGCTGCCCCTATAATCAAGATGTGTACGAAACGAACAGTGCATATCGTTCTCACCACTCGCCTCACCCAGTCCACAAAAGTATTGCCAAACGTATATATTGAACACAACCCGTCCATCTTTCATCAATCTGGTGCAATAGCCCAGTTGGTAAAGCGGAGAGACGACTTGAGCCGTGGCCAGTGTGGACTGAAAAGTCGCGTAAGCCCGTAATCGCCCTCGGGTCCTCTTCGTTTTTGGTCGCGTGTTCGATTCCTGTCGTCGTCGACTTTTTTTTTCTCCCCTCTTCTTTGCACTGTGTGGCTGCTTTTCGTCTCTTTCGTGTTTTCTCGGTCCTGGATTGAGATGTGCAAGGCAAGCATTCTCGTTATAGGATCGATCTCCATGGGATCGTTAGCTAGGTTGCTACTCTTGAAACCCTTTCTCGGGTCTGTTACACTTCGCTCTGCACCTTGGGCTGTGGACATCTTCGAGGTGCAAGGATGTATCGATGCGTAGAGCAATTGCTCTTCCTCGATGGTGGAGAGGGCTCCTTTGTCCTTGATCAGCCAAAGACGGATACAGCCTCGACGTATCCCAGGCGCGATGTCTTGCGTGATGACTTCTCCGGCATTCCTCTTTCAAGAACTTTGCTTTTCATCAATCAACTTCCCTGTCCCATGATAACCGCTTTCCACTCGTCCCGCCGCGTCTCAGCTTGACCCACAATCTCCCTCATTTCCTCGACACCCACGACACCACCACCGTTCTTCTCGACCTTCAGAATCTTCTTGTCCTCCCCCATGATGACCGTAACACTCTCCTGACAGAGATCCTGCTCGAAGCCATCCGGGTCGGCCAAAACCCAGCTTTCCGCTGGTCTCCTGCTCTGCACCGAGGGACTGAAGACGGCAAACGTCGACGCGACAGGCAGTCCCCTCAGCCCGATCCTCTTCGCCTCGGACATCTTATCCGAACACACCACCATCTCGCGATCGGCGTCCCACCACGCCCGAGGCAATCTTGTATCCTTCAACGCAGCCAGCACAGCCGCCCACGCGGCGTCGAACGGGTTTCCGTCAAGACTAATGCACAAGACATCGATATAGAGCGTCCAATACGCCTTGACCACAGGCGCAGCCCCCTCGTCTTCCTCGTCTGCATCCCCCAAGACCTCGTCATCACCAGCCACAGGCGCTAGATACTCAATCTTCAGGCCCGCACCATCGATCACCCGGCTGCTGTGCAGCAGCGCCAGCACCCGCTGCGTCAGACTCTGCGCCAGCGAGCCCGGCGCGTTGCCCGGGACGTGGGCGGGCGAGCACCCCGTGCTGAGCTCGAGGTTGGGGACCAGGAGACCCAGCTCTTGCATCTCTTTTGCCTCTTCTGTCGCTTTGTCTAGAGGATTGCTGTTGCTGTTGCTATTGGTGCTACCGACGCTGCGGTATGGACGTGGGATGTCGGACGCCAGGAGGATTTCAGGCCGCACGCCGCAGACGACGGCCGTGTCGCCTGTGCGCACCACGGCGCTGCCGTAGGCGTGGGTGAGGGAGCCGGTGTTTATGGTCGGGGCGCGAAACTCGGAGGGAGAGCGGCCGGAGGGGCGGGTTGGAGGTGTGTTTGTGGAGGTGGGCTTGAGGTGGGCGAGGAGATATGGCGCCGGTGAGAGTTTTGCAAAGGTTTCTGGGGGGAAGGACAGGGCCGAGGGTGTTGCTGATGTTGTGGCCATTGTTTGAGAGGGAAGAAGACGCGATTGAGGCGTCTATGGGGGTGGCTCTGGCGAGTTGAAGTGGAGGGATCGGTATAGGTGATTTATTGACACCTCCGAACTCAATGCCGCATCTTCATATTGTTGTTGCAAACGATTATTATCTCGGGCTTGGCACGCTAAGATCGCACAAGATCTCCGGCCTGCATCTTGCGGCATGACGTACATATTCCCCCGGATCGCTGTGTCGTTCTCAACTCGATTTCGTGCTCGGGTCACGAAGGATTGTTCAAGGATGAGTGATCGTCCAAGCAAGTTGGTGCTACCTCAGAAGGCAATCTGATAAAAGAGAATCCAAGGTTCACCAGACATGCAGCCGTGGGCGTTGGTCTGTCCCACCTCGCGAGGAATCGGACTCGAGGTGGCACGTCAACTGCTCACGAGGACAAAGCTCCCAATCGTAGCGACGGCACGAAAGGATCTAGACAGGACCCGAGAGGGCATACTGGAGGGGCTAGAAAACGTCAAAGAGGACCGGGTCAAGGTTTTGAAAGTCGACGTCTTGGGTAGTGTTCAATTCTAAAATCCTAAAAGTTCCAAGAGGTGCCACCAGTCTGAAACATACTGCCAGATGAGTCTACCATTGCGGATGCGGCAGCTGCCTGCAACGATCTGTTCCCGAAGAAGGAGAGCTATCTTCACCTGTCATTCGTCCTCCCTGGACTGCTGTTCCCTGAAAAGTCGCCGCAGCAGATCAAGTACGAAGACGCTCTCCTCACTTTTCAAACGAACACGCTGGGACCGATGATGATGCTCAAGCACTTTGCCCCCTTCCTCCCAAAAAAGTCTACCAAGATGGACCAGTCTCCGGATCTACCAGGGTCCGCCGTCTGGGCAACCATGTCTGCCCGAGTGGGGAGCATATCGGACAACCAGCTCGGTGGATGGTACTCGTACCGAGCTTCAAAGGCGGCGGTCAATCAAGTCACCAAGACGTTCGACAACTACTTGCGCACGGCGGCGGGGGACAAGGCCATGGCGATAAGCCTGCACCCAGGGACCGTCAAGACGGGGTTGAGCAAGGAGTTCTGGAGTAACGTCAAAGATGAGAAGCTGTTTAGCGTAGAGTTTGCGGCGGAAAAGCTCATAGAAGTGACGAGGACGAGAAGCATGGAGCAAAGAGGGAAATGTTTTGACTGGAAGGGAGACGAAGTCCCTCCGTGATATAGTAGATCTGATATTGTGTCATGGATTCATGATCAATCATCGATTGCAAAGTTACAACCGTTCCGTGTCTATAACGCTGCAGCTATCTGTATTGGAGTGGCCAACGTGCCATGGTCTACTTGTTGAGCTCGGCGGCTCTCTTCTTCAACTCGTCCTTGCCGGCGGCCTCGGGGAGGTTCTCTGCAATAACGGGACCCTGTGGGGATCTCATCAGTTTCTAACTTGCAAGCATCTTGCTTGACACTACGCACAGGTGTGGCATTGTGGTCTTGTGCAGTAGCCTTGGCACTGCCGCCGCTGGATACGTCGTGATCCTCCTGGTGCATGGGGTGAGAGGATGCGGTCGAGTCGCTGGACTCCTTGGCGACCTGGTCGGTGATGCCTGG
>Ga0058704_10001689_pt1 | contig 10202 bp, 7 predicted proteins | sample AgamicMgSfe_FD_71363 | JGI IMG/M metagenome (GOLD analysis project Ga0058704, IMG submission 71363) | Agave microbial communities from Guanajuato, Mexico - Mg.Sf.e | ecosystem: Host-associated > Plants > Phyllosphere > Phylloplane/Leaf | place: Guanajuato, Mexico | collected 2012-05-30 | reverse complement strand
GACGGCTTGGTGCGAAAGCGGACAGTGGACTCGATGTTGTGTTGGTACCTGCAGTGGCATTCGATCGAGAGATGAATCGTCTCGGTCACGGAAAGGGGTATTACGATAACTTCCTCACGCGATACTTCCAAGACTTTCCTCCTCGAGCACAGTCCCAACGGACACCACATCTGAGTACGCCCCTCTGTCCCAGAGATCTGCCTGTCGAGAGATTCTGACCAATTGTACAGTTGGCCTGGCTTTAGAAGACCAGATCCTTCCTCCTCAATATCGCTTGCCTGTCGAACCCTGGGACCACTCGGTTGATCTTGTCGTGCTCGGGAACCACGTAGTCAAGGCTTCATCATCGGAGACGTGAATCATTCCCAAGATAGACTGATTCATATTTTTGACATTCATTCTGACATTCGCCATCAAACGCTGTGCTTGGGTATCCATTCGCTAATTGACCACTTTTCGAGGGATTTCTTTTATACCGAGAGATTCTGAATCAGAGACACATTATCGCCCTTGAGCAATATCCGTCCTGCTGCCCGTCAGCTCGCGCTTGCGAATCATGCCATGTGCACCTACCAAGACTTTTCCTCTCCACGTCGGGGTTTGCCTTTGTCGGTTGCTTGACTTCGACTGCATCCTCAATCACAAGGTTCATGAACTCATCAAATCCCTTTTCTTCTGTCAGTCACTGCACATACAGAGAGTACGCTGGGTGTCGCTGACCTTGATTGTACCCTCAATGCGCATTCCCAGCTGCTCATACAACCATATCGACACCTTCTGTTGTCTTTGCAGAAGCTGAAAGATCGCGTTGATAGGAGGGAGCAAGACTCGTCCACCACCTCTGCCTCCTCGTCCGCTCATGGTGTCTTATGTATACAGTCGACCCACGGTCCAGTAGATGCGTCGTTCGCTGGCGAGCGCACAAGGAGATGTGCAGCGCAGAGTTGAGCACAGCACGGCAATAGTCTGGGGATTATGTTTCGAATTGTAGCTGCTTGCACTTTTTCCGAAGGTCGTAGTCTTGATCGCGATGCCGTCGTCGAAGGCCCGAAGTTTGAGAACGACATGTGAGTTCTGTAGGGCTGACCTTTCTCCGCCAAACGGGAGCAGCCGTGAGCTTAAATCGAACTTTCTGCCATCGTTTACAGCACGGAGATGATTGAAGGTCGCGCATGTGGCACGCAGCAAGACAACTTCAAGGCGCACGCGCGGACAAATCGCGATATAACGAGTCTCCCTGCGACCACTGTGTCTGGTCTCCAGATCACCTAAAGAACCTCACAAGCGAGCCTTTGCGACTCCTCCAATGACGAGACACTAAGATCAACGTAATCATCCGCTTTGTCTTTGTCCCTTCTGCGCGCTTCTCTGACGGTCATGGCTACCGTAAATGGAGACCACACAGCATATGCGCCTGTGCTGCGCGCATTGGTCGCGATGCAAAGCAACGTGGACCGCGCGCAGAAGGGTCAGGCACATCAGTACCTCGAGCAATTCCAGAAATCTGTTGGTCAACCTTGGTTCTATTCTTCGGGCTATTGCTCACGATCACTCAGGCCGAAGCATGGACGACGACCTTCTCTATGCTCCACGCTGCGGATACGACGGACGAGGCCAAGCTGTTCGCCGCTACAACCCTGAAGGGCAAGGTGTGTCGATATATGGCTGATAGGAAGGACGGTGGGGCTGATTGTGCCGACAAAGGTTACCTACGATTTCCATCAGCTGCCTCGCGAGTCGGTCCCGCAGCTACGAGATACACTACTCTCCCTGGTGGCTACATACAGCAAAGGTCCTAAGCCAGTACGCACACAGCTCTGCGTCTGCTTGGCGAATGTGGCTATTCAGATGCTGGAATGGAAGGACGTCCTCTCCACAGTGGTGTCCACCCTGGGCAACGATGCGAGCAGCATAGCATGTCTGCTCGAATTTCTCCATGTTCTGCCCGAAGAAGTCACAGAAGGGCGCAAAATCAACCTCACAGTACGTGGAGTCGATTCATCTTCGGCATTTGGTCAACTCGTTTCGGAGTGCTTGGTACGGGTCTAATGCGAAAGAACAACAGGAGGATGAATTACGAGATCGAACGAGCGAGTTGCTGGAGGAGAACGGGGCGCAAGTGCTTACACTCCTTACACAATATGCGCAGTCGTCAGGTGCGTATGCATCGCTTCGAAGTACACTTCTCGGCTTGCTAATACAAACGCTCAGACTCTGCCGCCCAGAATCCCCAGCTCATGGAGTGCATCACATCATGGATACGAGAGGTGCCACTGGCCGACATTGTCAACTCCCCGCTGATGGGTGTTGTCTCAAACGCGCTGCAATCCGATGCATCCTTCGAGTCGGCTGTAGAATGTTTTTCCGCCATCTTTAGGGAGACCAGGGATGTGGACGAGTATTTGGACACCATCAAGATCCTCTACCCCAGGATCCTTGCGCAACGACCGCGGGTAGCAAAGGCTGCTGAGGAGGAGGACGCCGAGGTCTTCAAAGGCTTGACCCGTATCTTTGCAGAGGCTGGGGAAGCCTGGGTTGTCCTTATCGCACGTCTCCCTACCGACTTCCATGGACTAGTGGAGACGATACTCGAATGTGCGGCTCGGGACAAGGAACACGATGCCATTTCCCTAACGTTCAACTTCTGGTACGAGCTGAAGCAGTACATAATACTGGAGCGATACATGCAAGCCAGGATGGATTTTGCCGGTCTCTTCTCTCGACTGGTGGATATCATGATCGGGCAGCTTGAATATCCTCGGCCGGAGAGTACCAATTCGACAGATCTGTTCGAGGGTGATAGGGAGCAGGAGGAGAAATTCCGCGAGTTCCGACACCAGATGGGCGATGTGCTCAAAGATTGTTGCGAAGTCCTTGGCGTTACGGATTGTCTGCAAAAGTCATATGCCCTTATCGAGCAATGGGTGGGCAAGTACGGATCGCAGGCGAGTCAAGGGCAAATACCTGACTGGCAACAACTCGAGGCTGCGCTCTTCAGTATGCGCGCAATGGGCAAAATGGTGTCGCCGGAAGAGAACGGCATGCTACCACGCCTCATTCCTTTGATCGTCGAGATTCCCGATCATGAAAAAGTTCGCTTCCAGGCTGTCATGGCTCTCGGAAGGTACACGGCGTGGACAGCACAACATCCGGAAACCCTTGAGAAGCAGCTGAATTTCATTATGGCCGCTTTCTCACACTCTTCTCGAGAGGTGCGAACGGCAGCCGCGCTTTCTTTCCGATTCTTCTGCAACGACTGCGCGGAACTCCTCAAAGGCTTCGTTGGACAACTGCAACAATTCTACGAGAGCGTCATCAACACATTGCCCACTGCTAGCCAAGAAGAGATCACCGAGGGTCTGGCTTCTGTGCTGGCCAAACTTCCCGCGGATGAGGTCTACAACGCGTTCAAGATGTCGTGCGATCCGGTGGTGAAGCGGCTGATGGAGATGGCACAGTCGGCGGCAGATGAGAAGAGCAAGATAGCAGTCGCTGGTAAGTATGGAGTATCAATGAACGGTAGACGATGCTAATCAAATCACAGACCACTTGCAGCTCGTAACAATCTTCGTACAATGGATTCAGCCATACGTCGAACCCTCGAAACCAAATCCCGCCGTCCAGTACTGTCAGGAGATCTTCCCTGTCCTCTCAGCCATTTCGGATAACTTCAGCGATTTTACACCTATCCTCGAGAGAATTTGCCGCTGTTGGCGATACATGGTCCTGTCTTATCGAACAGCAATTGCCCCGTTACTGCCAAGTTTGGCGGAGAAGTTGGCCTCGGGATTTGCTGCGTCTCGACAGGGCTGCTTCCTCTGGGCAACCGATTCGATCGTGCGAGAGTTCACCGATGACTCGCCGAACGTCGACAAAGCCACGACCGAGGCTGTGTTTAACTTCTTCCAGCAACAGGCGACCAACTTCCTGCGCGCTCTGAACGACTTGCCGCCGGAAGAGCTGCCTGATGGTGAGTTCCAACACGATTAGCGCGCCGTTCGTTTGCTGATTTGAGCCGTAGTCATCGATGACTTCTTTCGCCTCAGTATCGATGTGCTACTGTACTACCCGCATCAATACATATCCTCGAACCTCATGCCCACCATCCTCTCTGCGGCCAGCACTTCTCTGACTCTGCTCAAAGAAGAACCAATCCTGGCGACATTGCACTTCTTGCGAGACTTTCTGGCTTACGGCACCCCTGACTTACCATCGAGTCAACTTGCCGATGACGCCGGCCGCCTGGCGAGTAACCCGCCAGAAGTCCAGGAAGCGGTCAAACAGATCGTCACAGCTCAGGGCGAGGTACTCACGCAGCGGGTCATGACCGGAATGATGTACACTTTCCCGGCCGACTGTTTCCCTGACGCCAGTGGAGTCTTACTCGCTTTGTTCCAGCTGATGCCTCCGACCGTGGCGCAGTGGGTGGGCAACACGGTCAGTCTGCTACCGGCGGGCAGTATCAGTCAGCAAGAGCAAGAACGCATGATTCGGAACATCGACCAGCGTATTCAGTCTGGAGAGATCCGCAAGATCAGATCGCTGTTGCAGGATTTCACGAATTCGTATCGAAGACGAAATGTTGCACCGCGAGAAGGCTTGGGCAGACTGGAGGCGACGCGCTTCAGGTTCGCAGGGTGAGATTGGCCACCTTGTACTTTGTAAGACATCAGCTCGTAAGGCCTGATTGGCATACTCGGGGGCGAACAGCATAGCCTGGTTCGGCGCGCGTACAGTGGTTGATGGCAGCTGATCACAGGCTGAGCATAAGCTGATCGTAGATGGCGCGTCTCGGCACGTCGACAAGTCATGATGTATGTAACGTTATATCTCATTCGACGATATCAACGTGGCACGGTTTCAGCCGGCTGCAGAGCTGTTTGTCAAAGTGTAGCCTATTCCGCGAGGATGTAGTAGTCATGGCTGCTGCGGCTGCTGAACATCTTCTGGCCCCACTCCTGCGAGCACAACATGAAATGCACACTGATAGCTTAAAGATCACAGTCACGCAAAGGGCACGCTTGACGATCACGTATGCTGTTCTGTTGTATTCGTGGATGGCAACAAGATCGGAGAGTACAGCGCGTGGCGGGGCGAGCACTCGAAAGACCGGACGGCGGCTGGGAGTGGGGCGCATGATGTGCCTGGTGGGCTTTCCCCGTCCCACGCGGTACGTACCTCTATATGCGACCGCATTGAGCTTCGACACACCGCTATATGTACACAGCCATGCTCATCTGTAGTCGTTATTATCTATAACGTACTACTCAAAGTATACTTCACTGTTCATCCCAATGACCTCACACGCAGCCCTTCAACCCTACACGAATCCGTTCACGTCAATGATCACGGTGTTGCGAGGTGAACTGCTGGCTCAGATCACTTCGAGATCTCCAGTATAAACTATTTGAAGCGCGGATTGCTTCACCGATCAGTCCTTGCTGCGTCGAATAGCTTCGTGCATGTCGAGTTACACAAGACCCGACTGTGTGCGACGTCCTCCAACCACCTCTCTTTCCACTACTCCATCAGTCCAAATCCCTGCATGAGACTCTTCAATCATAACCACGGCCACCGCTGTTCGAGTCACGCCTTATTGGAGACATCGCTCTCAACATGCCACACCGCTTCTCCTTTGGCAGTCAACAACATCCCGTCGGGGAGGAAGACATCGTCGAAAGCCCAAAATCGTCACTCTCGCCCCGCTTCCGCAAAGAGAAGGTACTCGGGAGATTGAACTCTTTCTCCAAGTTCGGACACTGGTTGAGGAGGGACAGCGAGGATGCGGGTCAGTCTGCTGATCACCAGCTTACGGCCCATGGAGTGCAAGATCTGGAGCTTCGCGAGGAGGACGGCGCGGAAGAGCTACCTGCTCGCAGGCCGAGCCAGCTCAGTCGGAGTCTGTCCCATCGGCGACGGGTCATCCCGGGACTGCCTCGTCAATTGACGTTCTCGAGGCAGCACTCGGAAAGACGTGAGAGGCTGGAGCCAGTCGAGCCGAGTCTGAATGAACGTAGAGCATTCAGCGAAGACCGGCACGTTCCATTCACTCGGACCTATTTCAAGGCATTCCCAGCACTTCAACCTAGCACTGAAGCTGCGCATCAAGCAGATACCTCTCTAATACAGAACGCCTTCCTGCCCACCGAAGAATATGAGGCGCAGAGTATAGGCAAGATACAAGAAATCGCCGATTTAGACAGCCACGAAGGCAAACACCTCCAGTCCCAGCAGCTTCCTCGTGTGGACCCGGAAGGCTCCGTGAATAGCTATGAAGACGATCTCGACAGCGTGGACCGTCAACACTTGCAAGAGGAGCTGGACTCAAAGTGGATCCTCAATCTCAGCATGAACTTCCGAGACAAGTCGGATCGCGAAAAGTTCTTCGTCACTTATGCGCAACAGCCCAACAAATGGCGACGCCTGACCGTGTCCTGTGACTACCGCCAGGCCGAGCCAGAAACGCTCGAGTATGATCTTAAGAGGCTTCATTATCAGCGTGACAAGAGTATGCGCATCTACGAAGACATTCGAGAGTCCTTGCCGGACATTCAGTTCTACGACACTGTCACTAACTTGAAAATCGAGACTACCAATGGCAGACTGCATGTTCATGTCACGGAAGACGTTAACGAAATCATTGACTTCCCCTCTGTTTCACTACTGCAACACGTGCCCTACCGATACCGCGAGAGCGATCTGCACTTTGAATCCCATCTATCTGGGTTCGTCTACAAGGTCACTGCTGACGGCCGGACCCTCGTCAAGAAGGAGATCCCAAGCCCTGATACGATTGACGAGTTTCTCTATGAGGTTGCCGCCCTCAGTGCTCTACAGGACGCACGATCAGTCATTCGGCTCGAAGGACTTGTCACCGACGACGACGGTGTGCGTGTCAAAGGCTTGCTCCTCTCGTATGCGAATCAGGGCTCCCTCGTGGATATGCTATACGATTGGAAATCGACAGAGTGGTTGCCATGGTCACGTCGGGAGAAGTGGGCTTACCAGATCATCCAAGGTCTATCCGAGATTCATGAAGCCGGCTTTGTGCAAGGAGACTTCACGTTGAGCAATGTCGTCATCGACGCCCACGACGACGCCAAGGTCATTGACATCAACAGACGGGGCTGTCCGGTGGGCTGGGAGCCGCCGGAAATGGCGAGGCTGATTGCATGTGGACAGAGAATTGCCATGATGATCGGCGTCAAGACCGATCTGTTCCAATTGGGCATGGTACTATGGGCACTTGCAGAGCAAATCGATGACCCCGAACGGGTCGAAAGGCCTCTGTATGAGTATGAAAGGCCTGATCAGACTGTGCCACTCTGGTACCGCGAGCTTATTGGGCGCTGTTTGAGCGACGCCCCACAGGACCGACCTAGCGCGAAGGAGCTGCTTCGATGCTTCAGGCGAGATGCAGGTCCACAATCTGCTGATGGAATGGCGCATGTCTTCGACGCATCTGACCATAGCATATCGACACATCGGTCGGACAAGATATACATCGACCCAAAGGAAGCCGTGGACCTCGAGGACATCGCGGAGATTAGAAGGCGGACGAGGGACAATGTCCATTCTCGCATGACTTCCGGACAGAGCACCTTCGTCGACCTCCCTTCTTCGACCACAGACTATAACTACGACAGCTCTGGTAGCTACGTCGTGCCTCGTGGAAGAAGTCGTCGGTCAGCACGGAGACAGAGCTCACCGTTTGCACGACCAGTCTCCAGCGCGACTAGCGTGTCGTTCAACAGCATCAACAGCAGGACGCCTCAGTGGGAGCACATCAGAGCCAACGATATCATTACGAGGGACGAGAAGGCATTCGCTCCGTCTGAATCGGTGACGGCTGACGCTGAAGACCTAGATGGGTCTACGGGGCAGGGGAAAGGCGTAGCAAAAGACCCTGTAGGCTTTCCACCACCCCTTCCAGACGCAGTGGTATTGTCAGACGCTACACCAGAGCTCAATCCAGCGAATGATGTCAAGCCGAGCAAGTTCTTAGCCGACCAGCTACATTACAGTGTTGCGCCATACCACGAGTTTTTCGCAAGAAGTCCACCCAATCATCAGGACTCTGGATTTGCCGAGTACATCTTGCAGGATGCAACCGATGTCGACGCTGAAGTAGCCGAAAGGAGTGATCCATTCTCGAATGTCTCGGTGGAACACGACAATGAAGGGTCAAAGGCTTCTCGCGTGTACAACACGGCCGAGAGCGCACACAAGAACGTCGCTTCGCTGTACCCGGACGGTGCACCAACCAACAATGCTCTGAATGAAACAGCAGCATCAATCAACGACGACGTGAGGATATCACACACATGAAACGTTGCGGCATAGCGCCGGCATGGAAACCTGCTAGCTATGTGCACAAAAATGATCACGATTACGACGAGGAAAAGCAATGACCCTGGAATGCTCTCGATGATGATGATGATGCCGACGTCGGCAGAGAAAGTTGCGGTGCTTGACCGCATCTCGATAGTCATGGAGCCAACGTATAATAACGATGCATGAATACAGAAGAATCTCTACGAGCGACAGACCAAAGAATAGCGTGTCCATTGTCATGCATTTCGTGTTTCACATGATATCTCCGATCTTAGCGTTCATTGTCCAGCACCGTACTTTTTCCGATACTGTTGCATCCCCCGAACCTCATCCTCACTCGCGATCCCCTTGACACCCTCAATGAGATCCTGCAGCGTCAAGACCGCCAGAACCGGCACGCCCGTATCCCGCCGCACCATCTCCACCGTACTCTCCCTCGGCGCGCCATCATCGCCCTTTCCCTCCTTCTCACTCTGACTCGTCGTCTTCTCCTGCCTATCCAGCGCGACGACAATCCCCACCAGCGTCCCGCCCTGCGCGTCAATGATGCTGACGGCCTCCCGTATCGCGGTGCCGGCGGTCATGACATCGTCGATGATGACGACGCGCTTGCCCTTCAGCGGCTGGCCGACCAGCAGCCCGCCCTCGCCATGGTCCTTGGCCTCCTTGCGATTGAAGCTATATCCAACATCGTCGTATCTCTGTTCGTCGATATCGCCCAGCGCGCAGCAGGTCGAGGCGGCGATGGGGATGCCCTTGTACGCGGGGCCGAAGAGGACGTCGAAGTGGAAGGAAGGGTTCTGGGCTGCGTGGTTGTGCAGGGTCTGGGCGTAGGATTTTGAGATGGCGCGGGCGAGTCTGGAGGTGCTGAAGAGGCCGCAGTTGAAGAAGTAGGGGGACTGACGGCCGGATTTCAGGGTGAAGGTGCCGAAGGTCAGGATGTTTGATTGTAGGCAGTGGAGGAGGAGATCTTTTTTGTACTGGGGAATTGGTGCTTCTGCGGACATTGTGAGAATGGAATTGTGCGTGAGGATGCGCGAGACTTGAGTGACTTGGACGAGGTGAGGGCGCAGAGAACGGGAGTATAGCAATTGGTCGCGGTATGGTGAAGAATATAATATTTGAAACTGTCCTGAGTTATCCACGACCTTTCCACGATTTGATGCTTCTAGGGGGCCCAAGCTCTCTTAGACCATAGGCGTCATGCTTATCAGATTATTGTCTCCCTATAAGATACTGAGCTTGAGGAGAACGAATTGACAAGAGTCATAGGCCTCTTCTCTCCACCCTGACGAACTTGTCTCATGGTATAGCTGACCGAGAAGCAAGAACTGCGGCGTCCATATCAACTCACCGCCATCAAAACACCCCACCAGAGTGTGACTGGACCCTGTCATGTACCGCAGATGGTGAAGGTGAAGAACAGGAACATAGTGAGGCGTGACATCACCCAATCATAGCAGTCCCAACACCCCACTATTTTTGGGCGGTTTGGCCACCGTTTTCACTTTTTTCTGCGGCTGCTGGCTGCCCGTGTTGCCCTGCTGGCCAGCCTGCTGCACCCCCCCCCGAAGCAAAAGTGCGGGAGACCGTGAGAATTTTTAGCGGCGGGGTCCCTGATTAGGTAAGGATCGCACCCACACCTTGCAACTACAAATTCTTCCCTGCCCCTGCACCCTCTTTGCTCCGCTGTCTTCATACCTCGAATCACTGCATTCGTATCTGAGTGAGTATATGCATCAGTCGCATCCTCGTCTTGACACCCACTGATTGTCTTGTCAATAGAAGTCAAACATCTTCGTCTCAACCACCGAAAAAGCCAATTACCGTCAAAATGGGGTAAGTCATCACATCAGTCGTGAGAGCGC
>Ga0058704_10001685_pt1 | contig 10215 bp, 12 predicted proteins | sample AgamicMgSfe_FD_71363 | JGI IMG/M metagenome (GOLD analysis project Ga0058704, IMG submission 71363) | Agave microbial communities from Guanajuato, Mexico - Mg.Sf.e | ecosystem: Host-associated > Plants > Phyllosphere > Phylloplane/Leaf | place: Guanajuato, Mexico | collected 2012-05-30 | reverse complement strand
GCAGCACGGCGTCTCTAACCGTTTCACCACTGCCCTCAACCAGTTCGACCAAAAGTACAAGGCTTCCGAGAAGGCCCAGGCTGTGGACCAGAAGTACGGTCTCTCTGCCCGCGCTGGCCAAGGCTGGAGGGGCCTGACCTCCTACTTTGAGAAAGCTTCCGAGACACCCACTGGTCAGCGCGTCCGCGCCTTCTACACCGAAGGGCAGCGCCAAGTCCTGGACGTTCACAACGAGGCCAAGCACCTCGCCTCCCTCAAGACCGGTAAGGGCGGCGACCTCAACCTCCACAACGTCGAGGGTAACCGCACTGCCTGCAACTGCGGCGCCGAGTCCGGCATCTGCAAGTGCGCGCCTGGCGCCTGTGCTTGCTCTAGCTGCGCAAAGAACCCGGATGCCAAGACGACGACTCGCACGGCTGAGGAGGCAGAGATGGAGAAGGTGGAGATTGACGGCAAGGAGAAGACCAAGTGCAACTGCGGTGGTGCTGATGGCAAGTGCCCTTGTGAGCCAGGCAAGTGCGCTTGCACGGGGTGCAGCAAGGCTTCTTAGAGTCTGATGGGTACAGACATGGACAAGGAAGGGAGTTTGCTTGATATTGATACCAAGGCATGGGTTTCTGCGAAAAGCGAGTACTCTAGATGACTGAGGAGATGGTGTAACGACTGAATGAACATTCTGCTGAGAGACCGTCCTGCCATGTGTCATTACTCGTACATCTGACTACACCTTGTTGGGCGCTCGTCGATGGGCCCTGTGTCGGTCCTGCCATCTCGAGACACAAGTCCATGCGGATTCTGTTGCCTCCCAAAAGTACACTGCCATCCTCTCGTAGCGTCTGCATTTCAGTCAACTACTACTGCATTACCACCACCCAGCACACCCGCGGCCGTCCTTGGCAACTACCCCAACCACCCTCACTACCTTCTCCGCATTAGCCGTCTCTTCCGCCAACTCGTCTCCATCCGGGGATGATCTCTCCAGAAATGGCGGGCTTCTGTTCGGGCGTCTCCGCATTACATGGGGAAGATCAAGCTTCGGCGCAGTGGAGAGCGAGCTCGCGACTCCAGCCGCGGATCTGGTTGCTGGACGGCAGCGAGAGCCTACTTTAGCTGCTCTTTGGAGATCTCCGGTAGGTCTAGTATCTTCGTGTCTTCTGTGTCTTCTTGAGTCGAACCTATTTGATTGGTGTTGATAGAGCTACTCGATATTCTTGGATAAGAGAAGGAAAGGACGGCAAGATGAACCACGAAAGCAATGATACGCAGGCTGTCAAGCTTACGGGGGAAGAAGTGGCGAAACATGGTTCGAAGGACGATTGCTGGGTGATTATTCATGGTAGAGGTATGTTGGAAAACGACAGCATGGCATGGCAGCGAGCAGACATCGTTATATCGTTCCCGCTCGCTGCTTCGGAGTGACTGGACTAGAGCTGACACAAGCACAGCATACGATGTCACAGAGTTCATGCCCGAGCACCCCGGCGGCCCCAAGGTCATCCTCAAGTACGCCGGCAAGGACGCGACCGAGGAGTACGAGCCTATTCACCCGCCAGACACCCTCGACAAGTTCTTGGACAAGAGCAAGCACCTTGGCGAGGTGGACATGAAGACTGTGGAGAAGGAGGAGAAGGCAGATGACCCAGAGGAGGCGGATAGACAAGCGAGGATCCAGCGGATGCCGATTTTGGAGCAATGCTACAATTTGATGGACTTTGAGGCTGTTGCGCGGCAGGTTATGAAGAAGAGCGCTTGGGCGTATTACTCGAGTGGTGCTGATGATGAGATTGTGGGTATCTTGTGCTGGAAACAAGTTTGCGAGAGCTGACGAGAAACGCAGACACTGCGGGAGAACCACTCAGCATTCCACAAGATCTGGTTCCGGCCTCGAATCCTTCACGACGTCGAGAGCATCGATCTCTCTACCAAGATGCTCGGCACCAAAGTCTCGATCCCCTTCTACGTAACAGCAACAGCGCTCGGCAAGCTCGGTAACCCTGAGGGCGAGGTCGTGCTTACCCGCGGCGCGAAGAAACACAATGTCATTCAGATGATCCCGACCCTTGCCTCCTGCTCCTTCGATGAGATCGTAGACGCGAAACAGGACGACCAGGTGCAATGGCTGCAGCTCTATGTCAACAAGAACCGCGAGATCACCAAGCGCATCGTCGAGCACGCGGAGAAGCGCGGCTGCAAGGGTCTATTTATCACAGTCGATGCGCCGCAGCTTGGACGGAGAGAAAAGGACATGCGATCAAAATTCTCGGACACTGGCTCGAACGTGCAGAACACTGGTGGCGACAATGTGGATCGGTCACAGGGTGCTGCGCGTGCGATCTCCTCGTTCATCGACCCTGCGTTGAGCTGGAAGGATATCCCTTGGTTCAAGTCGATCACCAAGATGCCCATCATTTTGAAGGGTGTGCAGCGCGTTGAGGACGTCATCCGCGCCGTCCAAGTCGGCTGCGATGGTGTTGTGCTCTCTAATCACGGTGGTCGCCAGCTGGACTTCGCGCGCTCTGGTGTCGAAGTCTTAGCGGAAGTCATGCCTGAGCTCCGTCGCCTGGGGCTGGAAGACCAGATCGAAGTCTTCATCGACGGCGGTATCCGTCGCGCTACTGACATCATCAAGGCGCTCTGCTTGGGTGCCAAGGGCGTCGGTATTGGCCGGCCGTTCCTGTACGCCATGTCTGCGTACGGCTTGCCTGGTGTGGACCGCGCAATGCAGCTGCTGAAGGACGAGATGGAGATGAACATGCGCTTGATTGGATGCAACAGTATTGATCAGCTGGGTCCGCAATTTCTTGACACCAGAGGACTGAGCATGCATACTACGGGTGTGCCGTCTGATACCTTGGCGCTGAGCACATATGACCCACTTGCTGGGCCGAAAGAGCAGCTTACCGTGTCGAAGCTCTAGCCGGTAGTCTCGATCTGATGAATCTTCAGGTACATAGCCTGTAATGCATTACCGACGTCAACAAGCACCATATCTCAATTCCCTCGCACTACTGCTCCTCCTCCCCATACATCTCCCGCCACTCCCCCTCCAACATCCCAAGCTTAACATCATCATACCACTTCCCCTCAAACCACACAAACTCCCTCCGCCGCCCTTCAAGCTTGAACCCAATCTTCTCATACAACCTCTGCGCACCAGCATTATATGCAAAGACATCGATATTGATTCTGTGCAACCCGCGAGTCACAAACGCCCACCGCAAAGCCCACTTGATCGCTTCACTACCGTACCCTTGGCCCTGATACTGCGGCAGGACGTCGATCGCTAGCGTTGCGTTGCGGTGTTGGGCGTGCGCTTCTTTGAGTCGATCGAGATGCAGGCAGGCGACTGGGATGGATGCAGAGCCGGGTGTGGGTGAGGGGATGCAGCAGAGGACGCCGAGCATGGTTTCTTCGGCGACGTATTTCTGGAAGTCTGTGGCGCTCTTCTTGGATTGGGGTTTGGAGATCGAGAAGTTGCTGTTTGCGTAGCCTAAGGCGTCGGTTTGCAGGGTTTGGAAGAACTCATTGTCTTCGGGTGTTTCGATGGCGCGGTAGGTGAGGCGTTGGGATTGGAAGGGAGAGGTCATGGTTGTGGAATGGGTGGTGACGGGTGAGAGTAGTACCTACCTCGAGCTGCCTTGGGACGTGTCTGCATCTTATGCCACATTTGGGATGCTCTACCTAGCATATATCCAGAGTGGGTATTGGTAAGTGGGTGACTCAAACAGGAAGAGAAGGATGGTGGCGTCGTCAAGCGCGACGGCTTGGCTCTAGCGTTCTCTGCTATCTCCCACCTCAGTACCCCGATTGTCGTCCTCGTGTACATAGATCACGGTGGCCCTCGCTGGGTGCCGTGGATTCGCAGAAGCGCAGCGTCCCTCTGCACATGAGCATGAGAGACATGAAACGGATGCAGCACTACTCTGGGGTAGGGTCTCAAAGGCAAGGTCGCTACCAGATGAACACCCCAGATTGTCAGCTCTTAGACGATGTCCCACCAGCGAGACCAGTACCGGTGTCTGCTCGCCGACATGGCCGACCCAGACCCAGTGCAGGACAAGACACCAGCTATCGATGAGCTCGAAGCTGAGCATGGCCAAAGGACCACCTCCATTAAACAGCGCTTGGACCGCTACCTGGGCTTCCTACCAATGTTCGCCGTGATCTCGACCATCACCGGAGCCTGGGAGTCCATCGGCGCCGGGCTCCTCGGCGGCCCTGTCGCCCTAGTCTACGGCTTCATCATCGCCTTCCTCGGTACATTGGCTATGGCAGCCAGCTTCGCAGAGATGGCATCCATAGTACCAGTAGCTGGTGCTCAGTATACCTGAAGCGCGCAACTGGCGCCCATTGGCCCGGGATTCTTCGGCCTGATGCAAGGTTGGCTGACCTTGTTCGCGTGGCTCGCGGCGTCTGCTGGACCATCGTTCATCGCTGGAGGGGAGCTACAGGGCTTATTGATCCTGGACTATCCGGATCATGTGCCCAAGGGCTGGCATCTCACCCTGCTGATGTGGGCTATCATGGTACTGCCCATCGTAGCGAATGTCTTTGCCAGACGAGTACTGAAGCCCATTGAGCTGTCAACTTGCGTGCTACGTCTCGTGGGCTGGCCTGCGACTATCGCCACGATCCTCGCTTGCGCGCGCACCAGGAACACTGATGACTTCGTTTGGGGGACCTTCTCGGGCGGCCTGACAGGGTGGTCCAGCAACGGTGTCATCTTCTCCATCGGTCTGCTGACGCCTGCATTTGCCTTGTCCGGCTTCGACGGGATGTTGCACCTGTCGGAGGAGGTGATGAATCCGAAACAGGTCGTGCCTCGAGCGATGGTCTGGGGAGTGGCGATCAACGATGTGTTGGCTTTCGGCTACTTGCTTCCCATTCTTTACTCGATCGGCAATCTTCAAGATGCCATAGAGTCGTCGACCGTGAGCTCCATAAGTGTGCCACCGCCGCCTTGAGTCTGCCTGAAGCTGACAAGTAGGCTCGGTGCAGGGTTGGCCAATCATCACCATCTACTACCAGATCACTGGCTCGCACGTTGGGACCACCATGCTAATGTTCATCACCTTATTCACCGTGCTCGTGGGCGACTTTGGCATCCTTGCTTCTGCATCTCGACTAGTCTGGGCCTTCTCCCGAGACAATGGTCTACCCTTCTCACGCTTCTTCAGCTACGTGAGTATGTCGCATGTCGCATACCCCGATCTAGCTCACACAACGCAGGTCTCTCCGACCTACCGCATCCCACTCCGAGCACTCTTCCTTGTCGTCCTCATCGTAATGTGCCTCAGTCTGATACCCATCGGCTTGTCCACGGCCTTCAACGCCATTCTCTCCCTCTCGACTCTAGGTCTATACACCAGCTATGTCGTCCCAATAACATTCATGGCCATCAAGCGAGCCCGCGGACAACATGTCCTATATGGTCCGTTCAAGCTCGGTCGGTTCGGGCTGGCGACCAACATCTTCGCTGTTATATATGGGCTCTATGCGATCGTCTTCCTGCCATTCCCACCAGGGATCCCGGTGACGGCAGAGAGCATGGACTACTCCGGCCCGATCTTGGGCTTAGTGATACTGATTGCTCTGTTGGACTGGAGCCTCAATGGCCGGAAGAGATGGGCGGGTCCGGGCAGAGGAAGGGAATTGGCATATGTAGAAGATTGAATCATACGATAGTGCGAGGACAGCTCTCTGCGCCAATTCTGATCTAAACCCGCGGGTGAACAAGTGCGGAGCTTTGAGTGGCACGTGAGGAGGTGACAGCTCGGACGCCATTTGCCAGCAGGTGCTCTTATTCCTAGGCTGTATAGCGCGGTATGTACGCCACCAATCACCATGCATCTACAAGTCAACCGGATACTCCGTCGTCTCAATCTTCTCCGGATACTTCAGCCCATTCTGCTCCCTCACCTTATCCATAACCTGCATGATCACCAAGCTCTCCTGCAAGCTCTCGTACTTGCCCTCTTTCCTGCCCTCCTTGAGCGCGTACGCGCACTCGTCGGCCTCCCAAAACATACCCTGGCCCTCGCCCTCCGCTTGCCAGCTGCCACCAAAGCCATTCTTCCACCCGCTGCCCTTGCCCGGGCCAGGGAACTCCCAGTCCTTCTCCTCGACGGTGCCGTCTTTGAGGATGAGCTTAGTGTGCGAGGGACGGAAGGCTGGGTGCCAGACTTGGATCTCGCCCTCGGCGCCCTGGATGCGGATGGATGGACCTGCGGTGCCTTTGCCATCTGGGTCGGCCGCCACGCGCATACTGGTTGTGGCGATACCGTGGGCATCACCGCCTTCAGAGCGTGGGAAGGTGAGGAGCATGCTCGTGTGCTCATCGGCGCCGGTCTTGTACTTCCTGATCGTGCTCAAGACGCTAGGAGCCTGCGGGCTCTTCTGGGTGGTGTAGAGGGACTGGAAGATCCAAGTTAAGCTGTAGATGCCGAGATCGAGAAGGGCACCACCGGCGAGATCTGGGTTGACCATGCGGTGGCCGTCATCGAAGGTCTTCTCTGGCGGCATGGCCATGCTCAGGTCGGCCTGGGAGCGGAAGACGGTGCCGATCTTGCCTGAGGTGATGATGTCGCGGACGTAAATTGAGAGAGGGAAGTAGCGTGTCCAGACCTAGAGCACTCATTAGCTATGGTCACGTCCAGTATTGTGTTGGACTCACAGCCTCCATGAGAAACAGATTCTTCTCCTTCGCAATCTTGATCAACTCCTCAAGCTGCTTCGCATTCGTCGTAAACGCCTTCTCGCAAATCACATTCTTGCCCGCCTCCAGACACAGCCTCACATTCTGGTAATGATGGCTGTGCGGCGTAGCAACGTAGATGATATCCACATTCGGATCCTGGACAAGCTCCTTGTACGAGCCGTAGGCCTTCGCACCGTCAACAGCGCGCACCTCCTTCAAGAAGTCCTCGGCGCGCTTAGCGGAAGAGGATGAGGCGGCGGCGACGACCTTGTGCTCAATTTCCTTGACGCCACGGGTCTCTGGGTTGGGCCAGAGGTCGCGGGCGAAGGTCTCGGCGATGCCCCCGGTGGCTAGGATGCCCCATTTGACTTGAAACTTGGACATGGTTGCGTATGTGTTCTTGGTGGCTGGATGTCGGGCAAGTCGAAAGGTAGGTGGATGTATGGGAGTAGAAAACACAGAAAGACTTCGAGGAAAAGCTCTACGGCAGCTGAAGAGCGAAACGAAGGAAGACATGCGCGTCAGAGCCCGAAGTCGGTGGCTTGTTGTGGAAGAGCTGTTTGCTAGGTGTTTGCTAGGAGGTACAACCCACCATTTCCTACAAGAACACTACCGGCTAAAGTCGACGACTATCAACATTCCCATGACCACATCCAATGGCCGGAGGGTATAGCGAAATATGGGCCTTTGTGAAAGTACGGTACGTTGACAAATGAGGAAGGCGCGTCATCATCGCGGGGTGGAGGGGTGCTTTCGGACTCATATTACCGCGAGACCTTGATGGTTAACAGATACACGTGGCCCTGGTTTATGCCCGCGGCTATGGGTCTATCGATATCTAGGCTACCAGCTGGCAAGCCGCTGGCAGTCATTGGAAGGCTGCATGCGTTCTCGGTACCTTGCTATGTCGACATCGGTCAAGGCTTCTTACCCAGCGTAATGAGCGCAGTCATCTGGCCATCCCATACACCATCATTGTAGTTCTCCTTCAGATACCGCAGAAGAGAAGCCTCAATTTCACCAGCGTACTTGGTGAAGGCTTCCTCCGGCCACAACCTCTTGGCCACAATCTTGACCAGCACGGCGGTCGCCTCAGCGAACTCCTCAGCACCCACAAGCGGCTGGAAGTTGTACTCCGACACCTTAACGTCCTCGAAGCCAGCCTTCTCGAGCTTTGAAGGAATGGCACTCGGATCCGTCCAGCCTGTGGTAGGAAAAAGACCACCTGGGGGAGGCAAGGATGGCGCGTCTGGGAGGTGTTTGGTAATAGCGGGCTGAGCCAGATCAGACCACCATCGTATGATCTTCCAGCTCGTGAAGCCTACAGTACCAGATGGCTTGAGTACACGGTAAGCTTCCGAGAGTGCCTTCGCATCGTCCTGACAGAAAAAGATGCCGAAGTTGGCGAAGACGTGGGTAAAGCTCGCGTCCGGGTGCGGGAGAGCCTGTTGATCGATCTTCTCGATCTGTACCGGATCCCAGTTGTATGGTGACTTGTGTGCTTTGTCGTCTGCAAAGGCCAGCATGTTATCGTCCAGATCGCCGGCTACGACGCGCTTGACGGTGAAGCCTGGCGTCCTTTCGCCTAAGCCGAGTACATTGTCCGTGAGGATGCCAGCGCCGGTGGCATTGTCGAGCACTTCCACTTCACCGTGTGATAAGATGTCCGAGAGTCGTAGCAACTCAGCTGAGGGAGGCCCGGTGACCTTCTCGTTGGTTAGGGCCACACGCTGACCGGCGGGCACTGTGCTGAATGCGTTCGGCATCGTGGTAGCTGTGACGAGAGATGCAGTAGTCTCTATCTTGAGCGCAGTCTCATGCGGACCATGGCTCTCTAAAATACACGTTCAGCTGCTGCGCTCTAGTTAGATCCTCCTCGCCTACCGCTGTATTAGCCCGCCACCAACGACGCCATCTGCGTGTCGCAACATCGGCAGTGCTGAACACGTAAGCATTCTGGTCTCTTCTAGCGCCGCCCACTGTAGCTGTTCATGGTGGGATCAAGCATGTGCGGCTGAGGATGAAGACGAGGTTGGAAATGGTGAGAAAGCAGTCACAAACCCTCGGCCGACGCGGAGATGGTTTCGCCGAGAGCTCTCGGGCTTAGTGCAACGACGACCTCTTGGACAAAGATAGGAGATCTTAGGGCAACTTCTATACTCCGGACAATATCCGCAGAGAGGTACGAAGCTAGATACTCGATTCCACTTAATTTGTCCTTTGCGCACGTTCGTAGAATCGAATAGCCAATCCTTCACCATGGCAAGCAACCAAGACCCAACGGTCGAGTCGAATCAGATGGACAACGCTGTGAGCCACATATCCTCAAGGTCCAAAGTTTCTACCTGTGCTTATGCACACAGACCAATCGACCGAACATTCGCACCGTCGTCTTCCACATGACAGCCGAGCGGCTTCAACCGCTGCGGCCGTTCATCAGACAATTGCTGGATCAAGATGTCATCTTCGCCTATCGCTGAATGGAAGAGCGACTCTACCTCGATGTGCCAGACCTGCATGTGGAAGACGAGAGTGCCCGGTCGACAGGTCAGGGCACAGCTTGAGCATGTAGACAACCACTTCGAGAGGAACCTAGCGACGGGCTTCGCTTCTTCTTGCTGAAGCACATAGATCTCGTGTCAGCTGAAGAATGCATGGCTGCTTTCGTCGTTGTCTGTAATCGCACTCATGCCCTTCCTCTCGATCGATCATCGTCCCCCTTGACGCCTGGGTGCCTAATCCATGCCTCATACAGGCAGATCCTTATGCGCCCGTTCATTAGCACCCGCCTTATCGCCCGCGACCTGCAACCCTCTCGCCAGATACGGTCCTATAACGGGGATATTGTACGCAAACCCCGCGATAGTCTTGAAGAACTCCTGCAATCATCTCGTCAGCCAAATCTACCCCTCCAACTGACCTCCCCACAAGAGCGGATGCAGCAACGTACCCCAAACAATATGAATATCCCATAACACTCCACCGCAAAGCCGATCAACGGCCACCTCATTAAAATCAACAGTATGCCCGCCCAAAACGCCAAGCTACCGCGCCATTTCTGTTTGCGCGCAAAGAAAAGGAATGTTCGCTGCGGGCCGAGGAGGAGCGTGATGCCTATGAGGAAGAGGATGTTGCCCATGGCGAGGAGAGCGCGGTCAAAGAAGAGGATGAGGCCGAAGATGAGGAAGAAGCCACCTGCATGTACTCATTAGCAAGCTGCATTCGAGTGTAAGGAGAAACTCTGGGTGAGCATACCTACCGCCGCTGCAGAAGGCTACGCCTATCTCTGTTTCTCATATATCAGTATCTCTCGTGATCGCAACTGGCTGGCTAGCACGCACTCTGCGAATCTGAGAGCCAGTATGTAGGCATGTTTGCGGTCTTCGCTCGTCTGACCGGGAGATGTCAGGTTTAGTCTGAGTGTATGCTATTGACGAGGTCTCGGTCGCATAGCAGAAGCGCAGAGTTTTCGAATCTTGGTATATGTCACTGCCTGTGCCGTGAGCAACGTGTACTAC
>Ga0058704_10001684_pt1 | contig 10219 bp, 6 predicted proteins | sample AgamicMgSfe_FD_71363 | JGI IMG/M metagenome (GOLD analysis project Ga0058704, IMG submission 71363) | Agave microbial communities from Guanajuato, Mexico - Mg.Sf.e | ecosystem: Host-associated > Plants > Phyllosphere > Phylloplane/Leaf | place: Guanajuato, Mexico | collected 2012-05-30 | reverse complement strand
GGCAGTGATTATGGACTCTGTGCCCAAAGTTGTGCTTCCGGCCCTGCAATCTGCAAGGTCGTCTCCTCGGACACTGCTCGCCGCTATGTACGTTTTGATGACTGTGTTCTATATTCGACTATTATCAACAATCTCATTCTGGACGTTCGATCGACGGTGTCAACAAAATCGACGAGACCTCAATGACCCAACCCTTCTACCCGCCGATGCCAGGAAATGTTACATCTTCTCGGAGAAGGACCTCATGTTCTCGTGGTGCGACAGCCCTGTCGCTGACGAGGACGAGGACGAACGACAAGACTTTAGGGTCAAGCGGACATCAATCGATAAGAAAGGAAGATGGACCGGCGACCAGGAGCGATACTGGCTAGGCATAGAGAACGTCTGGGATGGTCGCTGAACTTCATCAGACGCGTGTCAGTCGCCTCTCAATCATAAGGCAGATTGGCTTTCTTTTGTCTTGGCTTGAGCGAGGCGTTTGTTTACCAGTAGGATACAGGCGCGGCGATCGCCATGGGTACATGTAACGACCAATCTTGACGAACATAGCATACAGTAGTCGTCAGCATCTGTACCAATAATCAACTCTACTTCTCGAGCCTGCTTCAGTGTTGCACAGCATTTAAAGCAACCAGATTGAAGGCGTTCCACAGCGCTACACGACAGCTTTCGCGAGGTCGCATGTTGTCTCGGATGCATGCAGGAACAATCGGTTTGAGCGAGTCAAGGCGCCGCTGACGTCCCATGCTGTGACACTAGGACATCTTGATTAGGGTGTTCAGTTGCATAAGCGCGAAGGCTCCAGCAACAGTTTGGAGCTTCATATTTATTCCCGCCATATCACGAAACTAACTACGGCGTTCCAATTCTCGACGGGCGAGTGTTCACCGAAGCGCTCCAGCGAGCTTAAACAATTTCGAAGTCTGAAGGTTGGAGACGGCCACCGACTTGGCGGGTCGGTACACGATACCGAAGTCTATGATCATGAGGCGTCCTTAGGGAGGTGGGCAATTCTCCGACTAGGCGACATTCACTGCATGCTCCTCGGCGCAGGCCTATGGGTGCTCATGTTGCCGTATACCGTTCACATCATACCTCGTGTCACCCGCCGTACCTGCATATTAGACTATCGCAAGGCCTTAAGCTCAGAGTGTGGATGGATAACCTTTCCTCGGAGGTTGCTGGTCAACTTTGGTGAATGGAACATCTCCTCGGCATTGCTTGTTTCAACAAGTGAAGGCCCTTCTATATGCGTGGAAGAACTTTGCATGACCTCGTGGAGAGTTTGAGATTCAACAAAGGTGACTCAACGCGCAGATACCGACAATCTTCCAATAGCGCTCTGCACCACTTCCTTTACCCAACGCAAAGTCCCTATGCTTCTCCGGCTGCGCTGCACAGGGCTTCGCAGACAATGTCAAGGTACAACACAACGTCATACCATCTTTCATGCTTATATTAGTGCCCACTGTCCATAACCGGGAGGAACGCCTCCTGGAGGAGGAGGCGGAAACATCAACCGCCGGGTTTGGTAAGGTGGTGGAGGTGGTGGAGGAGGAGGAGGTAACCTTTGGCACTCGACCAAACTCCGCCTTTCAGGTTCCTGGGCTGACGCAAATCCCGTGCTCTCGGTTATTTGCCAACGATATAAGCCCTTCAGTGCGCCCTCGATCATCATAAACATTTGTAAGACGGAACAAAACCCTTCCGCTAATAGAGATGCATACTGGGTTTGGGTCTGTAAATTCCCCAAGCACGGTAGACGACCTACTACCTTATCGGATAACCTTACACTGAGTTCGACGGCCAGTATATCTTTCCAGATATATGTACTGGGTCCGACAGAGTGAGTAGGTTTTCCTAGAAACAAAAATCGAGTCAGATATTCCGAGTACCTAAAGCTGTTGTCGAGAGTGCGGAGCTTCGGATCGGTGTCTGGGTGGCCGTAGAGGGTGGTAGAGCGATCTTGGGCATCGCAGACGGAGCGCGAGATGTTGCCTGTGGAGGTGTGGAGGTCCAGTTCTTCAGCGTCCTGTAGTCCTGGGAAGCTGTGCGGTCTATCTGCGTCCGTGATGTCGCCATCTTGATTCGGGAAGCGGATATGCGCCAACCGTCTATGCTCGCTCCGGGCCAAATGTTGTTGGGCTAGAGCTAGACGATGTGTAGAAGGGACACCGTAAGGAGGGCTCGCTCTTTCTTATATTGCTATGAGAAGTATCGTTGAATAGCTATGCGTTAAGGAAACGGTTAAGGAAGGCTCGTCGTTCTTCTCTTCTACTGCGGTGGGAAATATTGTTGAACAGCTATGCGTAGGGAATTTTTCCCTTTCATACTCACATTGACGAAGCTATATAGCTGCTTTAGTACTAAGCAATCACATGATATTCGTCTGTGATAGGCATACATGCCTACATGCGCAGGAGTCGTGACCAGAAAGCCATAAACAGCGGCCAGCGCCGGCGCCAGCCTACTGAATCATTCTCGTCTATGCATCTGTACATCTCTATCGGCATCATAGGTACGCCAACAATCAATGCGCCTCATAGACATCGCTAGGTCCCAGACTCTTCTGACACTCAGCCAATATCCGCGCCTGCTTCGCCACCTCCCCCAACCGCCCAATCACCTTCCCATTCCCTTCCGCAAACCCATACAACGCATAAGGGATCCCGATATCTTCGCAGAACTCCATGACAAGTTTCTGACACCGCCTCAGATTGTGTCTCGGGATACGCGGGAAAAGGTGGTGCACGGCCTGGAACTGCAGCCCACCGTGGAAGAAGTCCAACCACTCCGGGCAGTCGACATCCATAGTCGTACGTAACATGCGTTGAGGGAAAGACTCAGCGACACCCAGATCGGCGGTCGACATGGCGAAGTGCGAGAGCGTGATCTGAACGTGCACAGGCATGGTGACGGCATGGCTGATCATGACGAAGAGGAAGCGGTCCCAGCCGTTTGGTATGGATTTGTAAACCGTGAGGTAGCCGAACCAGTACCAGAAGAATGCCTGCCCAACCATCTCAAGGTACCGGTGCCACCACGCGGGCCCCTTACGTGGTCCTTGACCAAGGAAGATGTATTGCCAACTCAACACGTATAGGTTGAAGCGGCCGAAGCATAGGATAGGGTAGTACATGTAATGTTGATACTTCAGCATGAACTTTGCCACAGGGTCATAAGTCATGATACGATCGTAGTACGTGCTCCTCAAGCTCTCGAAGAAGCGGTGGGAGATGGCGAAGAAGGGCATGTGCTGGATGTCCGGGTCGTGCTCCGCGGAGTTGGTGACGATATGGTGGACGTTGTGGTTACGCTTCCACCAGCAGCAGGAGAGGCCGCCGAGAAAGTCGGCGATGAAGATGCCGATGCAGCTGTCGATGTGGAAGTCGTGGGTGATACCCATGTGGCCCGCGTCGTGGACGGTGAAGACGAGTTGGTGCCAGAGCATGCCGAGGGATAGGGCGGAGAGAGCGAACCATTGGTTTTGGAGGAAGTAGTAGGCGAGGAAGGCGATGGTGGTGTAGCGGACGGCTTCGATGGCGTAGGCGACGTAGTTGCAGTTGTAGAGGCCTTCGGCACGAATACGTTGGTCGAGTTGTTTGTACTTTGCTATGATTCCCGTTTGAGTCGCTGGGTCGAGACTGGGATATATTTCGAGATCGTGATCTATTTCCTGCTGTGTGCGCTCGTCGCTAAGCGACTTCTTTAGTAGCAATGCTGGTTCCTCAAGCTCAAAGTCGGATAAGGACGTCGCTGAAGAGTCGCTTGCACTGGCACTACTGCCTCGTCTCCGTCGAAGGGAGGATTCTGAACGCTCAGCAGGGTCAAATACCGGCGATGGCTCCTCTGACCGCTCTCCTTCCGAGGAATCATCTTGCTGTTCGTTTTCGAAGTTCTCATCACTGTATGGCTTCGCTGTCTGCTCTTCTCTTTTCCGGTAAATGCCACCCTGTATAGGCGGCACAAAGTCTCGCCATTGACCTTCAATCTTGCCAATCTGGTACTTTAGCATCAATTGCTGCGTCTCCGCTCCGTGAAAAGCCTTAACTTCATTCGTAGCATCTCTTCCCACCATGTGCAAGATGGCCTTGTCACCTCCAGGGTGGTATGGGAGCCATGCATCCGTCTTTAATACTCCGCCGTCTACGATGACAACCTTTCGTCCGTCTGCAATCAATGCTTCAATGTCCCTGCGGGAAAGGATGGTATCCCGGTAGCGGCTCGTGTGCTTTGGTGCTGCCATGGTGACAGCTATGTGTGTAGTGTGGAAGGGGAGAGATAGAGACTACAATCCCGTTACCTTCGATGACATCGGAGGGCGTGATGCACGTGGTCGAATATCTGGAACGCGATCTCTCGTCTCGACAGCAGGAATTCAGGGCCTCGAAGGAAACGATTGATGGACCCTGGTGCCTGAGTTACGAAACAGCCCCCACCATTGATAAAGCGGCCCGCTGAAGTCGGAAGCTTATCGCTCATTCACCGCCGAGGCAGAAGAGCGTCACCAATTGAAGCTCTGTGTTGCCTTGACTGCTTCGACAAACGGAGCTTCACTGTAGATTAAGACTTTGCGACTTGCAACATACAACAGTCGTGAACTGCCGACCCACGAAGCAAACGACAAGAACATACGAGCATGATCAGCGCTCCCACATAGCGAGCGTTCCTTAACATCCATCTCACGAATCGAAACCATCAACCTCATCCAGCATGGAGGACGCTGTCGCTACTCTGCTGTCTTTCCCACCAGACAATGTCGCGAGCCTGTCACCCAAGGAGTACGACAAGGCGATGAATACATTCCTCAAGAACATCGATAAGCTTCCAAACTCAGCATACACGAAGTCGGTCGACAAGCAGAACGTCCTTGAGCTGCTGAACCCAGCGGTCAACAGCATACCCTTCCTGCTTTCGTTAGTCGAGCAGGTCAAGGCAACGAAGGATAAGGCGCAGCAAGAGCTGTTGCTCAATCAGGCACTCATCTATCTCGCCATCTTCGACCCGGTCCAGGTGCGGTATGTCGGCGAGCAATGGGTGCTGCTCCTCAGTTGGGTGTTGGATTGCCTGCTGAAGACTGGCGTAATCGACCTATCCCCGGTATCCAACGCGATGCTTCGCCTCGACCCAAGCGTAGGTACCTTCACAACCAACCACCTTCACTTCCTACGACGCTGCGTTGACGCCGGGGCACCGAGCCAAGCGCTCCCGATCCTCGACAAGAACATCTACGCTTTCCCCACCGCACCACCCAAGAATGTCCCAGAGGAGCTGCCGAGTGAGGTGCACGAGCTGAGTAACGGCTTCATCACCAGCAAATCCGGCTTCACATCTAAAGTCCACCCAGAGTACATCCTGGAGTACTACTTGCTTGGCGCACACGTCTACATCGGTCTGCGCAACTACACCCGCGCCCGTCTCTTCCTCGAATACGTCATCCTCACACCTAGCCTGCAACATGCGTCGAGCGCGCTACAGGTGGAAGCCTACAAGAAGTGGCTCCTGCTCGGTCTGCTAGCAGAAGGCAAGACCTATCCTATCCCACGCACGAACGACGCGGCGGTCATGAAGAGCATCAAGTCAATAGCCAAGCCGTATGAGGTGCTGGCGGACACTTTCGAGAAGAGGGACTGGAGGAAGTACCAGGCGGAGATGGAGGTGGGCACCCAGATATGGCACGAAGATGGCAATCTGCGGCTGGTAAAGGAGGCGGGTGATGCGCTGTTTAGGTATCGCGTGATTGATCTGCAGAAGACATACGCGGCGCTGCCGGTGAGCAGGGTCTCGTCACATCTGGGCTTTTCCGCGGACGCGACGCTGCAGATGCTTACGGACATGATACGGCAAGGCTACTTGAACGCCAGCGTCACACCAGGCGCCAGCTCCGGTGACGCGGTTCTGCGCTTCCACAATACCGACGCCGGCACATCAAGCACTAGCGCACAAGACGACGACCTAGAAGCGCAGACTAAGCGCATCGAGGACCTTGTTACCTTTGTCCGTGATGCCGACCGCAGACTACAGCTCACGAAGGAGTACGTCGAGTACGCTAAGCGCGCCAAGCGTGCAGGTCCGGACAACGATTTGGCGGATCAGATGGACCTCACGTGGGACGCGCCAGTCATCGGGCTCGATGATGGCGACGAGGACATTATGGCGGCTTAGGAGCCTACCAAATGCGAACACCGGGCTGAGCAAACCGGGCCCAAGGCCTTCTCGGAGGACAGGCTCACTGGCCCTGCTCGACGGTTTTCTGTTTAGTCTTGAGATGGTGTTCCAGTTCCGTTTCACTGCGATGGGCTCAGCAAGGCTCGTGACAGAGGGTAGCTGGGCGTTATTATGGAAAGGCGTTTCTTTTTTACCGTGCTGCATTTACGTGGTGCATGAGACGATTTCAGCGATGGCGAGAGGGCTAAACGCGCTTGAGCAACGATTTGATGAGGTTGCATGAGCGAGAGCGATAGCGTCAGGGAGAAGGGCTTGCTTGCTTATAGCGAGGGCGTTGCATGGGAGCGTTCAGCTTCCCGTAGATACCGTACATCACACATTGGCTTTTCCACGTCTCTGACTTCCTGCTCTTTTAGTATCTTGTTGAGGTGCTGGTAACCTGTTGGTGTTCGCTTGGCTGAGGGCGTCAAGGGAGAATGGCTTGCAGGTGGAGTTCTGGTGATACACGAGTGGCCTTCAGTATGTGTTACTTCCCTATCAGCTTAGCCACGAATTAATATTGTTGTTGTGCTCACCGTAGATTCAGCCCTCGGTTGCACGCGTCCTTTCAATTGGTTTAGTTGAAGGTTCCTGGAGGCACAAGTGGAGCGCGCTGTGAAGGAATAAGGTGCACGAGCAGGTGGCTACGTAGTATCTCGCAACTGCTGGGAGTTGTGTGTTGGTCTGTGGGCGACGTCGGCATATCGATGTAACGCACATGCGCGCAGGAGTCGTCAGAGATGCCGTGACTGCTGGCTGCCATACCCCGAAGTGGTATGCGTATGACAAGTGTGACAGTGAAAGCGTGACGCCATCGGAGTACGCGTCAAGCAGTCTCGTCACCATCTTGCCTTCATGTTCACCCTTCCGTGAAAACTCTTCTTCAGCCACAAGCAGTGAAGCTCGCCATCTGATGAAAAGTGGGTTCGCGTCGGCTGGAGGCAGTGCAATACCAACGACACGGTGTCCTACGACGTAGGCAAGCCCAGAGGCCGCAGAACCGTATACAAAAATAAGAATAATCTTGAATGAGTCCGTAGACTCGTTTCAGAGATTAAACTGAAAAGAACAGATACTACACTTGATCTAAGCCAAAAGGCAAAGAGAGCTGCCAGAAGGAAGAGGAGGACGAGGGAGAGAGAATTCTTATGCGTTCGGAAGGGCGCTAATGCTAGGTTGCAGCTGTGACAGAGACTTTGCCATGCTCCAGGATACTCAAGCAGCGGAATGAAAGCCGTCAGGGCAACATTGTTTACCAACAAACTGCGAAAGTTACCTTTAGCAGCTTCACTCACGGTAAGCCACGACTCAATCGACAACCGCCAGCCGAGCAGCATTGATTACGACATGACGGCCTCCGGCGACCTGATCGACTTTAATGTCATCGAGTCGCACAAGGAGAACATCCAGGCCCTTCCCAGCGGTCGGTCTGCGAAAGCACTCGCACAGCTCTACTCACCACCTCTGCTCGGTGCGAACCCATCGCCTTCAAACGTACAAAATGCGAACAGCAGAGCACGGGAACCATTCGAGAAGGAGTTGGAGAATATTGACGAAGCTGATGACCCACTGGATGTTTACGACCGATACGTGAAATGGACACTGGACGCATACCCTTCAGCACAAGCAACGCCGCAATCGCGGCTTTTGCCTCTGCTTGAACGCGCGACGAAAGCTTTCCAGACTTCGGCGCATTACAAGAACGACCCACGATATCTCAGATTATGGCTTCACTACATACGACTCTTTTCCGATGCACCGCGCGAGGTGTTCGCGTTCTTAGCGCGCCATGGCATTGGCGAAGGTCTTGCGCTGTACTATGAAGAATTTGCGGCTTGGCTGGAGAACGCTGGCAGATGGAATCAGGCAGAAGAAGTATACCAGATGGGCTTGGAGAAGGAAGCGAGGCCAGCTGAGCGATTACTGCGCAAGTTCGGCGAGTTTGAGCGGAGAAAGGAAGTGAGGCCACACGATGCTGCGGAGCCTACCAGTCCAGCACTCCCAACAGCCAGGCCCGCGTTGGCGGCGAAGATCGACCCTTTCGCGTCCGCTGCACCCGCTACTGGACAACAACAGCAAGCACGATCTACAGCACCAAAGAAGATCAAGAGCTCGAAGATGGCCATCTTCTCAGATACGGACGAATCGTCGCGACCCGGCTCCGGTGGCAGCGCAAAGGGTTGGGACAACATCGGCTCACTTGCAGAGCGGAAGAAGGAAAACTCGATGGAAGCCAAGCCAATGGCAGGCGAGAAGCTGAAGGGCGGCAAAACGAATAGCGGCATGCAGAAGCTCATGATATTCAAGGATGAGGTGAGTAATCTCTTCACCCGCGAGAGACGCACCAGTATATTTACGAACGCAGGACTAAATATCGCCTCGTGTATGCAGTCATCTCATCGCAAACCAGCACCTTTACCCAAGCATCTCCAACGATCAATGCCTGATAGTAGTCATGACCAGCAGTACACAGTGAACCCTAAAACCGGTAGGATGGACTGCGTCTTCGTGAACCTCGAAGCTGTGTATCCCGAAGCAGGTAGATCGCGCGTTGAGTATTGTTTCGAGGAGCTCCGGGCCAGTCGTCGAGGTTGGCTTGATAAGGATTGGAGACGACCTGTATCCCAGAAGAAGCATGACACGCCACTGGCGGACGCAGAGCCAGAGGAGATCTTCGAGATCCACCAAGACGAAGAGCCTGAGCCACCACGACCGAAAAAGAGCACCTTCGACATTCACCTTGACGAACCAGTACAACAAAAGCCGAAGCAGCGAGGCTTTACAATCTTCGAGGATGCTCCAGTCGAGCCTTCACCAGCACAGCCTCTACCACCGAGAGAAGAAAAGATCTTGGTCGAGACGTTTTCCAAGACGCTTGCGCTGAATGATGAGAACGATGAGAACGCGCCTCCTCGGCAACAGGACGTGGATCTAACGAAACGTTTGCGCCGCGAAGAACGCGCCAACCGGACCAGGAAGATCAAGGTCATGGACGTCAAGCATATCAGTAACGAGACGAAGACGATACAGCTAAACATGGACTCACCTACGGGACCGAAGATTAAGCGCAAAAAGTCGTCCGATCGTACAAATGCTGAGCCGACCATGACCATAAATACGAAGGAGGCGATGGATGAGATCTACGGCATCTTCAACCAACCACTGCCCTCGCAAGCCGAGCAGACTGATGGCGAGGATGAGGACAGCGACGATGACTACACCACTGGCGACGAGAGCACAGCTACCGGCAAGCTATCCGGCGCTGGCAGCGAGTATGGTGACGAGACCAGACATGAGCTTCTGGAAGCGGCAAAGCCTGTAGATGAAGGCGACGGCGCCCAGACCGAGAACACCGGATGGTCAGACTTTACGATGAGCAAGCACGTTCCTAAGGACTCGCTCGAAAGCGCGCCACAGTCTACGCAGAGCACATCTTGGGACGTATACCAAGACCCAGGCCAACCAAATGATGCCGAGAACGAGCTCATCACGCCGCAAGATGAGCACCCGAGGACCCAATATGTACTAGTGCCCCCAGAGGACTACGAGCCGCCGAGTGCTCAGTTCCGAGACCTGAGTATGTTGCCAAATCACCGTCTACCCTTCATGACGCCCATCGTCGAGCAGACCGAGTCCTCGCTTGGCGCTGGTACGATCAGGACAGAGAAGGACTACTTCAGTGCGAAGACTCCAAGTCGCAAAGCTGGCATATCTGCGCCGCTGGAAGAGGACGATGAGCTCCTTAGCAGCCCCTTCCAAGATGTCATCGCCGACATGGCCGAGGAGAAGCGCAAGGTGCTCAAGCCCATCCGGACGAAGACTACCAAGGGCACTATTTCTCTTGGTCAGGGCACCGCGAAGTCGCAGATCGCTGCGAAGACGAAGGCACCCACTGCGCCTGAGCTTGTGCAGAAGGGACCCATTATCAAAGATGAGCAGTGCAATCCCATGGACCCGAATCTCAGGCAGACTATCTTGTCGCAGATGAAGCCTTCATTGACATCTTACGAAG
>Ga0058704_10001683_pt1 | contig 10220 bp, 8 predicted proteins | sample AgamicMgSfe_FD_71363 | JGI IMG/M metagenome (GOLD analysis project Ga0058704, IMG submission 71363) | Agave microbial communities from Guanajuato, Mexico - Mg.Sf.e | ecosystem: Host-associated > Plants > Phyllosphere > Phylloplane/Leaf | place: Guanajuato, Mexico | collected 2012-05-30 | reverse complement strand
GTCGGCGATGTTAGAGAGCCATGCAGAACGGGTCATGGTAAGAGTAGCAAGATGGGCGATTGGAATGGGCGATGATTCGCTAGGGGGGAGGACAACGGCCAGTGCCTCCATACCGTCATCATAGTAAGCACTGAATGTACGGTTCTTGAGACTCTCGAGGTAACGGTCAACCACGTTCGCAGAGTCGAGACCCTCACGATCTCTGACGAGCACTTCCTTGAGCTTCTGCATGTCGGGAAAGTCGGCAAGAGTGCTCGCTTGCTGCAGCTTGGTGCCCCGTCGAATAAGAGTACCGGCACCACTGTGGGTAAAGAGCTCGCGTTCGAGACTCTCTGGGTGGATGATGGCTACACTAGAAGAGCGGGGAAGATGGTCAAGAAGATCCTTGATATCTCGAATCTTTGAACGGGTGCCGTGGATGACCCAAGACATGTTCATGTAACGGTCATACTCCTCATCGAGGTTGATGGCCTCTATCAGCTTGCCAGTCTCCTTGTTGTGCAACCCACCCTTTTCGGAAAGGTAGACAATCTTGAGAGGGACAAGGGCTTTGGCGAGTTCTGCGGCGGCTTTGTCGGCATTGACGTTCAAAAGCTGACCGTCGGCGCTCTCGGCCATGCAGGTAAGGACGGGAATGTAGTTGTCGGCAATGGCAGCATTGATGGACTGGGTGTTGACCTGGTTGACTTCTCCCACAAACTTGAATGTCTCCTTGTCCTTGTAATCGGCCATGAGCACACCCGAGGTGATGGGTCGCGCCCTCACTCCCCACGACTCTAGGGCCTCGACCAGCTTCAGATTCTCCTCCAAAAACAGCTTGCGTGCAATGCCGAGCGTCTTGCCGTCGGTGATCCTGATTCCATCCTGGTATTGCGGTTCCACACCGGCTTCCCCCAGCAGCTTGTTCATTTGGGGTCCTGCGCCGTGGATGATGACTGGGTACAATCCCATCTGGTTGAGGTTGCGCAAAGAGCTGCAGAGAACGTCGATATAATCGGTCAAGATAGCGCCTCCAACCTTGATGACAGCGAACTTCTGGGACGAGACCGATGTGAATTGCGAAAGATATTGTTGGACCTCGCCTGATGCGATCAGAAGATGTCAGTCTCGCTCTGCACAGCGCTTATCTGAGGCCGATCCCTTCTCTGCTACTACGGGAGAGGGACTTACGTTTAGATCCCAGGTTCTGGAGGACGTTGATAACAGCAGAACGTGCAGAGGACTCATCGTGTCTGCTGCTCCCTCTGACCGTTGCATAGTTGCTACTAAGTGACGGTCGATTCGCAGCATTACAAAGCACAGCAGCTCGAGGAGTCCGCGTCCGGCAGCGTGCCAGAGCACGAGATAGCACTGGACGAGCCAGCATTGCAAACGTCGTGTGCGTGCGTGCGTGTAGGAAGAGGATGTGTGATACGGCGACCAATCTTCAGCCCACCAAGGATTTCTTTTGCAGAGAAGCAAACCCGGACCAGATCATGCGTCGCTGAGCTTTTCTGCTCTGCTGGCGATTGCCCAACACAAGACCCGACAGTCAGGAACTGGTCAATTGAAAGAAGGTGAGAGAATAAAAAGCAACAAAATCGACAGAGCAAGAGATGACTTATTATCGTATCCTTCTGTATTCAAGAATCACCGCCGCGGACTGGGGAAGACACACCATCTCCGAGGTCGCTGCGGGCGTTGTGAGCAGACCGGCGTTTTATCAGATGGCTCGCGAGTCATGTCGCGCAGACTCGATTTTTTTTCTCCCTCATGCCAAGACCATTAATTCCTCTTAATTATGCCCTTACTCGAGTATTTACCTCATCAACCATGTCTGTGACTTCGTTCTAGTTCTTCCTGCCTGAGTTTGTTGAGCCTCCGCTGTCCTTGGTCGGTTACTTTGGTCCTATAGCAGCTTTTGTGTGACCAAGACAAGCTTGTAGACATGGCGAGAATGGTGGTGGTATTATGTATATCGACGAGCCGTTTTTCTTTACTCAAGGCCTGCTCTATACCCGTTTAGTATAATATGCGCATCCATCCCATCCCATCTTCCAATGGTAGTCGCAACTCGCCTCCAACGCCGTCGCTAAAGCCAAAGAGTGGTTTCTTTGTACATTTAAAGCCGCACCTCGGCACCACTCACATCCATGGCGTTGAAAATGGTAAACATGAGCCATGAACATCAATCATGCCTCTTCGTCTTCCGAGCCCGTGCTTTCGTCGCTTTCCTCCCAACCTTCGGCTTCGAGCCCGCTTCCTCTGATGCCGAAGCTAAGCAAGAAACCCAGGAAGCTGATGCCGCCGAAGATGCCAAAGGCCAACGCTTCGCCTTTTGGCTGTACGTGTGTCGCTGCTGTAAACAAGGCTCCTGAGATAAAAGGACCCATGGCACGTCCGGCGGCGGAGAGGGTCTGGGCTAGTCCGTTGAGCGTTCCTAGGACAGAGTGGTTCGGGGCAGAATTTGTAATCTGTAAACAGTGTCAGACCTCAAGAGTAGATACCACCGAATTGCTATGCAATGTTTCTTACCAGCAGAAGAGCACTAGTCAGCCCACCGACGGCCGCCACCGTCTTGATGATGAGGACGAACGCCAGCTCAACCCACAGAAGAGCCTTTCCCGAATTTGTCTCGGCACTCATTCCCTTCTTGCCATCCTTGTAGCCGACAAAGGGCATGAGCAAAAAGGCCACGACAAACCCGCCGAGCCCTATCCGGTATGCCGTCTTGTTCCCGACTTTCTCTCGCAATTTGCCAAAGATACCCACCTGAAAGACGATGGTGATGAGACCTGCAAACGCCAACGAGAGCCCGATCTCCTCTGGAGACAGATCTCGACCCGTCGGGGCACTCGCTTGGGCAAATATTGGGTATAACGAGTTGTACGAGATGTTCGCTAGTTGGAAAATCAGGAAGGTGGCCAGCAGGAGGACAGTATCGCGGTTGAAAATGTCGGATCTAGCCAAGTGGCTGCTGCTGCCCATGCCAGGTAAGAGGTGTGTTGACTCGTCGTCGGATCCATCCTCTGAGGCAGCCTCATCCTCGCTCAAATCCACGGGAGTCGCTCCCGCGTGGCGATGTGAGTGCTTTCTGCGTCTGTGAGTAGGTCTCCTCAGGTACGACGGTCTCGTGGAACTCGTAAACTGCCATAGCCGTGTGAAAATGCTGCTGACACGAGTACCAAGTGGGGCTAGGTCTTTTGCCTGCTCAAGCGATTCTTCCAAGAAGAACATAGTCAAAACCATGTCAACGAGCAGGATAGCGGAGCTCAGCAGATTGGGTGGCAGGTATGGATAAGGATTCGGATGTCCCTTGTTCCACGGCAGCTCTTTAAAGACCAGTAAACCGCCCACAATAGGACCGGTTATGCCACCGATGCCGTAGACGACAGGGAGGTAAGTGAAAGCGCGACTCTGGTTGGACCTGTCGGTGATCTCGCCGAGACAGGTGCTAATGACGCCCTGGTTGCCATTCACAAGACCCATCAGAGCTTGCACAATAATGGCCTGCCAGAGGGTGCGGCAGAAGCCAAAGGCGAAAAAGCAGCAGGCAGTGAGGAAGGTGCCGATCAGCACAACCGGCTTCCTCCCTATGCGATCGCTCAGCCAGCCCCAGAAGAAGTTTGTCGCGAACTGTGCGAGCGCGAAACTCGAGGCAATCAGGCCCACGTACAGGCCCACTTGGCCGCTCTTGACTTCTGGAAAAGTAGAGGCCATATCAGGGAGGTACGGAGAGATGGAGTTGAGAGCCGTCTGCTCAGCCAGGGCGATGACGGCGAGGATTGCAAGTTGACGCTTGGGTAAAGGTGTTTCATGGTTCCCGTCATCCTGCGAGTCTTGGGTCGTCTCTTCTTGCAGATTGTTGGTAGATGGGTTTGGCGAAGAAGGAGGTTTCCCACGGGAAGTCGGCGGTGCCGTGGGAAACGTCTGATAGTGGGCGGTCGAGGACTGCCTCTGTGCCAGAGGAGGTTTGTCTGGTCCTGTCATCGGGTCGTACCTTTGTTACCAGGTGACTTTGGTTTTGGGACAAGAGACGGAGCGCAAGACGAGACGGTCTGGACAGATGGACTGTCGGCGCTGGCCGTCGAGGCGCTGAGATTCGCACGAGACCGACCAAGTAGATCCTCGTACGCTGTTTAGTGGTGCCTATCACGCAGAAGATGCCACGCGCTCATGCATCTAGCCTCGGAGGTTATAGATGGGATTCTAAATTCCCCAATGACAGAAAGGTGCAGACGGAAGCGTCATCGAACGGTTTCTGAAATTTCTCTGTACAGCAGAATCGAGGCAGCGACGGATGACGAATGACGAAATGGGTGTCGGCAATTGATTCGACGCAACAAAACGCCCGCCCAAGGACCCGCCGTGCCGAGGATTGTCAGGCACAGGCACAGGCACAATTACCCCTTTGAGCAAGCAGCTTCTATTCGTTCGCAAACAATAATGTTGATAACCAAACTCAATTCTTGCTTGAGCCATTTGTATAAGTACACGTTAATCTGGATATCGTTGAACAGACATCCGGTACCATACAGTCCAGCTGCTGGCCCATAGTCATCATCATCATCATGACCATCATCTCAGTTCGTCCTACATGACCAGGCATTCCGCCTCGTCCCTCTTTTGATCTCTTCGCAGACGCCCCTCGACCGGCTTTGGGCGCGGCGCTCGGTTTCCGTTTTTGCGCAACTCCTCCAGTCTCTCCTGGGCTTTTGGGAACCGAAGACTCGCTGCTCTTCCGTACCATCTCTTGGCGTCTTCCAAGCTGGCCGAGCATCCTATGCCGTTCTCCGTGTAGTATCCTGAAGCCGTCAGCTGTGCATGTCCAAAGATGATGTTCGAAAAGACTTACCCATAGCGAACATGGCCTTACCACTTTCGCTGCTCAACGCCGCCTTTCGTGCCCAGAGATAAGCTTCCGTGTCCGAGTGCTCCAATATGCCTTCTACTCCTGTAAGGTACCAGCCAGAAAGCGCCAGTTCCGCGTCATGCTCGCCTTGCGCAGCCGCCCTTGCGTACCAAGCAATTGATTTTCTTGGATCTACGAGCAACCCCAATCCACCATACTCGTAAGCTTGACCCAGTCGGCTCTGAGAAGACTTGTATCCCAGTGTAGCTGCTTTCTTGAACAGCTCGCCGGCATACTTCTCGTCAGCCTTGATCTTTTCACGAATTGCCGGGTCGGTGTTTGCCGGATCATGAATCAGACCGAGCTCGTGCAGGGCGTGTGGATTCTCGGCATCTGCCAGTTCTGCTGCCTGTTTGAGCCAAACGACCGCTTCTGTTATATTCTTCGGCTGTCCTAAAAGACCTCTGAGCAAGATCGCCCCCAGCTTGTACATCGCTACGCCATCATGCAGTTGAGCCGCACGACGATACCATTGTACTGCTTTTGTCGGGTCTTTACGAGTGCCACCGCCTTCCTCGGGGCCAATCTCACAACACATGGCCGTACGGTACGCCGCGCCGGCGTGACCAGCTTTTGCCGCCGATTGATACAGGGAGAATGCCTCTTTGGTATCAACGGCGAGACCAAGCTTGCCTTGGCCATAACAGTCCGCGAGATAAAACATGGCATCTGGATACCCGGCGCTTACGAGACGTTTGACTCTTTTGTGCGCATCATCAATATATCGCTCTCGGTTTTTGGCGGTGCTTTTCGCATCCAGACGTCCATTCTCAGACGCGAGTACTGATGATGCTTCGACTAGCTTCTTCACAAGTACCAAAGCCGTTTTGTTGTCGTGGGGGTTCTTCTCGACCTTGGTTCGTAGCATGGCGAGTTCCTCGTTCGTCACTACTAGAGGTTGGCGTGCCTCACCGGACGAGCTAGAAGAAGGCGGTATAGACGGCCTGGGAGTTGTCGATGCTACGCTCGTCTGATCAGGGTGTCGAACTGGGGAAGGTCTTGACTCTTGTAGTGGAGAAGCGTCCTGGAGACCAGGCCGCACCGGTGTTGGATGAGGTGGAAGAGAGTCGGGATTGCTCCTTGTTGTCATTGATCTCTGCTGCTGCTGTAGTGGCGGCGAAGGCCTCTGCTGTTCTTGAAAGTCGCGCATCGGTTGTTGATACGCATCACGTCTAGGGCCGCCGGATTGAGGATACTGAGCAGGCTGCTGAGCATGATACCGAGAGGAGTTTTGAGGTGAATACTGCTGAGGCGGATAATGTTGAGGTGGATACTGCTGAGGTGGATACTGTTGAGGTGGATACTGCTGAGGCGGATACTGCTGAGGAGGATGCTGTAGTGGCGGATGCTGTCGCCGTCCTTGAGCAGGGTGTGGTGCAAAGTTCTGCGGGATGTGATGCGAGGGGTTATGCGGTGGGTATTGAGAGACAGGCGTCGATTGGTGTTGTGGCTGCGGGACTTGCTGCCTGCTCATCGGAGCCATTTCGAAACCTGAGGGAGCGACTGACGCTCCAACTGCTGGCCCTGGATGAGTTTCTGCTCTAGCGATTCCCACGTTGGGTGCCCTAGCTGGTGGTGCCGGTGATTGATATAGGTGAGGCTGTGGAGCATGGGGTGTACTTTCACTAGGGATGTCGAAAACAAAGCCCGTCATGTCCACTGGCACATCTTTGCGCTCGCTAAAATCCGATCTGGTGACTGCATGGCCCGCACTCTGGTATCCCGGCTTGACGTATGCAGGAGCAGGAGCAGGAGAAGGCGGAGACTGTCGCTTGTTTTGCTTCGAGTTTGGAAGAGGAGGCAGATCCGCTGCTAGGTGCACGTCGTTCAAGTGCTTGTCTATGGTCAAGCCTCTCTGGTGAGCAGTTTTGGGCGGATGGGCAGGACCATCAAAGTCGGGCATGTCTGCTTCTATCTGCTCCTCACGAAGCATGCTTGCTGTTCTTCCTTGCGGTGCTGCGTCGAGCGCATTGCTCCCACCGTAAAAATCGCCGGAACCTTCGTGCCTTTGTCTCTGGTCTGTCCAGGGCTTGTGCGATTGCAAGCTGCTTGCACTGACAGGATGTCTTGTGGGCAGGGTCTGTTGTATAAGAGGTTGACTTGTGGCTGTCGCTGGCCTTCGCGGAGCAGCCATCTGATTCCCCTGCCCAGCGTGGGTAGAATCCTGGTACGTCAGGCTACGGCCGGTTGCTATAGGTGGTATCGCAGGCCTGGGTCGGCTTGAGGGTTGAGAGTTGTTCAATATGGTCGGAATCTGCCTGTCCGAAGGATTCTGTTGACGCGAGTGGTGGGCAAGAGCAAGGCTTGAGTTCTGTTGCTGTGGAGCTTCTGTCATGACCGTACGCTCAGGCAGGGATAAGGTGGACAGCTGCGGAGCACCTAGAGAAACGTTTGGCCTCATGATTCGATGGTCGTCCAGAGACTGCCTTGGACGCGTGTTTGCATCATCGGTCGTGCGTTGGCCGTTCCTAGCGGAGCCGTTGAGCTGGTTAGGCAAGTTGACATTTTCAGTTGAACCATGAAATCCTTTGCGCGATGCACTTGCACCTGCAGTCGACGGTCTCACATGCTCTCGAGCAGGACTACCGCTCTTGGTGCTACTCTGGTCGAGGCTCTCGCGGATTTTGGCCTTGGCGACCTCCTTCTTTGTGGGGAATGTTGGAAAGGCATTATCCCAGGACATTACCTCTGAGGAAGGAGGTTCGATGAACGGTTTCCTTCTGGCAGGCGGAGCGGATTTCTCACGAAGCTGGGGCTTCCGAGAGGAAGAGTCTCGACCACGATCCTGGTTAGGGGGGACGTTTCTCTCGTTTGCATTGTCTCGAGATATGGTTTGAGCATTTCCCACATCAGTTCCTCTCCGTCTAGCAGCATGCGGCTGATGGTCCATGGTGAACGCATCCGCAGATGGCTGGGGATGATGGTGTCGAGGTACTGGTACAGATTGAGGCGGTCTGTGGTTGTCTTGTCTGACCTGGCGATGCTGGTCGTATGCCTGGTCGTTCGTGACGTGACTTTGACCACTCATACCTCCATTCGGATATGAACCTTCCACACGAGCTCCATGGCGATTGTCTACTTGCTCGTAGGGCTGCTGGTCGTAGTAACGCGCAGACTCCTGTTGGTAAGGGAACGGTTGTGACCTCGGCTGAGCCGGATGGGAATATGCAGGCTGCTGATATGGTGGCTCGTCATACATTCGCTGATGATATGCCGGCTGGGCGTAGGCTGATTCCACGGGAGCCTGTCCAGCGAGCTGCTGTGGTGGCTGCTGTCGGTGCTGTGCTTGTGATTGTTGCCAACCTCCACGAGAAGGCTGCCCGTGACTTGATTGTGGTGCACGCTGGCTGTGATGAGAAGCATACGAGGGGTTCGAAGGTCGATGAGCCGAGTTTCGATCGTCGTAAGCCATAACGGCCGATGCTGAGCACAGAGGCCTCAATCTTTCCTAGGAATTTTAGCACAATGTGCTGCTGGGCAGTCCGGCCTGTCGCAAGGACCAATCGTCCAAGATCTAGAAAATTCTGAGAAGAGAGCGGCGACACGCTTCTGCTATACAGGACTTGACAATCGTACTCGGTATGACGGTGGCTTGATCTTGAATACGGCGTCTACGCGCCAGGTGGTGGGTCCGAGCTAGCCACGAGCGCAAGCCGTTGGGTGCAGGCGCAGGATTACCAGACTCTCGGGACGCACGAGGGACTGCCGGATTTGTTGTGCGAAAGTAGTTGTGAGCGCAAGATGGCGGCTAATGGATGTCAAATGTGCGCAGTTATTGTTGTCGAGGAAATAAGTGGACAAGGACAATGGGAGAGTCGCGTCAACAACGTTCTGCCTTCGGCTTTTTCCAACGCCCCCACCAACTCGTGACACTCGCAAGAAGCTTATCGAAATCTCCCAGTCCTGTGGTGGTCAAAGTACTGTGCTGTTGTCAGACCAAGTGTGACGGCTCGAGGTGTTTTAGGTCCCAAAATAGAAGCATCAGGACGTGGGGAGTGGCTCAGATCGAGGCGCAGGTCGCACCGCCACATGTTATGTCTCGGTTCGGCTCCGACATGCTCGTTGCTCGCCCTCTTGCATCAGACCGCAGTCTTGGCTGGTTTCGGCATGGAGACAAACACGTCATCTCTCAACGGCCCTTGATGCCTGACCACATTCATGTTACACACGTAATCCCATACTCACAGTGAGTGACCCGGGAATCACATGTGCAGCTTGATGTCGATGATGTGGGTAACGCGGTGGCTGGGGAAGGGAGGGACGAACATATGCCTGACATGTCGTAAAAGGACGCAGTGATCTAGGGATGAAATGTCTGAGAGCAATCTCTCTTGATTGACTCCCATAAAAACTGGTTGTGCTCGCTGTGGTCTTGTGTTTTGTAGGTGCGCCAAGCAAGTTTTCGTCTCGGCGGCCAAACAAGACATCGGGGTCAACCTCTTAAACTGACCGCGCTTCGCAAACGATCGCTGTGGTCTTGTCTTTCATTGAGTATTCGAGTTACGGAAGTTGGAAGTGGGTGCCCTTCTGATGCACACTGACGACGAACCGACTGTCGCTCTGATGCGGCTAAATGGAGACTTGTTGAAGCCAATAAGACTAATCACGATTTGAACACCGTGGTGCGGCCAGTAGGGACATTTATACACTGTAGAAGTATCTTACCAGTATTGAGTAACAGAGAATAAAGAGCGAGCATATTTCTCGCAAAGAATACGCATCTCGTATAGATCGAGTAGATCAATAGGTTTGCGAACTCCACGTGGTGCCCACACAGCCTCATGCTGGCCATGTCAACGTCATCTGTACAGGAAAAGGTAAAGGCTACAGCTATAAGTACCTACTGTGATAGCCTAGCATTCAAAGGCATAGACATCTTTTCAACCTACTCGAGCTACGAGCATCTACGCGATCATCACCCTCCCAGACTAAACTATCGTTATTTCCCGTTCTGCACAACCTAGACGCACGACATGACATTGCAACATCCTGAGCAGCCGCTGGCTGAACAACTCGAACATCAGCTGACCGAACCACCACCATACCATCCCTCCGAATTGCAGGACTATGCAAATACACCCCAGCTGCCACCACGAAACGCTGCGAACCAAGTCGCTTCAGCGCATGTGCCTCAGCATCAGGCTAGCAACTACTTGTATCCTCCTCCACCTCAGCGTCCTGGTCACACCCGACTAGGCTCAGATGCCTCTTCACCTGTTCATTACACAAGAGATCCGCACAAGCTTATTGCATATTTGGTACCTTTTCCCAAGCCAGCCATCCAGGGTGTCCCTCCACCTCCCAGGTTCCTGATTTATACGCCCCCACC
>Ga0058704_10001682_pt1 | contig 10225 bp, 7 predicted proteins | sample AgamicMgSfe_FD_71363 | JGI IMG/M metagenome (GOLD analysis project Ga0058704, IMG submission 71363) | Agave microbial communities from Guanajuato, Mexico - Mg.Sf.e | ecosystem: Host-associated > Plants > Phyllosphere > Phylloplane/Leaf | place: Guanajuato, Mexico | collected 2012-05-30 | reverse complement strand
GCAGTCAAAATCGTTCGAGAATCTTTCTAGAATCCCCACTCAAACGTCCACCATGGTATCATCTCCTCCAAGACCCACGCCTTCTTGCACAGGCACTCCTCTTCCCCGGCCCTCGATCAATTCCCTACGAACCTCTGGACCGATGGCTCTGTGGCCCTTGACAAGGAGAAGATCCAACAAAGCCTCTCGCTGGTCCTCGGTGATATCGTTCTTGTATCGCTGGGAAAACGCAAGCAAGCACTGATGCCACAAGACTGGCAGTTTGTCGTTCTTGGCGCCTGCCCCTGAGACTCCACTCATCGCCTCGTCCGCAGAATCGACCGCTCTAAATCTCAAGAAATGGAATACCAGAGCGTCCACGACCTTGAAGGGCAGAGCGTACTTTTTCTCCAACAATATGCGAATGAAGATATTGGTAGCTCCTCCTGCCTCGGCGTTACCGCTCATCTGCTCCGCGGCAAAGTCACACAGTCTGTACAAGGCCGCGGCAGAGTGCAGCACCGGGATACTGACCCTCTGCAACACACTGCTGATGATATGCGCTTCTCTCAATGTGCATGTTCCACTCTCCACCAGAGGGAAGAGGAAGCCCTTGAAAAACGCAGCTGGCTTGTAAAGAGCCTTCTTCAGTGCCTTGTACAGATGGACATTGAGCTTCTTGGTCTCGTAAATGTCTGACCTGACTGTTGGAAGGAGAATGTCGTGTAAAAACGCTTGAGCAACTACTGGCCGTGACGAAGTGAACAGCCTCGTCGCTTCGTAGGTTGCGTGTGGTGTCCATTTGTCGGGTTGTGTAATATCGAGCAAAGTATCCCATTGAGGCAGCGTCGGTAAGATCTTGAATGGTTTTGGAAGTTTGCCAGACTTGTATCTCGACAAGATCAGCCCGACCTGTGAGTACACGTCCACCACTTTTGCGGGTAATTCTATCGCATCCTCCGGTCGACCACCTCCTCGGATTTCCATTCCGCCTCCTTCTTGTGCTGCTTCCTGTGCGGCAATCTTCTCCAAGATCAAGTCCGCCAGATTTGTGCCTTGTCCTTCCTCTTCCTCCTCACCACCCTTGGGCTGCAGTAAAGTCGCAGGGTCGAATTCCGGGTTGAAGCGGTTGAACATGGCCAAGTCCTCGGGATCTACCTCCACCTCTTCGATCTCCTCATCCCCATCGTCTTGCCAGTCGGCCTCCTCGCCATAAGTCTGCTCCGCCTCTCCATCTGAGATGTCGTCCCTACCGAACCTCGACTCGAAAGTGAATGCTGCATTTTCCGTCTGTGGCTGTCGCGCTCGTGCATCCTTCTCGTCCTCATCAGCGAGATCCTGACCGATCTTCAAAATCTTCCTCGATGCTTTAGAATCGACATATGCATCATCGTTTTCTCCATCCGCCGCAGTCTTTCTTCGCTTCGGTGCCTTTTGCTTGAACGGTTGACTAGGTAGATATTCCTCAGACAGAGGATTGTGTCGGCGCTCCGGGCGACTGTCTCTTGATGGTGCTTTTGGCATTTTGTGCATAACCTGAGGAAGTGCGTTTCCGATGCAGAAAGTTGCTCCGCATCACTACTGTGAATATTTTGTTGCGAAATCTGTAAATCTTATCTAATCTGGGAAAAGTCGAGATCATGTCCGTCTCCGCATTCTAGAACATCGCCAAGCTGCCGACATTCAATTCAAAGTCGCGTCGCAGACCATTAACCAGAGGGTCTAGCTTTGACTGTACTTCCACTTCTGAATTACCAATTACGAGCTCCTGCAGACATGGCAGAAGAACAGTCAATGTCACAGCCTAGCGCTGTTCCGCCTACCTTATCGGCAGTACCAAGCCAAGATCACGCGCCAGCGATCCCTTCACCACTAAACCCAGATTCTTCGACAGCACGACCGAAGCCTACTAGACCTCCACCAAGAGAACGGGAGCAGCGAGAAAAGAAAGAGAGCCTCAAGAAGCGAGAATCTCACTACGGCCGCGGCGACAGTCCAACGATACCCAGCAAGCGCAAAGCTTCCGAAGCAGTTCCAAGCGCGCCATCTCCAATGCGCTACAGCATCCCAGAGCCAAAGCTAGCAGACTACGACCCACCAAAGGAGACACCATTCGCCTCACACGAGCCACTACCGTTCGTCACACCAGATGGAGAGATTGAGCTGAAGAAGCCGCTGGATCTTGCCGAAAACAAACGAGGATACAGATACTCACATTGCGTCGCGGATCCATACTTTCGACACAAACAGTTCTACCGCCAAACAGACACGACCCCATATGGACCACGATTCTCGTTCGAAGACACGGACAAATGGATGCATTTTGACACGAGCGGGCATTACATTACGAATGAAAAGGGATGGCGCATGGCTAGAGCGAACGTATGCGCAAGAGAAGGATCGCTGTACTACGAGGTGCGGATAGTAAGAGGCGTGCCCGCAGACGGTAGCGGTTTGCCCGCCGCAGCAGCAGGTCCACAACCACACGTCAGGATGGGATGGGCGAGACGTGAAGCACCACTGGATGCGCCTGTAGGCTTCGACGGCTACAGCTACGGCGTAACGGACATGCGATCCGAGACTATGCACAGGAGTCGTCCGGGCAAGTTCTTTCACCCAAAGTCGAAGAAAGGAGCAAAAGCAAAGACCGGCGTACCCCTCAGGACCGAAAATACACCCGTCGAACTCAAAGAAGATATCCACGAAGGCGACGTCATTGGAATGGAGATCACATTACCAGGCATAGCGCTCCATCAAAAGGTCGTGAACGGAGTGTACAATCCAGCAGTAGACATGGGCGACGGTCTCGACGACCCATACGTCAAGAACCAGCCTGGCGCCGAGATCTACGACGTAATCCGCGACCGCATCCCAGTACCATACAAAGCCAACATCTATTTCGAAACCATGGACTACGTATCAACCAAGCCGGTAGAATCCTACACAGACCGTACACTCTCACTCTCAAGCCTAGCACAATCCGGCTCTATCCCAGGCTCAACCTCAACCATAAAAGCAGCGCCGAACCCCAATCACGTCGAATCCGCACTGCGAACCCTCCCGCACAGCTCGATAAAAGTCTACAAAAACGGCGTCCTGATCGGAAGCGCGTTCGAGAACCTGCTCGCGTTTCTCCCACCAGCGAGTCTACCCAGCAAAGCAGCGGGCGCGAGAGAAGGCTTCGACGACGGCATGCTGGGGTATTTCCCCGCGATAGCTTGTTTCAGCGGCGGTATCGCAGAGGTGAATTTCGGTGAAGACGGGTTCTGGATGCCGCCTTCGCATATCAAGGCTACGAAGCAGGAGGCGGGGAGTGGGCAGTTCGTAGGAAGTGGGGAGAGTCTAGATGGGTGGACGCCAGGCAGGACGCTGAGGCCTATTGCTGAGAGGTACGTGGAGCAGGTCGCTGAGGATGTGGTGTGGGATATCATTGATGAGGTGGATTTTTTCATGCAAGATGGTGGGTTTGGAGGGAAGGTTGGTGCCGGAGCTGGGGATACGAAGCAGGGTGTTGCTAGTCTGAGGGAAGAGGCAGATTAGACTGGAATAGAATTCTACGATGAACAATTGATCACTCAAAGGGCACAAGATCAGTGTTCTAGCTCATAGAAGTTGTGTCTCGATCGAGTGTTCTATGAGTTGTTCTTCATCTCTCTAAGTGCAGCCATGACATCGACAGGCGAAGACTTGCCCGTGAATTTCTGGACAGCAGAGTCCTGGAGCATCATGAAGACATTGTGTTTCTGCAGTCAATCAGCAAGGGTCGTCAATATACACAATCCGAGCTCGAACATACCTTTTCATCTCCAATAGTGAACTTGCCCTGCGTCTGCTTGTTGTTGTTGGCAAAGTCCTGGAGCTTCTTAATCGCATCATTCGTGGTGACGGTCACGCCAAACTTGATGTTGGCCTTGGTATACTCGTGACCAGGCTATTCATGTCAGCAGATGGACCATTTAATCGATCACGAGTCAACATACGTAGACCTTGGTGTCGTCAGGAAGAGATGCAAGCGTCGTGTTTAGTGCCTTGTGCATCTCCTCGGCGGTTCCCTCGAAGAAGCGTCCACAACCACCAATGAAGAGCGTGTCTCCGGTGAATACAGCGCGGTCGTTAGTCTCCTTGTCCTCGAAAAGGTAGCAGATACTGTCCTGGGTGTGGCAAGGAGTGTGAAGAGCCTTGACCGTGATGCCGGAGCCGATACTAAATGTCTCGCAGTGCTTTGGAGTAGACGATACCTTGGCGCAGTCTTTGCCGCCGATGATAGGGATTGAGTACGTCTTAAGCATCTCCTCGTTGCCGCCCGCGTGGTCCCAGTGGTGGTGAGTGTTGATGATGTTGGTCAACTTGATGCCTTTCGAGATCTGCTCCTTGAGAACGGGAAGGACTTCTGATGGGTTGGCTGGATCGATGATCACACCCTCTTTGGTCTTGTCGTCGCTAACGAGGTAGGCATAGTTGTTGCCTTTGCCCTCCCACATGGGAATGGATTGGATATGCATGTTGCGTGATGTTGCGGGCTTGTTCGGAATCAGCACGCTTGCCAAATAGGGGAGAAGAAAGACCTACACCGAGGAAAAGAGGGCTATATGGTCGAGACAGGGTACGTCTGAATGTATTGGAAAGACTCATGTGGTGCAGTCGAATACAATTGTCTTATTATAGTGGAATATCAGCTCTCACTGGTGACCATGGTCGACCCCAGGCATGACATAATAACAAGACCGCCGGTCATATGCGGGGCCAGCTCTTATTAACACCGATATCGCCGACAGTCCACAGGGTCTTATTATTGTTAGTATCATCATTAGTGGCTTCACGATACAGGGTCACGAGATGTATAACGACCGACGGTAGGTGTATACAATATCCTAAGTTCAAAGCCTGAGTTCATAGTATCGTGTTGGTCATATTTGGATTCACGACTATTGCATGCTCTTTTGGGGACTGGTGTCAGGGGGTATAGAGGCTCTTCAAATAAACCAGAATTCTACGCCTTCTTCTCAGCATCCTTGTTAAATAGAGCCTCGTTCTCCTGTTGGGCCTTGATGAAAGCCTCCTTGAACAAGTTGGCGTCTGGAATCGTGTTAGCAAGGGTTCAGATGGTCTGTAGTTGGGTGACAGATACGTACTCTCACTGTTGGCGAATCTGATGGCAAGAGTGCAGGCCTCTGGCTCACCCTCGCTGACATCTGCCTGTGCATTCCATACCCAACTGCGGTCACTTCCAACGTTTGGTGAAAGCTTCATGTCCGGAACGACTGCGTGTTATTAGCGAATATTCTCATCGACCAAGCTCTTCCTTCTGACGTACCGTAGTGGTTGGCGCAAACCTTCAAGGTCTTGTCGCGGCGCATGACCAATCTTGTCTTGCCGTTCTCCTTGTGCTTGAGGAGTCTGACGTCTCCAGTACCGCGCTCCTTCCACTCCTTGCTGTCACGGTCGAATTTGAACAGCTTCGCACGCATCTTGAACATTTGCTCTTCCAGCTCCTCGTTGGTCTTGGTGTCGACCTTTTCTGTGAGGTGGACAACTGGCTCGAAGTGAACGTCGACTTCCTCCTCGTCGGCCTTGTCATCCTGTTCAAACGTGTTAGTAAATTGTCCACTCGAATACAGGGCAATAGTTTGCTCTACGCACATCGTCGGCGGCCTGCTTCTTCGAGCTGCCACTTGGCTCATCCTCGTCATCCTTCTCCTCCTTCTTCTCCTTCTTTGGCCCACCACCAAACATGCTGAATACGTTCTCTTTTACTGCAGAAGCAGCATTGGCAGCTTGGTCGGCCACACCATCATTTTGGGTAGGCTTAGTGGCATCAGATACTGAGGTCTCGGGCTTGGTAGAGTCGGCCATGTTTGCGGATAGTCGACTGTGAGATTTGGTATTTGATAGTGTTTGAGAAAACAATAGAACCCAAGCAGCTGCGGCAGTCACCGCCCCTCAAAGCTCGGACACAAAGTTTGGTGGGCTTTAATTGCTACAGCATTTGGACGGTGGGCGATAGACGGCAGACCGCGGACGCGGACGGCGGAATTTATGTATCAGAAGCGTACCTGTAGTATGTTCTTGCTTTACAAAGTTCAGTTCAGGATATTGTGTATGTCTTCAATTAGTCTTCAGTAGCATATAATAGCTGTAGATCAACAGATAGAACGGGAGTTCCTATGTACTAGCCCTTCAGAGGGGAAAGTGTACACCTATAGCCGACCCGTCGCCCTATAGCCTTCGGTGTATCGCTTATTTGGTGACCGTGCTTGGCAAATGACACGCTTCATCACAAGAACTCCCTTATGGAGATACAAGTGCCATGTAACTTCAATCCGTAAATAATCATCATTCGCGCTGTGGATATCTGGCTACCTAGAATCGCAATACTGAACTCCATTCCTGCTCATAATTCATATTTGTTGAATGCCGAAATTGCCACATCCCACGCGGAAACCCTGGACTCTCGCTCATCTGGACTCGGCCTCAAACGTTCGTCGCTAGACGCGAGGCTTCAGTACTTGCCTTTGGCGGCCTTTGCACCCTTCTGCAGGGCCTCCCTTGTCAATGGCTGCTTCTTGACAACGCGCACCTTCGTTGCACGTGAACGATCAGTCGCCTTGATGCTCGGAGCAGAAGTGTCGATACGCTTCCAGATGCCGTTCAGAGACTTCAGGGCGGCATCGAGACTCTCTTCGACGCAGCTTTGCAGGTAGGCCAACTTCCCTTCCTCAGAAACCTTGGATTCAGCGCGCGCTGGCGCTTTGGTGAAACCAATGACCCCGGAGATGCGTCTCTGAATAGCACGTGCGTTGCTTTGGGCCCGCTTGAGATGAGCAGTAACATCGGGCTTCTCAGGCAGAGCACGACGAATACGACGATTGATCTTCGCCGGCTCAGCCTGCAAGAAGTGTATCATCTTGTTGGCGGTCGATGTCGTTCCGTTGAGAGTCCTGCTAGCTTGGGTCGAGACCTGACCCAGAACAGACATTGACCAATTACCTACAACAGCAGCGTCTGAATAGAGGCTGGTAAGAATCTCAGACTGAATGGACTGCAAGACACGGTGTCCAACGAAAACCTCGCGACGCACTGATTGGTGGACCTGAGTTGCAGCGTTATGGTAGGTTGCGCGGTGTAGCAAGCGACTGCCGAGATTAACCTTTGCACTGTAGCATCGCGTCTCGCCCGGGGGGTTGAGATTGATTCCACCAAAGCTGATGTTCTGCCGGCCAGATAGAACACTGATATTCAGGTTTCCATTCGCTTCCAACGGGTCAAGAGCCAGGTGTACTATTCCAGCAATCAGATGAGTTCGGTTGACGTTGTGCAGTGTCCTGCCATCTTTAAAAACTCCAACTCGTGCATCCTTTGGATAGCCGCCTTTCTCTTTGGGCAATGAAACAAAAAGTTGATCAGATCTGGCGGCGTGGACGGCGAGCTGAGACGGAAACGCAAGCTTGGTCGATATGACACTTCCATTCGCGATAGTATTGCTCGGGTAGTGGAGGATGTCCTCGGCCTTGACGGAGAAATTCGCCATGTGAGTGCGTAGACTGTTGGACAAAGCTTCTCTGCGAATTGCCATCTCGGTCGCTGGATCGATCTGAATGGTCGACGTGAAAAGGAGAGCATAAGAAAGCAGTGTGATGAGAATGACCAGGCTTCCGCCACCGAACTTCAATACGCTGAACGTGTTGAGCTTCGGGAAGCTACATATTGCGAGCTCTGGGAGGCCGAGCCTGGCGAATCTTCTTGATGAGGCCACAGGCTTTGCAGGTTGGCTAAAGTCATCCTCGATTTTGGCAATCCCAGAAGCTGAAGGCTTGATGGTGACTTCACTCTCCTGGATAGAATCTTCCCCCTCGACGTCTGTGTCATACTCTGGCAGTTCTGCTGAGCCAGCCTCATCAGGTTCTGGGATATGCTCCTCATCTGTGGCACGGTCTGGCAGGTGAGAAGTTGAAGACGTAAATCGCTCATCAAGGTCGTCTATCTCATCATCACAACGATCGATTGAATCGACCGTGTCAGCGTTGGACTGGTCAGTTGCACCGGTTGAAGACACAGTATCGACACTACCTTCGTCGTCAAAGGTTTCGACTTTCAGGTCATCGATCATATCATATTCGCCGCTGTCTGCCATTGGGTATCTGAGCGGGTGTTCTTCGTGACGTGGAACGTAGCGAGAGCTGTCGTTTGTGTCAGTCTCCTCGTGAGAGGGAGAAGCCATGGTATGAATGCAGCAAAGAAGGAATCAACGGTGAAGTTATTGAAAGAAGCAAAGTTTGTTGTGAAGTGAATGTCGAGATTTTCTATTTCTTGGAGAGTTGAGAGTTGAGACACTTAGAGAGTCAAGAGCAGGTATCGGAGAACCGTGAAGGCGGCTGCCTGCGTCGAATGAGGGGCTCGGCCACACCTTCTTGCTCCGACCAAAGTCTGATTTGCTTTGCGGTGATTGAGGAGGGCGTTGTGCTTGCTTTGTTTTTATGAAAGATCGTAGTTACAATCGGACAGAAATGCAAATTATCACTTGTAAGGTAGTCTTGTACGACGTGCTTGATATGTGATGGTTGCCTTGTCCCCGAAAGTCTGATATGACATGATACGCAAGGCAGCTACTACATACGGCAGACTAGAGGAGGAAAGTTACGCTTTCCCCGCAAATCGCAGGTCAAGGGTCCATGTGCTTCTGCCTGACATGTGATCGCATGCAGCTCAGGCAAAATTGTAAGGTACAGTAACTATAAAGAGCCGCATTGCACTGCAGACATTATCCATATTGCGTGCAGACATCCATATTGCCATGATGGTGATATTAGTTATGGCTAATAGACAAGGTGGTTGTAGTTACTCAAAAGGCGATAGCGGTTTGGCTGACCCAGCAGCAACTCCACCCAATGCATCCAGATATATGACAAGGCTCGCTCAGCATCTACAGAATAAATCATGCATTCAACTCACAGGACTGGCACCATCGGCCTCTCGCTCACGGCGGTGGAGGCGTGAGGTATCCTCCCGCAACTTCTACCCACTCGGGCGTACAACTTCCCTCCTTGTCCTCTACTTCGGCGATATCTGTATCGCATCTACACCTGCATCCTACACCATTTTCTTTTGGTTCGTCAAAATGAGCCCAGTAGTCGTCCTCCTCTAGTCTAGCCTTTTCGTCCAGTGTCGTCTTTTCGAGATACGGGATGTGGTCTTCCTGTCTTGTAGGCGCGTTCGCTGGGCAATGCTGAATGGTGGTGTGTCTGTAACCAAAGTCACGGAAGTAGTGAACCTGATCGATTGACAGAAGCAGACCGGCGGCGAGAGAATGGATAGGCGCATCACCCCACTGAGCGGTCATTAGTGCGTGTTCTCTCGAGCAAGAAGTATTCCTTGTAGAACTTACTCTCTCCATCCAGAATCCACCACTCTTGTCCATCATGTTGAAAAAGTCCTCATACTCCTTGCTTCGGAAAAAGTCGAGACGAGCAATCTCAAAGTTACTCCAGAAATGGCACATGTTGTAAGATTCGCCTTCCATAGTCTCCGGGTCGATGTCTGGAAGAGCGCCGGCACCAGGCTCCGTCATCAAGATCTCATCTGGTAATGGCTTTTGGTATTTGGGGTCGTCCTTTGGCAGATCGACTGGTTTCTTCTCTTGCTTTTCGACAAACATTTCCCACAATCCTTGCGTGGTGATGTTGTAAACCCTCTTGTATGCAGAGGCGTATCTGAAAATGTTCGGTACAGTCTCGCGCAACTCCTTGACTGCGATGGTGAAGCCGTAGATTTTGTTGTGCTTTTCCATCTCGATGAAAGGGTCGCTGGAAATTGTAAGCGCGGTTCCCCATGTTGCTAATATAGGGACCTACTAGGTGATGTCGCAAAAGTATTTGATCTCGGGCTCAACGCGCCAGTACCATTCGTACTTTTGTAAGAGCTCGTGCTTGTAGAAGAAGCTGTCACAATATCAGTACCGACTACGAAAAGACCCAACCATACAGGTGACCAACCCAGAATAGAACCGACACATGTGGTGATAACTCTCCATGCCTCCGTACATGATGGCCGCATCGCCCTGCTTGCGAATACCTTCTTTTGCGACATTCATGTCGACCCAGTCAGGGTATCCCCACATTGATGCATTGATCTTTCCAAATTCGACAGGGGAGCTGGTATAGTTCATGATGGTCTCCTTGAAGGTCGAGTTGAAGTCGCCGTCGTTTAAGAAGACATATGGGTAGTGGAACCAGCGATTGAAGTGACGCTC
>Ga0058704_10001681_pt1 | contig 10232 bp, 7 predicted proteins | sample AgamicMgSfe_FD_71363 | JGI IMG/M metagenome (GOLD analysis project Ga0058704, IMG submission 71363) | Agave microbial communities from Guanajuato, Mexico - Mg.Sf.e | ecosystem: Host-associated > Plants > Phyllosphere > Phylloplane/Leaf | place: Guanajuato, Mexico | collected 2012-05-30 | reverse complement strand
TTCTTGGTCAACTGCATGGCTTACCCCAACGGCACAGCTGTCAACCCAGAGACTGAAGTCACCCCAGTGACTACTGCTCGCTACTACTCGGACATCTACGTCCGTCATTGGGACACTTGGCTAACCAAGAACCGCTACAACCTCTTTGCCGGAACCCTTTCCGCAAACGCCAGCTACGCCCTGTCCGGTGCTGGAATGAGGAATGTGCAAAAGGGCATCAACTTCACCACCACTCAGCCCGAGACTCCCATCCAGCCGTTTGGTGACTCCAGCGACTACGACATCAGCCCTGATGGTTCCATGTACGCTTTCGTGAGCAAGGCTCCTCAGCTCAACAAGGCCAACTACACTGCCTCATACACCTATGTTGGTGCTTTTGCGTCTTCTGACGCTCCCGTCGCTTTCAACGGTCCCGACTCCGAGGCCGCTAAGGCTGGCCACCAGGGTGCTTCTGGTCTTCCTTCCTTCTCCACCGACAGCAGCAAGCTCGCCTACGTGCAGCAGGACGAGGACTACTACGAGTCCGACAGGTGGATTCTGTACACCGTCGACGTTGCTGTCGAAGGTACTGGTGTCGCTGTCAGCAACTGGAAGTCTTTGAGTGCTGGTTTCGACCGCTGGGTTCAGGGACCCATTACCTGGGCTCACGACGACTCGTCCATCTACGCCACAGCCGATGACTACGCTCGCGTCAAGATCTTCAACTTCCCCATTACCGCTGACGAGAGCTTCGTTCCTGAGCCCATGACCTCCAACACCTCTGTCTCGACTTTCGCGCTCCTTCCCGACGGTTCGCTGTTTGTCGCCGCCACCGCCATCTGGACTCCCAACGAGTGGTACATCCTCGCTGACGGAAAGAAGACCACTCTCCTCGACGCGTCTCAGGTTGACCCCAACCTTGCTGGTCTCGGATCGCACACCGTTTCCGAGATCTTTTTCAACGGCTCCAACCCCGAGCTCAAGCAACAGCTCCACGCCTACGTCGTCAAGCCCACCTTCTACCAGGAGAACGTAACGTACCCGCTCGCCTTCTACATTCACGGTGGTCCCCAAGGTAACTGGGGCAACAGCTGGTCCAACCGCTGGAACCCTCAGGTCTGGGCTGACCAGGGCTACATCATCGTCGCCCCCAACCCAACTGGATCTACCAGTTTCGGACAGTTCCTTACCGACTCTATCCAGGGTCAATGGGGTAACTGGCCTTACCACGATTTGGTTAACGCTTGGAACTATGTCAACACCAGCATGCCATGGATCGACACCAAGAACGGTATCGCGGCCGGTGCTTCTTACGGTGGTTACATGACCAACTGGATCCAGGCTAACGACCTCGGCAACGAGTTCAAGTGCCTTGTCACCCACGACGGTATTTCCAACACTGAGGGAGCATGGGCTTCTGAGGAACTCTGGTTCATCCGCCACGACTACAACGGCAGCATCTGGGACTCTGGCGCGTACCGCGAGTGGAACCCCCAGAACCACATTGCCAACTGGTCCACTCCACAGTTTGTCATCCACAACACTCTTGACTACCGCCTGCCTGAGAGCGACGGTCTGAGCTTGTTCAACATCCTCCAAGCCCGCGGTATCCCATCTAGGTTCCTCAACTTCCCTGACGAGAACCACTGGGTGCTCAAGCAGGAGAACAGCTTGTTCTGGCACACTGAGATCTTCAACTGGATCAACCACTGGTCCAAGGGTGAGCCTTTGGACGACCTGCCAATCGGTAACTAAGATGGTTATCTTTGTGCGACTGGTGGAACAAGGGAAAGTTGCGAAGGCGGCTTTGCTCTTGTAGCATTAATGAATACCCATTGATGAACGATTAATGATAATATATTATTAACAAATTCTACTTTCCCAAACACTACAGTGAATTTGCGCCTGTGTCTTGAGTTGTGGATTCACGAGTTCCTCTACCTGGTGGGTCCATCTTCCAGCATCGTGATTGAAGTCGTATACTAGTTTCGAGCCAAAGTGGTACCTTGCAAGCTACAGGCCTCCCAGCATGCATACTACCGATGTATGGGAAAGATCAAAGTCCATCTGCACCTACCTAGCCCACCGGATAAGGTTGTCAACCTTGATAGCTGTGCGGAGTAGTGGTATGCGCTCCTGATATCCGAGTAATTTTAGTAGCTCATGGTTATCGATATACTTGGCTAACGATCATACTATCCGAACTGACATGGTCGCGCAACATGTGTGAGCGTTGGTGCTACATACGCAAGAGCATGGACTCTAGGCATCAAGCGTCGCTCCCACTACCCGGTGGCTGGTATCCAGCGGCTCTACTACCCAGGAATAACCGCGTCTGTCCAGGTACGTACCTATTCCCGGGCGGGGCATGCGCAGGCTGCTGGCCCTATCTTGGCATTCTGATATGCTTTCGGTTCCCGGCAACAACTGCATGCTGCGCCAATGAGTGTGTCTCGACAATATGCTGATACACCAACAAAATGACTCGGTTATCCCACCGCGTGTGCATCGTTCGATTCAACACCTACATCAAGATTCCAGAAGCTTTCCTCGTGAAGTCTACTGCTGTATGAGGGGCGAGGAGAGATAAGCAGCCGCCATTGCCACCCTGCCAAGCCGCATCCTCGACTGTTCTGTAATTATCGAGAGATCCTACTACGCCTCGATGTGTTGGTGTGTGTATGTGCGTGGAAGGATCGCCAGGTGATTCCTTCTGACAAACAGCCCATGCCAAGGGGAACGGAAAACAGCGGGTCATTAACGGTGGAATGTTTACAAGGTTGGGATGAGATGCCAAAATGTGCCATGCTGCTGGGCGAGGTAAAGCTTCCGCTGATAGAAGCGAAGCCTTGCGCCAACCAGCATATGGGTTTCTTCGGTGCTCTTGTCTTCTTTCGTCACGTTTTCATCTAGCCTAGGAGATAAGCGTATGGGTATGGTTATGCCAATGCTGGTGCCATGTCTTCGAGAAAGCGATGGGGCGTCTGCGCTAGGTTAAGGTGGGAAGCATAACGCGATACTTGATTGGTGTGCTCATGTAAAGCTCTACGGAAATATGCTGCCGCGTCGTTGAGCTGCCTGTTCGGGTTTGGTGGGGTTACATCGCATGCAAACGAAGTCTGTTTCATGGTGTGGGGAGCAGCCGAGGCGAGAAAACGCCCAGCGGGACGGAAGGCTGGGCGCCATGGCGGAGCGGCAGCAGTCTTCGGCGGTGATGGAAGTGATGACACATGCCTTTTCTCGACAAAATGGACGGACCGACCTCTTCCTTCGTCGTCGATACCAGTGTCTTCCATGTAAAGACCATGTATGACTTTTTCACGGCCTGTCACTCCGCGTATGTAAGCCTGTGTGCGCATGTGCGCTTCCGCATCGCCCTGCGGCGTGGTGTCATGGCACAGCATGTCGTCCAGATAAGAAAGAGCTAGGGGTATCACCCGTGTGAATGGTTGGAATCGTCAATGCAAAGCGTGATCAGCAACGCTGCCAAGTACCGAAGCACTCAATCGATGTTGTCGCATGCGCCGAAATACCCATTTCCCATGGAGCTTGGCCAGCCGAAGCCCTGCAAAGACGGGTACTAAGCTCTAAACTGTAGTCTTGCTTTCGGCATCGCCCAACCGCCCAGACTTTGCCCAGTCACCGGCTGGTGATAAGACGGGCTTCGCGAAATGGCCTCTCGAATCTGTATGGGTCGACCGCCGGCCTGGGGCAACTAGTTGAATCCCTGGCAAAGTGGTGGAGTGTACCCACACCAGACACCTGCTCGAAAGAGAGACAGTCAAGGAATACCAAGACGGCGCTTGAAAAGAGCACATTTGCCGCTCGTGTGTTACAGGAAGTGCGGGCTACGACTATAATTGCAGTCGACTGCCCGTTTCCCTGCTGTTCAGCAGCAGCTCATTCTTTTTCCCCGCTCAACCTCATCCCTGTCTGCTAGTCATGACGACGAACGCTGCATCCAACGCCGTGGACATGGCCATGTCCAACGAGCCCGCCAAGGCTGCTATGCCTCTGTACGAGGTCGATGAGAAGCGTGCCCTCTCGGATGAACGCACGCCATCGACTCTCAGCCATCAGCCCCATGACCCCGATGTCTTTGATGCAGACTTGGAAGGCGAGGAACCCACGGAGGAAGACTTGAAGACACTCCGTCGTGTATCCGGAAAGATTCCGTGGACTGCCTTCACCATTGCGTTCGTCGAGCTTTGCGAGCGTTTCGGATACTACGGTTGCCAGGTGTTGTGTACGTCATTGCCCATGAACATACTCTAACCAAAGCGCTGACTTCTTTCCAAGACACCAACTTCATTCAACAGGACCTTCCTGTGATCGATGGCGTCGTACAATCCACTGGTCGCGATCCACGTGAAGAGGGTCAACCAGGTGCGCTTGGCATGGGTCAGCGTGCTTCCTTCGGTATCGGACAGTTCAACTCTTTCTGGGCGTACACCACTCCCATTATTGGTGCCATCATCGCCGACGAATACCTCGGTCGTTTCAACACCATCTTCATCGCCATTGCCTTCTCTATCTTGGGCCATATCTTGCTCATCATCTCCGCCATTCCCCCTGTGCTCACTAGCGGCAATGCAATTGGACCTTTCATCCTGGGTGTCATCACCCTTGGTTTCGGAACTGGAGCATTCAAGGCCAACATCTCCCCACTGATTGCTGAACAATACCGCCAGACCAAGCCGCGTGTCATCAAGGATCCCAAGACTGGCGAGCGTGTCATCTCTGACCCCAACATCACACTCTCCCGTATCTTCTTGTGTAAGTCATCACCCGCTGGCACACAAGGACCAGCCCACTAACATACCTCAGACTTCTACATGTTCATCAACATTGGTTCCCTCACTGGACAACTGTCCATGGTGTACGTCGAGAAGTACGTTGGTTTCTGGTGCGCGTGGCTGCTACCCACCATCATGTTCTGCTTCTGCCCCGTGGTTCTTTGGACCTGCAGGAATAAGTACCACCGCACTCCCCCCACTGGTTCCGTCCTCATCCGCGCCATCAAGGTCCTGAAGCTTGCCACCAAGGGCAAGTGGTCTATCAACCCCGTTACCACGCGCAAGAACTTCAAGAGCGAGCGTTTCTGGGAGGACGTCAAGCCCAGCCATCTCGGTGCGAACAAGCCTGGTTGGATGCAGTTCGACGACGCTTGGGTTGACCAGGTTGCTCGTGGTCTGCGTGCGTGCTCTTGCTTTACCTGGATCCCGCTCTACTGGCTGTCATACAACCAGATGAACAACAACCTTACCTCGCAAGCCGCCACAATGACACGTAACGGTGTCCCCAACGATGTCATCACCAACCTTAACCCCATCTCTCTCGTCATCTTCATCCCTATCGTAGACAACTTCCTCTACCCCGCTCTCCGCAAGGCAAACATTCGCTTCACTCCTATCAAGCGTATCGCTTTCGGTTTCATCCTTGCGTCTTTCGCCATGGTCTCCGCTGCCGTTATCCAGCACTACATCTATGCCGAGGGCCCCTGCGGAAAGTACATGAACAGCTGCGACGACCCAGCCCCACTTAACGTCTGGACCCAAGCCGTTCCGTACGTTCTCGTCGGATTCTCCGAGATCTTCACATCTATTACTGGACTCGAGTTTGCCTTTACAAAAGCCCCCAAGAACATGCGTTCGCTGGTCACCTCTTACTGGCATTTCATGTCTGCCTTCTCCAACGCGCTTGGCCAGGCGTTCGTGTCGCTATCCGAAGACCCGTTGTTGGTTTGGAACTACACGACTGTTGCCATCTTGGCATTCATCGGTGGTATCCTCTTCTGGTTCCACCAGCGCAAGACGGATAAGCAGGAGGACATCCTCAACATGCTTCCGGACTCGAACTACATTGGCAAGGACCGAAGACACAGTGTTGAGGAGGGTATTGCTGGACACAACATCGAGGCGCATGTGCGCACTTAGGTTGTGATCGTGCGCAGCATGATGCGATACGTTGATGTTTACGAGGGTGGCTACTGAGGGTGGCTTTACCTGTGGATCTGTTATGATCGATGATACCTATTTGACTTCCAGACTGGAAGCTAATTAATATACGAGTCTTTCACTTACCTCATATGCCTACTTTTCGTCTTATGCTGATCGTGCGCCACATCATGTTTCGCTGCATCGAAGACGACTCTCCTCAATCACGCTAATGTATAGGGGGGCTTGAATATATACGGGCGGAATTTTGAGCCACTGTTGCCTTGCGTGCTCGTTCCGCGTACCGCCGCAGGATCGCACCCTTGCTAGTCATGCGCCAGCGACATCGGAAGCGAGACGTGAGTGAGGTGAACACAAGCCTTAGCCTCAACAACAAGGTCTGACCTATTGCTTGGAACTCTTTTGGCGCCTGCATACACTCTTGGTAGTCAGCAATCTCTCAATGTGGTTTTTGGGTTGATCTGTTAGCCGCGATGACGATACGGGCGAATTACTTTCACCTTCGGAGGATCTACCCAAGGCATCTCAATTTTGACTTGGAAAGAACAACGTAGAGTAAAGACTGCGAAGCAAATCTACACTGGTGGGGTTGGCTTGGATACGAAAGTTGCGGTTCAAGCTTATACGTACGTGCCTTTGACTACGGCAAGCTTGGGTCCTCGTTACAACATGTTTGATTTGGTGTGTTCAACACAGACACACAATCCGGCACTGGCGCGCAACACTCTTCTGTCTATCGCTACTCATGTCTATTGTACTTGCGCACTACTATAAAAAATGCTGCATAAGCTATTGGTCGCTTTATATCTCCATATATCTGGTGCAGCATGTGCCAACTCATTATGTCGAGGTTATGAGACCGTTGAAGGCACCATACGCTGCTCAGTGCGAAGCGAAAATGAGCCCTAGAAGCCACGTTATGAACGTCTTCTTCATATACATGCTAGCCTCTGCGCATGTGTGACTGTTGCGTGGCGAGATTGAGTATTGCCCTATGCTCTATGCTCACCGAGTAGATCTCATCCTCAGGTTCAGTGTAGCCATGTACACATCTTTCCGGTAGATACTCGATATACTCAAACACGGTAACAATACTAGTGGTGACTCACTCCTAGTTCCTGTAAGGTTCGCTCGCGAGAGTTCGATTGAGGGGACAAGGCGCCAACATACAATATTGACGTCGCCATCAGACAGATGATTCCGTGGACATCTATGCCCTACTAAGATAGCCCACAACTTCTTACGCATGAGGATCTTTCAGATTGTATACGCCAAACTATGCGCGAATAACGTTGGCCAGATTTCGGGATCGGCATCGAGAGGGAATGAGCTTGTGGGTAAGATATTGACGGATGCGGTCGGTTCAGGGAAGATCGGTGGGCCGAGGGTAGACGACGGTTGTGGGCTGCGGAGAAGCGTGCGGGCCGTGTGGAGTGTCGATTCTTATGACGTTGACGTTCGAAGCCATGGCCAAGCGTTGCGTCGAGAGTGGGTCGATTGAGGAGAAAAAGAGGCGCGCGGTGCGAAGCGTGGGATGTGAAGTGGTGTGTGCCTTGATACCACCATGGAGACGCGTCTTCGAACGCGCCAAGGCCCGTCCCACTCGTGCCGTCATAGTGGCTTCTCCGTAACGTCGACGTGTGCCCCTACACACATCCCACGACAATACGTTCTTAAAGCTCAAAAGTAATAAAGAAATATCACAAGCACATTCATTGAATCGATCCACCAGAAAGTGCAGTAGCGCCGCGATTGTGTCGAGCCTCATGATCCCCTCTGGTGAGCGCTTATGGCCTGCTCGAGTATATCCAACGCTGTGGTTCCTTATGTTGATGGGCTCCTCGACAGTAGGTCGTATCAATGCTTGGCCTCTTACTTCACTTTTCAAGTCGCATCTTGCTTATAGAGACCTTCCCATTGTAGTGTGTAGCGGAGTAAGTCGTTCAGGAGACGGTAGGTATGAAAGGAGGGTGTCAGTATCCACGAGAGCTACGACAACATGAGCGACGGAAACTGCAAGGTAATCACAGATATCTGTGAAGCCGCTTTCGGGCGAGGCAAAAGATTCATCATACTTCTCACCAAAGTCATTTCGACATCACCTTGGCGACTTAGCCTGATTCACTTCGAAGCTCGCGCAGTTGACTCACAGACCACAGCAAACGCTGAACCGTGAGAGACGCAAGAACGAGAGCAGCAACTCAAATAAATTTCTACAGCTCCTCGCAGATCATCATCGTCACTAAGACCTCGGTACCAACATACAATTCTGTATACCGCTACAGCAATGGACGAAGTATCAAGCGATACCGATATCAGCATAACATCAGTTCGCTCATCCTTCCTCTCACCCTCAAATCTGCCTTCTCCTCCGCCCACCTTTCTCACCGTCTATCAAGTCAGCCTCGTATCAGCCTATAAATCTTGCGGCGACCGCATCAACAGTCTTATGAACACTGTCGTCGACCTCGAGATCAGCGTGCGACGCGAGCGCGATGAACCGAGCCTCCGATACCTTGTGGAAGAGCTGGAAAAGGCGCAAGAGGAATTGGTACTGTACAGAGACGTAAAGCGAAAAAAGGAGAGAGAAATCAAAGAAGAGGAGAAGAAATTGAAGTTGATTGCGGGGACTGGGTCGATCGTAGCGAAGAGGCAGTTGAACAACGTGGGAATGCATATGAGTAAGGAGAGAACAGTGCTCTGTCTGCGTCGATAGTGTAGCTGGCCGAAACATGCTTGCTGTGGATCGCAACACGAAGCGTATTGTGCTTAGTTCAATTGGACCTTGAGCTGCTTTAAGAACCACGAGTTGCGGCAGATATAATAAAAAGACACGAGTGAATTGCAAACACAGCTCGTTATGGACTTCATCAACGCACCATTGTTCATAAGAGGAAGTATATCGTCAACCTCGACGAGCAGAACGGGACGGGCTGAGTAAACGGCCAGGACCAAAAGGTTGAGATTATAGATGTATACAGGGTGATTTTACAGGTATTAGGATACAGAGGTCAACAGTTCGAAGTACAGAATGCTGCCGGAGCAAAAGAAACAGAGCCCAAAGTGGCACGCTATGGCTGATTGGTATTTTCGGTGCGGTCTCCGTTGTGTACTTCTTCAAATTCGAACATCGGATGTACCACTTCTCCCCAGCACCACAAACATGTCTTAGTTCCATCTTGTCGTCCGCATGCGCAACGCTCTTTTTGGTCAACAAAGGATGCGTCAAGATCATGTTCTTCCGTTTCGTAGCAGCGCAGGCACAACCACCGGTCAAGAAAGTGATTGCGTAAAGTGCACTGGCATTGAGAAGCTTGAGGAATCTCTTGACCCTGGGTCGCGATGGATGGCCGGCATTCATCGCAGAACCATCGTTTCCGCTGCTCCGTCGTTTGGTATAAAGCTCGAAGGACCGGCGAAGGATGAGCGACGCTCGAAGACGCTGATGCAGCCAACGTGTGGCTACCGAGATCCATTTCTAGAAGATCTTCGACGCTTTCAGGTAGACCAAAGCTATCTTCCTCAAACGGAACGTCGATGAAGCCTTGATCATGATATGGTGCTTGCAGACTGTTTGAAGGATCCTGCCACTGCGACCCAGCTTCGTCACTATCCATGTGATGTGGGCTGAGGATTGGCACCTCGAGAGGTGACAGCAGAATGAAGCCGCTGAAGTTGGGCAGTTCATCCTCATCGCAAGGTGTTTCGTATATGCTCTGGTAGACGCAGTGAATGCGGCATTCGTCGCAAGTGCTGACTTTACATCTGGCACAGGGCCGGCACTCTGTGGTAGACTCTTTTGCTCCACACTTTATGGTTTCAGTACAATCATAAGCGTAGAAGAAAGTAGACTTCTTGTGACGCTTGTTGCGGACATGTACACCTCGACCGGAGCATTTGAGCTTCCCTAGCAAATTTTCTAGGCTACCAGGTTGTGGTAAGATCGCTTCATGGGTGGATCTTGAGCATAATAACAGCGCCAGTAAGTCGTCTGGATATAGGCTGGATACGATCATTTCCAGTAAGCCATACTGGTGGAAGACCTCCATGATTGGACACCTTTGTCTGGACTCGACCGGACTATTGTTCCGGGTCTTCTTGTGGGCCTCTATTAGCTTGCACCCTGGCCTCTTACGCTTCAGCGTCTCCATAGTCTTTGAGTTGTGATAGTCTTGTTTCTAGATGTTCTCTACTTCCGTCGTCCTACCGGTTGATACGTGTTGGCCCAATGACCAGGGAGCGGATGAAATCTTGTTACTTCTGAAGAACAATGAGCGGGGACAACAAGGATAGTAG
>Ga0058704_10001680_pt1 | contig 10235 bp, 8 predicted proteins | sample AgamicMgSfe_FD_71363 | JGI IMG/M metagenome (GOLD analysis project Ga0058704, IMG submission 71363) | Agave microbial communities from Guanajuato, Mexico - Mg.Sf.e | ecosystem: Host-associated > Plants > Phyllosphere > Phylloplane/Leaf | place: Guanajuato, Mexico | collected 2012-05-30 | reverse complement strand
TGGCAAGAAGGCGAACGGTGCCAAGGCTGTACAAGAGGCGGAGGAGGTGGTGAGTGCCGTCGTAGATGCGGCGAGCAATGGCAAGCCTGCACCGGCGAAGAAAGGACGAGGAAAGAAGATCAAGCAAGAAGACGGTGATGACGAGGCTGCGGCGACACCTGCCAAGCCAACACCTGCTAAGAAAGGCAAGAAGGATGTCACTGAAGGTGCCGATGATCCAGAGGCGGAGGGTGAGGAGGAAGTAGACGAAGAAGATGTCAAGGAAGCCTTATCCCGTCCACCGCCAGTCAACAGCGACTACCTTCCGCTTCCCTGGAAAGGCCGACTAGGCTACGCATGCCTCAACACCTATCTACGTCAATCCAACCCGCCCGTATTTCAGTCGCGCACATGCCGCATCCAGTCTATCCTGGAACATCGCCACCCACTGCAGGATCCTAGTCAGCCAGAGCACCCGACGAAGAACAAGCCGGACCGCGGCAAGCCGGCTGATGTCGAGTTGGGCATGCATTATCTGCAGAGTATTTGTCTCGCTAATGTAAAAGACATTGCGAAGATGATACGTTGGAACGACAAGTACAACATCAAGTTTCTGCGTCTTAGCAGCGAGATGTTTCCGTTCGCTTCACATCCGGAGTACGGGTATAAGCTCGCGCCATTCGCATCCGAGGCGCTGGCAGAGGCAGGCAAGGTGATTGCTCAGTATGGCCATAGAGTCACAACTCATCCGGGTCAATTTACGCAGCTTGGCAGTCCTAGGAAGCCGGTCATCGACAACGCTATCCGCGATCTGGAATATCACGACGAGCTACTGTCTCTACTGAAGCTACCCGAGCAGATGGACAAGGACGCGGTCATGATCTTGCATATGGGCGGTATTTTCGATGGCAAGGAAGGCGTTATTGAGCGCTTCAAAAAGTACTACGCCACCCTCTCTCAATCGATCAAGAACCGCCTGGTGCTTGAGAACGACGATATGGGCTGGTCGATACATGACATTCTTCCGGTCTGTGAAGAGCTCAATATTCCTATGGTACTGGACTTCCACCACCACAACATCGTCTTCGATAAGGAGCAGATTCGGGAGGGTACGAAAGACATCATGGACCTCTATCCGCGCATCAAGGCTACCTGGGATAGGAAAGGTATCAAGCAGAAGATGCATTACTCCGAGCAGACACCACCTGCTATCACACCCCAACAGCGACGAAAGCATAACCCGCGCGTCGCCAGTCTGCCGCCCTGTGCGCCGGACATGGATCTTATGATCGAGGCGAAGGACAAAGAACAAGCTGTTTTCGAGCTCATGAAGACATTCAAGCTGCCTGGTCACGATACGTTCAATGAGGTCTTGCCATATATAAGGAACGATGATAATAAAGTCGCACTCGCCGCGATGAATAAGAAGAAAAAGAAAACTGACCCGGAGGAGCCGGAGCCGGACCTAGTACCAGACGATGAAGTAGGCATGGGCGGGCCAGAAGGTCGCGTATACTGGCCTCCCGGCATGGAAGAGTGGCTTCGGCCCAAGAAGCGTGAAGTCAAGAAGAAGGCTGAGGCGGAAGAAGGTGGTGAGACCAAAGAGCAGAAGAAGAAGAAAGCTGCTGAGCTGTACGCCGCGCGCGAAGCCGAGAAAAAGATCGAGGCTGAAGAAGCGGAGCAACAGGACTCGGAGAGCGATGTTGACGCCACACCCGCGACGAAGAAGGCTAAAGCAGCTATGAGGAAGAAGGAACGCGCTAACAAGGTGAAAGCGGCGGCTAAGGCTGAAGTTGCTGAGGCGAAGAAGATGGCGAAGGATGCTGCTAAGGCGGATAAGCAGGCGGCGAGCGTGGTAGCGAGCCAGAATGGAGCGGAGCAGAATGGTGCGAGTCAGAAGGGGGCAGGGAAGGCCAAGGCTCCCGCTACGAAGAAAGGCAAGGCGAAGGTGAAGAAGGAGCTTGACGAAGCTGCTGTACCTACGCCTAGTCCGAGTGAAGACGAGGCCGAAGAGCCTGAATTGCATGACGAAGATGAAGAGGACGAGGATGAGGCGCCTATGAGTCCTGCGCTGAAGAGGGCGAGGAGTGGGAGTCGGAAGACGAGTGGACGGCAGGCGAAGGCGAAGAAGGTTACGTATGCTGAGAGTGATGGAGATGAGAGTATGGCCGAAGCGTGATCATCCTTTACCTATTACAACGCTTGAAATATAATTGTAAAAATAGCTTGCCATTCATGGGTCTGGTTTGATACTGTACATTCCAGCGCCGTCACTTCTCGTGGTTTCGCCTGTTGGTGGATTTTACAGAGGCGGCCTGCCATGGAGCCCTTTAAGAGAGGAAAACCCACGCGCGCGAGCCATTGAAGACGTTATTGTCGTGTTAGTATACTCACTCGCGAACCTCTCCTCGAAGAATTGCAACCACGAGGGTGCACAAGCATCAAATCACTGGTCATGAAACAATCGCGTGGTACCCGAGTCCATTCTAAGATATCGGCACCGGCACCTCCGCACACTTCTCCATTAACTGCTTCACAGTAAAAGAATTACACCCCGTAACTCCATTCTTCAACAATGCCGGATCCCCCAAAATCTTCTCCCTCGTCTCCATCAATTCCTCCGCACACCAGTTCGCCCACACGAACCTTCCGTGCAAGAACCCTGCTTCCTTCCCACAAAGCCAGACAGCCATGTGCGCTGACAGACTAGGATGATCCCAGATAGGCAGATCCTTCGGGACATCCTTAGCCTTCTCCGCTGCAGATGTGTAGACGGCGCCAGGATGAAAGTTGATGATGCGGAGTTCCTCTTCCGGTATCTGGTCCGCTATGTGGCACAAGTAGTTCGTGAATCCCGCTTTACTCGCGGCGTACGCGGCGCGGGGGTAATTGTAGCATTGCAACGCCGCGGAGCTGACATTAACCAACATCCTCTGTCTCGGAGCTCGCGAGGGAGCGTTGATAGCCTGTGCCAGTCGCGTGTCCTGGTCCATGAAACTCTCGAGTGTATAAGATTGGCGGTGATGTTGAATTCGAAGAAGGAGAGTGTCTCGTCGAAGTCCAGGGACTCGCCCATGGCGGAGGCGTTGAGGACGAGGATGTCGATGAGGGTGCCGTTTTGGGCTAGTGTTTGCCATAGCGTGCTGATAGATGAGTCGTTGCTTGAGTCGCTGCTGAGAGTCTCTACTTCTGTGTCCGAGTGGTTTTGTTTGAGTTGCGAGGCGGCTTTGTCGAGTTTGTCCTGGGAGCGGGAGACTAGGATGACTTTCGCTGCGTGGGCTTGCGCGAAGGCTTCTGTGATACCGTAGCCTATGCCCTCGGAGCCGCCGGTGGTGAGGACTGTGCGTGCGGACTGGTCCTGGGATGGAGCGGAGGGGGAGATGGTTGGGTAGGTGGTGCGACGGAATGTCTTGGTGAAGTCGGCCATCTTTCGCTAGAGAGTGATAGGAAATGGGGAGAGAAGGGGTCGCAAGGGAATGACAGCGTGTGTACTTATACCTGGATAGTCGAGCTGCTGTCGCTGGCTGACCACACTTCTGACTATCGAGCTGAGAGCGCAGCGGGACCCAAATCTGTGTGAAGGATTCTGCAGAGGATCGAGAGGCGAGCTGTCGATAGACGCCTTGTTCATAACTTACCTGACTGATCGGGAAGACAAGTGTTCAGGTGGACTATGTTGATCTTGTCTCCTGAGGCATTGCATTCTATCACGTAACATGCCATGGTACGGAAGGCGAAGGTGGAGGATGTCTACATAGTGTTTCCATCTCGACGCCCGCCGATATCGGCGAACTTCTCCGCAGTTGCACTCGACGCACATCACAAGCGCAGCTTGTTGACGGTGAGGCATACCAAGGCACAATCCTCCCTAATAGCACGCACCTTGTCCATGTAAGCTCGAGCCTTCTGTGAGTGTTGTTGTACCCTACATCCCTACTTCTCACAATGTCTTTCCTGTCTCCAATCTTTCTCGGCCGTCGAGCGTACAGGCACCTCTCCAGACGGACCTTCACCAGCTCCAGTCGGGCTCTAGCAGACCATGTGCGGATTATAGAAGTAGGCCCGAGGGATGGCTTGCAGAACGAGAAGAGGAGTATCCCGGCAGAGACGAAGATAGAGCTGGTAAGGCGATTGGCGAAGACCGGCTTGCAGACGATTGAGGCGGGCTCGTTCGTTGCGCCGAAATGGGTGCCGCAGGTATGCGTGCCCATGCTCTGTTAGCAGCACCCAGGTTGTGAGAGTAGCTTGCTGAGACATATCACGTAGATGGCAGCATCTGACAAAGTGCTCTCCAACATCCTCTCGAACAACCCACCTTCACCGCACCCCATAACCTACCAATGGCTGCTACCAAACAGCAGAGGATTGGAAAACTTCTTAAAGGTCATGGATTCCGCTTCCTCTATGTCTAACAACAACGGCTACCCAACACCGCCACCTTCACCAACTAGCGAGCAAGACTCCGGGCCAGCATTGAACACCTCAAGCTATGACCCGAATGCCATGCCTTCCACCAATAACGGCTATCAAACCCCTCCACCGTCACCAGGACTAGAACAAGACTCCGGCCCTGCACTAAACACCTCAAGCTACGACCCAAACGCCATGCCCTCCACCACCTCAGCCGCATCCAGCACATCTCAACCCAGCTCCACCTCCTCCAGCAATGGCGGAGGACAGAAACACGAAGTATCCATCTTCCTCGCCGCAACCGAGTCATTCAGCAAAAAGAACACCAACTGCTCCATCCAAGAGAGTCTGGACCGCTTCGCATCGCTTATGGCGAATAGTCGAAAAGCAGGCTATCCGGTCCGAGCCTACATCTCCGTAGCCCTCGGCTGCCCCTTCGAAGGACCGGACACCGACCCGCACAAGGTTGCCGATTTAGCAGTCAAGTTGTTGGAAATGGGCGCAGACGAGATAAGTGTAGCCGACACCACAGGCATGGGCACTGCACCAGCGACCCGCAAATTACTACGTACGCTTCACGAAGCAGGTGTACGCAATGAAGACTTGGCTCTGCATTTCCACGACACATTCGGGCAGGCGCTGATCAATACTATGGTTTCGCTGGACCACGGTATCAGGACTTTTGACTCCGCGGTAGGAGGCCTGGGAGGGTGTCCCTACTCTCCTGGAGCGACCGGCAATGTAGCGACGGAGGATCTGGTGTACACGCTGCACTCACTCGGAGCGAAGACGGGCGTGAATTTGGATGAGATGAGTAGGATAGGGGACTGGATTACGGGTGAGATTGGGAGGGCGAACGATTCGAGTGCGGGTAAGGCTACGATGTCGCGATTACGGCGGGAGCAGTAACTCCATAGCCCGAAAGCCGCTCGAACGCAGATGCACAGTTCATCTTACCAGCCTCTCATGGAGTGCTGCGTACGCGGAGGAATGGTTAAGGTCAGCGCTACCATCTTACCCTGTGACCTCATCACCAAAGCCTACCTGTACAGTACCCCTGCCTCACAATGAGCCACAACGATAAGCAGACATTAATCCGTTGAAAAATTCGCTTGCATAGCTACACCTTTGATAAACGTCTAGACGGCCAAAAACCAAGTGAGGTAAGGTTCATGTTCGTCGTATGGATTGAACGATTACTCTCCTATGGTCCTAGGACCCGTTCATGCTCCTGTAAAGCGTAACTATCGCTCTGATGCAAGAAGGGGCGATAAGATGCGAACCTCGTTGCGGCAGCCTGCCGACAAGTTTCCATGAGGACACAGTCAAGTGGGGTCAGGTACTCCAGTCAGACGGGCAAGGCAACAGTCAGTCCACGAACAGACTCGAATCGAATTTACCGGCGGAGTAATCGAACCATACTTATACCCCATTGTGGAGCTCTACAGTAACGACGGATTCGCGGCCTTGGCTTCCCTGTTCGATAGCCATCTAAGCGTCCCACACTCATCAGTCCAATTGTTCTACGCTGTTGACGCTTTTCTCGAAGCTGATAAAGCGCTGAGGGCAGGCAACATAGCTGACATCTCCGAAGAGCAACGTAGATGGGTTCTGGACTTCCCGGGCCTTGGAGATCAAGAACGCCGACGAATGGAAATCACTTCGTTAACGTTGGATCAGCTGTGGACAAAGGCGACAGACACTCCACTCAACCTTTCAGACCTCGAGGCGGACTTCCTTGTGGATCGGTATTGGACAAACATTACATCTGAAGAGCGACAATGGCTAGCAAAAGCCCCACATGACTTGGTGCAAGGTCGGTACTGTAGCCAAGTGGGTGGTATCAACGGAACAATTTCCCTAGCGGAGGCTCAGGCTCTGTCGGTGCGATATTACGAAGTACAGCAGGCACTAACTTCGCCGCGAGAATTCGAGGCATTGCATTCGGCACAGAATATCTGGGGTGAGCGGAGACGAACCGCTCGGATTTAAAATATATGTAAGACATGTGTGCGCCCATAGATGAAGTAGTGCTGGAAGCAATGCGCAGACGACTACGTCCAAGCATTCTGGGGCTCCCTTATCTTCCTCGACCGCTCGGCTCAGCAGATGCTGCCTACGACATACCTCAAGTACGGCCCTTCTTTACCCAAGTTCACTGGGGCCTTGAGAGCAGCCATGTCCGCGACGCTGGGCTAGTTGGGGGCAGGAGTGATGGATTATCGTCGGTATGCGCAATTCGAAGCACCTCCAGATGCGCCAGATGCCGTAGAGCCTGAGTCGATTGAATCGCCGAATCAACCGGACTACAAAACCTTGACCTTCCATTAACCACAGCATAACCCTTGAGTCCTTGAGAAAGCCATCGAGACCTTCAGACATATATTCCAGCGCAAGCGAGAGGCCGGGCAGATTCACCGCGGCCTGTTGACGAACACCTTCCTGATCGCGGAGGCCACTTGCGTGCACACGGTCGTCAGAGAGCAAGAAGGTGTCGTCGTGAATGGGGAGCGTTTGGGGCATTGGCAGGGCACACCTTGGTACGACAACATGCGCATCCTCGCCGTCGAAGCAGATTTCTCAGCTCCCGGTCGTGAGTACGTGGACGGCTACCGCGGTTACACATGGGTTCGCGTGCAGCAGTTGGCGGATGAGTTCTTCGAGATGCGATGGGCGCGGCCTAAGGTAGGGATGGATAAGGTTTGGGAGGCGGCTCAGCAGAGTAAGCACCAAGCGTTCGTTAGCATAGATGCTAAGGAGGCGAAGAGTTTCACGTGGTCGAATGACATTTACCGCATGAAAGGTAGCTTGTTCTATTTTGCTTGCGATAAGGTAGAGGCTTCCGCGGGAAAGGCCACAGATCGCTGAGGGCATAGATGTCAGGCTTGTCTCATGATGTGGGCTTCTTAGCTGGGACGGAGTATGTCAATGCGTGTAGCGCTTGTCCCTGCAGAATGCAAATCTTTACTCGTCACCATTTTGCGACATCCTGGTAATGCCAAGCTTACTATGCTCCTACACACGATGCCGTCCGCCCTGTAAAAGGAGCATTTGCTGCCAGATACAATGCGAGAGGCTGTGGTCGAACCAGCGCCCCTGCCACGGCCTGAAGCCCGCACCAGTCGGGCGCAATACCTAGGCAGTATCCTATTATTAGACCACAGTCGCCGAGCGATGTAAGAGCTTCGATGATATTATAGATGTCGCTTCTGCTGCCGGCGATGAGCAGAAGGCCAATGAGGTGAGGTTCGGGTTTGCTAAGAAAAACTAGCTACAGGAAACAGAGCAATAGCACGTAGAACCGTTGTGAGACATCCACCTTGCTGGATTTGCTAGACGCTCCGAGACACCACACTCAGGGTAGCTTCCGCCACAGGCGGCGACCAGTGTCGTGGAAGCTGCTGTGCTGCTGCACCCAACCCACTATCAAAGCACGCTGTTACACCCATGCACGTGACATGGAACCCATACGGCCGTGTGTATGCCACGACTGCTGTTGTACACGCGTGAGCCTACTCCACAGCGTGTAGGCAAGCAAGCATACTGTCGACGTGATAGAGAAGCCACTTCAAAGCGATCAACGACGAGGTCGGTGGTCCGAGTGAGAAGGAAGGCCGACTGGCCCTAAGCGCATGACTTGGTGGCAATAATATAGCTTGAAACGTTTCAAAAGCCACTCGACCAGCCACCTGGGTATCATCATAACACCGATATTGCTCAGCAAGAGCTAATCACGGCGACGAACGTGACCACCAGTGTCAGTCGCATGTAGAGAAGAGCGTATCCAGGATGAGAATAATCACCGCCGACGGGAAGACGTAGAGGTGTCGCAAAGTCAACCGCATATGCGTCACCACCGAAGGGTATCACCACCGAAGTGCACCACAAGCCAATGACGAAGAGACAGCACGGTCAATAGTCAGTCCGATGTCGAAGAGGGTCAAAGTCGCAAATCGTCGCAGTCACCGTCACGGCACGCTCCTCACGTCGAAAGGCGCCTACTGGGTGCCAGGCGGCTGCCCACCACCCTGCATGTTTGCCATCTGCTGCGCGTACCAAGCCATGAGGTTAGCTTGGCCACCCCACGCAGCATACGGATCACCTTGCTGACCATCACTTCCAGGCTGAGGCGTCGCCTGCTGCGCAACCGGCATCTGGAACGCCGGCATCTGCGGTGGCGCTTGCGGCTGGGCGGGCGACATGTACTGCCCGTAGCCGGACATGGCCGATTGCTGCTGCTGTTGTTGTGAGTACCCATCGTAACCACCCGGCGGGCCCGAATGATCACGTCCTCCACCGTGGCTACGGCCAGCAGCGGAGTCGCGCTGCTTGACCGTCTCCACCTTCTCCCAGATGATACCTTCAGCCTCCGCCATGCTCCTGGAGGTGCCGGCGAGGTCGATCTTGCGCGTCACGTCTGGGCGCGAGGGTTGATTGACGTTAATCTTGCAGCCGGTCGTGCGCTGCATGTCCTTGATAGTTTCGCCGCCTTTACCGATGATCATACCAACGGCTTCGGATGGGACATAGATCGTCTTCTCAATGTGGTCGCGGCCACCACCTCCACCGCTACCGCTGCGCTCCTGGTTACCATATCCGCGGTCACGGTTCGCGGAAGTGGCATTAGCACCAGCGCCACCGGCGCCACCAGAACTACGGTTGTCGCTCTCCACAATCTCTAGAATTAGCTCCTTCGCCACCCTCGTCGCGTACTCGCTGCCAATCAGGTTGATTGGACGCAGGCCACTAAGGCTCTTGTTCTCGCCCAGAATGTTGACGTGACAGCCACTCCGCTCTTGAAGGTCCTTGATTGTCTCGCCACCACGGCCGATGATCAAGCCGACGGTCTTGTCTGGCACCATGATCTGCGTGCTGTTCTCACCCTCACGCAAAGCCGGCAGGTTAACCTTAGCACGACCCGGCATGCCAGCAGTGTAGGCACCCTTGTCTTGGGGCACGTTCTGCCCACCATTCTCTTCAATGATACTGAAGATGGCGGTCTTGCAGTTCTCCCGAGCGCGCAAAGAGCCGGAGATTGTAGCCTCGCGCTCTGCTACGCGCGAGTCTTTGGCCTGCAGAAACTGCACGCGTGCGCCAGACTCCTGCTCTATCCTGCGTAGGTTCTCGCCGTTCCGTCCAATGATCAAGCCCACCAGCGCCGATTTGACGCGTACGGTCTCCGTCTCGCCATCATTCGCTTTGTAGCCTGCTGGTGGATCTCGTGCGCCGCGGAAGCTGCGGTCTGGAGATGGCGACCTGCGTCCGTAACTGCCTCTTCTTGGGTCCTCGCGGCGCTCATCGCGGTACGGGTTGGCGTTGTATGCATCGCGCCTTGGCGGAGAACGCGACCTCGAGCGTGAGCGACGATAACCGCGTCCCGCAAGGCGTGGGTCTTCGCGTGGAGTACCTGCGTTCGTCAGTCTTCCAACGGAATTGTATCACATGCAGCTGTACTCTAATCTTACCTGATCTCGGGTCAAAAGACTGCACACCCCTGTCGGCCGCAATGCTCTTGGCTTTCGCAATGGCATCCGCTATGCTCACTGAGCCGCTGTTAATTGGTCTGATCGCACTTAGGTCTACGCTGCCATGGCTCGATGGTTGTGGGTAGTATGGTGCTCCCTGCGGTTGCGCGCTTGGCGACTGGGCGGGTATCGCGCTTGGTGGGTAGCCAGGAGGTAGTTGCTGAGTTGGTTGGGCAGGTGTTGCTGACGCTTGCGGTGTCGCGGGCGGTTGTTGTTGCGCTACATATGCTGTTAGTACAACGACGGTCAATCGAGACGTATTCTTTGCGCTTACCGAGTGCTGCAAGGATCTGAGAGATGTCCGGTTGCGCCATTGTGTGC
>Ga0058704_10001679_pt1 | contig 10242 bp, 9 predicted proteins | sample AgamicMgSfe_FD_71363 | JGI IMG/M metagenome (GOLD analysis project Ga0058704, IMG submission 71363) | Agave microbial communities from Guanajuato, Mexico - Mg.Sf.e | ecosystem: Host-associated > Plants > Phyllosphere > Phylloplane/Leaf | place: Guanajuato, Mexico | collected 2012-05-30 | reverse complement strand
CGCTTCTTGCTATAGGATCGGATATAGACGGCAACAAAGGCGATGCGGTTAGCTAACGCGTAGGGGTTATACTCTCCCAACGCCTCTAGCGCCTCGAAGCCATCACGCTATCGATTAATAGAGCGGCTAGCCATCTAGCCCTACTAGACTTTAATACGCTAGTTCTTTTTGCTAGTGCTATACTAGTAGTAGTCTCTAAACTACAACTCGCCCTCTACTCGCGGCTCTACTTCCTACAAAAGCTAGAAGTACGTATTAGTAATGAGTATTGTCTTAGCCCTATAGTCCGATCGAAGCATTACTAGCTTAATCCTATAGTCCTTGATTTAGTGAGATACTAAGCGAGTACTAACATAGCAGTTCGTCTAGTAATGCTAATATAGATCTACATAATCTAGCGTAAATACATATCGATGCTAGCGTAGATCTATATGCCCTAATGCTCTAGCTTATAGTAGGCGTCAATCGACTAAGCGTAGTTTAGCCCTAGTATAACGAGTACACCTTGTTATATAGGGGCGCGGTAGCAATAGCGCTAATAAGCTTCTAGATAAATCTCTCTTACAATGTTGTAGACAACATCTTGGTTTGTAATACTATAATGCCTCCTCATGTACACGTATAGGAACCTACGCCTATAGTCTTCAATGTTGCCTCGCTCGTACTTGTAGAGTAGTATATCCTATACTATAGCTTATAGCTCTACTATCTACTCTTTATTCCTTCGCTTTAATAGCCTAAGGCTAAGGCGTATACGCTATAGGGACCGTAGGCTTAGCTAAAAGCTATCTCACTAAAGAAGGCGAAGGGCCGTTGCATTAGTAACATAGAGGCTATGAAACATAAAGGTAACGTACGCTTTAAGGAGCTTGTCTTATTAGGAGGAAGGCTAGGTCTAAAGGCCCTATTACGCGAGTCGTCGCTCGAGTGTATGGCAAGCGATTACAGCTTGCGCTAGCGCCTATAGTCGCTCTAGTATAGCCTGTTTAGTTACGCCTTTATAAACCTACTATATAATCAACTCCCTAAAGGGCTCAAGGTTAACAGTATGTGCGGGCATTGTAAGCTAATCTAGCGTTAATCTAGCGTCAAATAGCGTATGAGCTAGTGTGTGTGTGCAATCAGGTGTTACAAAAAGACGAGACAAAAGCCGAAGAACCAAAATCCATCGAAGTGGCGGAGTGGCACAAACTGAGCTCCGTCCTCTATTCGGCGTTTGGAAGGTCTGAGCACTGACCACACGGTGGATTTCCAACTACACTCCATGTGCATGCAGATTCCTGACCTTCTTTACATACGAACGGTACATGTATCTACCTAGGTTTGTACACACGAGACCATCGGCGCACAAGATCTCCTCACCCCTCCAGCAGTACATGTGCGTAAAGGACCGATCGGAGACGCACATTGACATCAGTAACCCCTGGTAGCACCCGACTGCTCTGGTTCCGGATACCCCGCAGTGAGAGCATACAAGTAGCCGTTCAAGGTATGAAGTGCTGTAAACAGACAATGTTGAGGTTCGCAGAGGTTCGCTCGCGCAGAGTGGAATATAACGTTCAGAATGTTGATGAGACAATTCTTAGCCTTAGTGGCCTTGTTTGCCCTAGGGCGCGGTGTGTTGACCTCGTTGCTAGGAGAATACCATGAGTAACGATCACTGAGACTCGAACAGCACAAAGCAGCACCGAGCGTGTCATACCAACTTTGAGCCCACAGGTCTCTGTCGGACCCAGCTTGACACCAACGATTTATGACCCGACCGCGCCTGACCCACAGAAATGCCCAGGCTATCGTGCTTCCAATGTCACCGAGACGACGAGCGGCTTCGCGGCAGATCTCACGATCGCAGGACCAAATTTCCAGGCTTTTGGCAATGATATTGCGGACCTCGCTCTGGTGATTCAGTTTCAAACGCCGGAGCGTCTCAACGTGAAGATATATCCCAAGTATATTGTTACGTCAAACAGTACCCGGTATATCTTGCCATCGTCAATAGTGCCGGCACCCGGCTGGGACGGTCAGACCTCAGTGGGAGACAGCGATCTCAAAATCACTTGGACGAACGAGCCAACATTCCAGTTCAAGATCAGCCGAACCAGCACGTCGGAGGAGCTCTTTTCCACCTATGGCCACGTCATCGTCTTCGAGGATCAGTTTCTCGAATTGGTGACCAACATGGTAGATGTGAGTCAATGGTTTGGCGTTGCTTGAGCACAGTGTTGACTTGTACGCGAGGACTACAATGTCTATGGATTAGCAGAGAACGTCCACGATTGGCGTCTTGGCAACAACTACACTCAGACCTTCTACGCCGTGGACGCGGGTAACACCGTCGATCGAAACGTCTATGGTACCTACCCATGGTATGTGTTCTGCCTGGTCAGACTCTGCCTTCTCGCTGAGACATGAGCTCATTACTACTCGTAGGTATCAGGAACCTCGGTACAACAATGGCGGGAATACGACCGCGCACGGCATGTACGCACGCAACGCCCACGGTCAGGAATGGCTCCTCCGAAACAGAACTATCACCTATCGCACATTGGGCGGCAGCTTCGACCTTTACTTTCTTAGCGGTCAAACCCCTGGCGACGGGAGCTCAAGCGCACAGAACACCATCAGTCAGTTCATATCTGGGTGCGTTGGCGAGCCCGCAATGCAACAGTACTGGACGTTCGGCTTCCACCAATGTCAGTGGGGCTATCAAAAAATATCAGCGTCATGCGCGAGATCGTGGACGGCTATAGAGATGCCAACATACCGCTCGAGGGAGTCTGGAACGATATCGATATCTACCAGCTGTACCGCGACTTCACGAACGTACGTCAGACAGTCACAGTTACTAGCGAAATTACTTGCTGAAGGTCGTCTTGCAGGATGAAAACACCTTCCCAGCTGCCGGCATGCGCGACTTTGTCGCAGAACTGCACGCTAACGGACAGCATTATGTCCCGATTGTCGACAGCAATATCTATGCACCCAATCCAAGCAATGAGTCCGATGCGTACGAGCCATGGCAGCGTGGTGCAGCCCTGGGTACATTCATCCGGGACCCGACGACCGGCGATTTTTATTACGGTGATAACTGGCCCGGGTATAGCTCCTGTGAGTCAACCCCGGTTTGACACATATCTGAGCAGGGGAGTACCGTTATAATGGATTGAAGAGCGATCCCGCGAGTTCCTCGCAATGTCTCCCTCTGCTTTCTAGCAGTCCTATTTGCTGACCACCAAGCTCATAGGGCCCGACTGGCTTGTCTCGAGTTCGCAAGACTTCTGGACATACGAGCTTATGCGGTGGTATAACGACACCCCGTATGACGGTATCTGGATCGATCTTTCCGAGGCTTCTTCGTTCTGTGCCGGTTCATGCGGCAACGGCAACTTGGACCAAAACCCGTTGCATCCTCCGTTCTTGCTTCCGGGGGATCCTTTGCAATTCGACTATCGATATCCCGAAGGCTTCAACGTCAGTAATACAACCGAAGCCGCTTCTGCGAGCGCGGCCTCCTCGTCTCAGGCATTGGCCATGTCGCAGACCACACTGCTCCCAAAGACGACGACTAGCATGCGAGGAAGGACGGAGCCAACGCCCGGGGTCAGAAACCTCAACTTCCCACCTTACGTCCTGAACAGCGTGCTCGCCGGTCACTCTCTCGTCGTCGGCGGGATCGCACCCAACGCTACCCACAATGACCCAACCAACACCACCGAGTATGAAATGCACAACCTCTTCGGCTACGGTATCAGCAACGCGACGTACCATGCACTGTTGAGTGTGTTCCCGGGTAAGCGCCCGTTCACCATCGGACGAAGTACCTTTGCTGGTTCTGGCCGGTTCACAGCCCACTTGGGCGGAGACATAGATTGTGAGTGTCGCGCCTCCGCCACCACCTCTCTTTGCGTATGTTAACATGTCACAGCGAGCTTCGGCAGCATGTTCCTGTCCATCTCGCAGGCACTGACCTTCATGATGTCCGGCGTTCCGATGTTTGGAACCGATGCTTGCGGCTTTTCGCATAACACCGACTACGATCTGTGTTCACGATGGATGGAGCTGTCCGCTTTCTTCCCGTTCTACCGCAACCACAACGTCAAAGCCACGATATCGCAAGAGGCCTTCCGCTGGTCGAGTGTTGCCGAGGCTTCTCGTCGAGCCATTGCGATCAGGTACAGTCTTTTGACAGACATGTACACGCTCTTTTACTACGCACACACTCAAGGTTCCACCGTCATGAGGGCCTTGGCCTGGGAATTCCCAAAAGATCCTACTCTAGCAGGAACCTACAACCAGTTCATGCTCGGGTCTTCGCTGTTGATCACGCCCGTACTGTTCCCAAACACCTTCACCGCGCACGGCGTCTTTCCTGGCATCGGAGAGGGTACGAACTGGTATGACTGGTACACCCTACAGCCCGTCAGCGCGCAACCGCACGAGAACGTTACGCTTGACGCACCACTGGAGCACATCAACGTGCACGTGAGAGGAGGGTCTGTACTAACGCTACAGGCACCGGGTAACACTACGGCAACGACAAAGGCGAGCCCTTACAGCCTGCTAGTCGCGCTTGACGAGCAAGACCAGGCAACCGGCAGTCTGTACCTCGACGATGGAGAGAGCTTAGTCCCGAACGCCACGAAGCTGATCCAGGTGAGTACATTCCATTCCGTTCCAACCCCGCTCTGCTGTCTCAGACCGATCCTAAACCGTGAACCAATTCAACTACGCCAACGACTGCCTTACGACTTCCATCAACGGAACCTATCACGCGGCGCCCCCGCTCGCGAACGTGACGATCGCGGGCGCCAAAGGCTTGCCCTCGGACATGGCTCTGACGATGCGCGGCCAGCCGTGCGAATTCGGCGCCGTGGGGTTGAGTTACAGTGATGGTACGCTCGTTGTGAGCGGTCTGGAGGCTTTCACGCCTGATGGTGCGTGGGAAGGTGAGATGTATTTGGAGCTGAAGTACTAGTGAGCCATGCGCTGCTCGTCGATTGTACCTCTCAGCACTGTGCGCAGGGCGTAGTAGTTATGATCGTGCACTCCCAGATGCGGTCTTCTTTGTGGAGAGCAGCTCGGGCCATAGAGTGTGGTAGGCTGTCCAGAGGCACGCTACTAGATGTATGATACATATGACAAGAAAACTGTATGAAGAAGCTCTCTATAAATCTCACAATACGGCAGAGGTACAAGGACAGCATCAATCTGCTAGGTACCTAGGCAACTGGGTTGGATGTGGAAGAAAGTGCCACATATACGGCCCCACGGTCTCGTACATAGGTCAGCGAGCGAATGTGACGACGTGTGTGAGAGTACAGAGCACGATTCAATCCCATCAGAGAGAAGGCATAGACAGAATAATAGTTTCCGTCAATTCATCGATCGGATTACTTATCACTCTGTCGAAATAAAACCCCAATGAGGGAGGTGCATGACTGACAACAGTCTTCTCAACGTCTCAACACAGCAAAAACAGTATGTTGCCAAATGTCCAAAAGTTTATGTCGTTGAGTAGAATATTCCTATCCCCACTATCATGCAATCTTCAGACGCACCCAACCCGCGAGCAACCCGATACCCGGCTCAATGCGCCGCCGCATCATCCTGACTAACCGTCCACCGCCTCTTCGGCTCCACGGGAAAGCTCTTCGCCACCTGATCCCCGCCCGGCCGACTCCCCCACAAACCCCTCTGGCTCAGACTCCGGCTTACGGACGCGGGCGGCGAAGTCTCCGGTCTCGGCATCTCGCTGATGCTGCCGCGGTAGGAGTGGTTCGGGTTGTTGATGACGATGTCGTCCGCAGTGTCGTCGAAAGTGCCGTCCAAAGCCATGGCTATAGCTTTTCGCGGAAGCGGCGTTTGCGTTGTCGGCCGCGGTGGTGGTACGGTGGCTGGCTGTTTTGGTCCGCTTGAGGAGGTTGGCCGTGAGTCGGGCGGAGAGGTGGAGAAGTCTAGGACTAGGTCTTGGCCCGGGGAGACGCGACCTGTGGTGTCGTTCCATTGGCTGAAAGCATCGGCGCGTTCGTCTTGAGGCTTTTGGAGTCCGATCAGGGGAGTATTGGAAGTAGGCGGCGTCCACAGGCCAGGACCGTTGTTCCCGCTGGCTGGTGGAGCATCAGCAGGCATGGTCATGCTCTGGGCGAGGTGGCTCGGTGCCGGAGCTGTGACGGAGCTGATCATAGAAGGCCGTCGCATGGATCCAAGGTTGCTGTTCGATGAGCCACGTGCGGGTTCGCCGAAGGTGCTAGTACTTTCGATGCCGGCGCCGGCTGCGGCATGAGTCACAGGGCCGAGACGCTGGCGAGATTGGGGTGTGGTGTACACTCCGCTGCGAAGATCGCGCGGTAAAGAAATCGAAGGCACGCGTGTCGGATCCGCACCGGGCCTTAAGTGCTCCGTAGACGAGATCAGCTTCATTTCGTATGCCGAGTTCAAGCCCAGATCCAGCTGACTGCCTTTCCTGGGATGACCGTGTGTGTTGCTCATTTCTGAAGGTGAAGCTCGCGGATCACCATCCATGCTCGGTATCGTCAAGGGAGGTGCATCGTCTCGGCGTACGGCCATTGTCAAGCTCGCCATGCCGACATCCAACAACACCGGCTGGCCGGTCAGCGCCCCGATCAGCGCGTTGCTACCTGCGCCGTGCGTCACCAGCACCACCACCAGATCTTCCTCCTCATCTTCGTGGTGCTTTTCCGCCTGCTCAAACCCTAGCGCGTCTTCTCCTCGATCGTCTGCGTTGTGCTCACTGTACCAGCTAATCAGGTGATTTAGGCCTTTCCGGAAGCGTTTATGCATAGCCGACCACTCCTCTCCATATTCTCCGCCATCACCCCAGTCTTGTGGTGGCCGACTGCTGTCCCATTGATAGTCGACGCTGGTGCACGCCTGACGGGCGTGCGTGACGTAACCCCTCGGGATTCCGTCCGACGCAGAAACGGCATATTGTGGTGCGGGTGGAACGTACAGAGTGGTCTCCGGTTTGGGGACGGTGGAAACGAAATGCTGCGAGGCGTGCCCTGTCCGGAAAGGCGATCGTCTTCGGGAGCCGCTGTCGGTGCTACCCACGCTACTCACACTACTGGAACGGTCTCGCCTCGCTGTTGAAAGAGGAGTCTCATCCAGAGGACTACAGTCCTCTAGTGAAGCATTTCGGCTGTGACCTTTCGGCGGGCTTGCGCCACCCCAAAGGCTACTGCCGGAGGACTTGGGGGACATTGTGGGTGTGAAGATGTCGATCGTGTCGTTTTGAAGCAGCTCGGCTTTTGCCGCTGCGACCATCATCGGGCTCGGCGGAGGGGGCGTGATGTGGTCGAAGTACTGGGGATTGAGCCATTCGCCTAGAAAAGCGTCGACACGAAGTCCGGACTTGCGGTGTCGCCTGTGCTCATGTAGTACTTTCCGAGCAATGGCATGTGCGAAGTCGCGCTTCGGCTCCGGAATTGGTGCCAAGCCGGGCGAGCCAGTGCCATCAACGCCCCGAAGCCGCGGCGAAGCAGAGTGCAGTCGATTTGGTGTCCGTGGCCTAGGGCTAACGCTCGACTTGCTCACGGCGTCTTCGGGAGCCTGGAACTGGGCCATGCCCGCTGCTATTGCGACACTCGTCTGCAAACATCTCGTGAACGGAGAGGTGTGGATGACGACCTTGTGTCTTCTCTTGCGCTTGCGCGTCTGTGCTTCTGACGGGACATCACCGCGTTTTGCTGGGTGACCGGGCTGCGCAAAGTCTTGTGACGTGACACCGTCTGCCTGTGTTGGGCCTGCATGCTCGTCGTCGAAGCTTTGTTCGCGTGCGTGCAGAATACTCGCTATCCGTACGCCGAGCGAACGACATTGACCCCATCCGCCGTATGTCAAAGGAGGATCGTACGGGGTGGGTGTCGAGAGGTGCCATGATTGATCGGCAGCATCGAGTCGTGGTCCATGTCGTGCGATGATCACGACAGCGGGTGGTTGTGCCATGTCGCCGACCGCTTCTTTCTCTACCGTTTAGATCTCCTCTTCGTCCCCGCACGCCTGTCCTCTTCTCCTTGTGGTGATGCGCAAAATATTGTGGTCGTTCCCTGACTCTGGACTTTGGTGACACGGATGACTCTGCGCTCACGCTGCTTCACAAACCCTCGATATCACGCCAACCCCATCGATCCTTCAGTGGTCTGAGCAGTCGAGCAGCGCTCCCTTCTGTTACCGTCGGTCGGTTGTCCAAGGTCGTGAAGTGATACTGGCCAGTACTCGGGCGGGAAGATGAATGAAGTTCTCCAGCAGAATACTCGGTGATCGGGTTATCGTCGGTCGGTAGTCGGTGATCGGTCCCTGCGTGGTGGGGCCGTGGACAATCCGATCGGGAATAGCTTGCACGTGCACACAGGGTCCATTATAGAAGGACTTCATGTTGGAACCGTGGTTGGCGATCAAGAAAGATACATACATGTACACAATATAAATCTGTCAAGTACAAATACAGTACGCATCATACAATCCAGTGTACATTGTCTTGGATAACTCATTGGAACTGTCGGGCCGCTCAGGCGTCTTTGGCCGACTAGCAAGAATGTTCAAAAACCCCAGGGCTTCCACCTCAGACATACCCAGGGGCATAGTGGGAGGATAAACGACACCAAGGCGGCTCACAGGAGTCTTCCACCGGCCGCTCAGCTCGCCGCACCCTTCGTCGTGTTGTCCACGATCTTGATCCGACCCTCAGTCCTCGGACAGATCGCTCGCGTCCAGTGCACACCGAACTCCTCGCCGACCGCCTCACACATGCTCGGATGACCCGGTAGACGCGCCAGTCGCCACCACTTCCGCATCACCTTGCGCATTACCAGCAGATCCCTCTCGTGCTTCTTCTCATGCTCCATCGGCACGGCGGGAAGATCCGGTCCATCGTCTTCGCTGTCCGAAGGTGCATCTTCACCTGATGACACACCAGGGTGCTTCGTCCGATGCTGCCCATTCTTGCTATCGGCTCGCTGTGCCTTGCCGATCAAACCGGGGATCCCCTTCGCACTGTCCGGCACCGACTGCTTTACCACACCATGCCGCTCGCCAAGTGAGACCGGCTCCCGGACCGGATGGACCCCATGCAGGTCCTCGTGGATCGCATCCCAATGCCTTCCCATATGATGACCCCAATTCCACCTACCAAGGATCTTGAGGCTCATAAAGTACTGACGCAGGATCATGGAGATGAGCATGCCGTTCTCCTCGTCGACAACACTTCGCGCCGGACCCCCGGCCTCTTTCAGCCGAAGCATGGTGAAACCATCCTTTCCCCGGACCATGTATTCACGTGTCACGAGGGTGTATTCTCGGCCCAGGTCGATCAGTGCATCGCCAATGCTGACGTCCAGACAACGGCGGCCTGCAGGTCTGGACGGGTCGAAGGAGAAGCTAATGTTGCTGACCTGCGGAAACCGGCCTTCGAGCGCGGGATACTTCCCGACGGCATTCTCCAACGCTAGCAGAATATCCTTGCCCGAAAGCGCGATCACGACACACGGGTCTTCGAAAGGAAAGCAGTTCATGATGTCCTTGACCCGCAGCACGCCCGGGGGGTAGATCTGGTCTCCGCGGATGGTGCCGGCGGCCATGATGCCGCAGTCGGCGTTGTAGTGGAACCGCATGAGGTCGCAGACAAAATTGCCGAGGTTGCTCTCTTTCAAGCGCACCGTCGTGAAGCGAGCGTCCAGCGGCGCAGCAGTGTAGCCGATAGGTTTCTCGAGCTTCGCCCTGAAACTCGCCGTCTGCGACTCCATCATCTTCAGCGCTTGCGCGTCCTGCGGGATCGAGGAGAGGACGTCTCGACGTGTGATGTCGAAATCCCATCGACTTCCCTCGCCCATCCCATCGGTCGTCTTCCTTCGGGCTTCAATGTAAGAAAGCTGCTGGAAATCCGCCCCGGACCGTAGCACATGCGTCCCGTTCACGACGGCATGCGCATAAAAGTGATCGTGTCCACTCAAAATAATATCCACGGTCCCCGGCCTCAACCCTCTCGCCAGGCGCTCATCGTTCGGCAGCCGCTGATGCGTCACCGCCACGACCATCTCCGCCCCCCGCGCCCTCAACTCCTTCGCCACCTCCACCGCCACCTCCTCCGGCTCAAGAAAGACCAAATCCGGCGGCAGCGCATTGATCGTCTCAAGCCACTCCCTCTCCACCAACCCCACCACCCCAACCTTGACCCCATTCGACGCCGTCAGCACCACGCTCCTCCCGCACCCCGCCAACGGAGCC
>Ga0058704_10001678_pt1 | contig 10265 bp, 7 predicted proteins | sample AgamicMgSfe_FD_71363 | JGI IMG/M metagenome (GOLD analysis project Ga0058704, IMG submission 71363) | Agave microbial communities from Guanajuato, Mexico - Mg.Sf.e | ecosystem: Host-associated > Plants > Phyllosphere > Phylloplane/Leaf | place: Guanajuato, Mexico | collected 2012-05-30 | reverse complement strand
GATTTTCAGGACACGCAGAATTGTGTCAATGCCTTCCTCAGGCTCATTCAGGTTCGTGAGTGGAGTTGGATCGCCTACGAAGATAGCGACCGTGCATCTTGCTCGTTGCATCACATCCTTCAGGAGCCTCTGGTCTTCGATGCTAGTAACTACGAAGCTTTCGAGAGCATTACCGAATGTCTTTTCGATCAGTGATGTCCATTCCGGCTTGAGCAACTGGACGTGCTTGCCCATTGGGCCGACCGGTTTCACTCGGAAACGAGTTTCGCGGTCGATCATCCTTACGAGTTGATCCATGTTGTTTGGGAACGCCGCGAATGGCCGTGGTTGCGACCGTTTGAGAGTGCTGAGCATGTTTTCGGCATTCCTCACCTCGTCTTTTTGCCTCTCGAGATGAGGTTTGTCCTTCTCGTAGGCTTCAAATGCAACCTGACGCTTGCGCTGAACTTCAGGCAGTTCGCCAAGGTGTTGTTCTTGCTTTGCCTTGGCCTGCTCAGCGGCGTGCTTCAGCTGCTCGAGCTCTTCCAAACGAGCAGTGTGTTCAGCCCCTTCTGCACCAGCGATACGGTCCTGCTCCTGCTTCACCTTCTCCTCGATCTCTTTTATAGTCTCATTGAGCTTCCTAATATCTTCCCTCACCTGACGTTGCTGGTCCTTAACGCTTATTAGTTCCGCTTTATTCGCACCGAACTTGGTCTTATGAGTAGCAAGCTCCTCCTTCAACGGCTCTATCGTCTCATTGAGTGATGCAACGGTACGCTGAGCAGCTTCAAGCGCTTGGTCGTGGCCATTGTACGTCCCGGAAGCTGTCTCCGCCTCGGTCTCCTTCTCTGTAACGTAGTCTTGCCCATTCTGGGCTTCCTGCTCGTACTGTTCCAGCAACCGCTCCTGCTCTTCAACCTGTGCCCATGCATGCATGTTCTTCAGCTTCTCGATCCTTTCACGGAGACCTCCAGCCTTCTCCAGTCTTTGCCTCTTCGCCTCCGCCGCGTCAAACTTCCCCTTCAAGACAGCAATATCCTCTTCTCTGCTCTGCAACTTCGCTATTATGCCGTCGTACGAATCTTCCATGGTCTTGTAATCGTGGTCGAGCGTCTCAAGCTGCGTGCCGCGGATGAAGAACTTGTACTTGTCGGTCGGGCTGCTGTTGGAGAGGAATTGACGTGCCATGTCTTGCGTCAGAACATTGATTGGATTGTCCAGCTGGAAGGCAAAGAAGTCCAGTATATCGTCGAGGTCGGCTTTCTTGGAGCTAATGGTCTTGTCCGATGCGCTTTTGATCTTGAAGCCGCTGGTGCCGGACCGCGAGAAATGGCGCTCGACGATGATGCTCGGCCCGTAGAGCTCTGGTTTGTAGGCGCCATCGCCGCGGTTCTTGATCCTGACCGCGAGTGTCGCGCTCTCCTCACCCTCCTTGATCAAGTTCTTGAGGGCATTGCCGCGGTTCGTCACCTTGGCGCTGCCACCCAAGCACATCGTCAGGGCTGTCAAGACCGCACTCTTCCCGCTGCCATTGTGGCCGATGATGAAGTTGATCAGTGGACCGAGCTTGATGCGTAGCTTCGAGTGACACATGAAGTTGCGGCAGAAGACCTCCTCGATCACGCCCTGTTCCGACGCAACATTCTCGCGGTACTGCTTCATGTGCTTCGTCACCAGCTGCGTCGCGCGCAGCTCAAGCTCCTCCTCATCTTCGATCTCCTCATCGCTGTCGCTTTGCAAACCATCCACGAAGCCGCTGTCTCCACCGTAGCCATAGCCGTCAAGCTCATCCTCGTCGTCGGAGACTACAGAGCCTCCATTCTCGGCAGCCAATGCTACTCTTGACCGCTTCGGTACGCTCTGGCGGAAGCTCGATGTCGCGCGTTCGACCTCGGTATCGCCGTCAATGTCGTCCGTATCTCTGGAGCGTTTGCGTGAAGGCATGTCGGCGGTGATATCGGAATTGAAGGAGGAAGATGCGTTGTTTGGCGCAGTCGAGCGGAATTGCGCAAAAAAACCTTGGCTCATTGTGGCGGTCATGTGGGCGAGTGAAGCAAGGTGCCGTCGTTACTGCCTCGACACACAAAGGGAAAGAGCGACCCAGCACATGTCAAACGCGTGAGAGCGCGTCTCGGTTGCGGCCGCGACTTCTGCCAAAGTCAGAAGTCGCTGCTTAGTGAAACACCCCTCACTTCACCCACAATCACTTTCGTGTATTGCCATCACTTTACGTCACACACCTGGTTTGCCACGCGGTGTTATCGTATGTGAATGCAGAGTGGGTAGAGTATGACGGGCACGCCAACAAGGCGCACAAGGTGCTACAGTTACACGGCAACGTACCTGCTATTACAGTACGGTGGAATGCGGTCATCATTCACATGCAACCATCAACAAGTATTACTTTCTTATCTCGTCTGCTTCAAGCTCCACATACAGCGAATGTACGTGCCACACAAAATAGCCGCAAAGAAAGCCCTCGTCATCGCCTCAGACGCCAACCATTTTCCCCCGGAGATAACCTCTGGCCAAGATGCCGGTCAGCATCCTCTGTTTACTCCCTCGCAGAGCTCGCAGAACCTCTCAGCAAACTCCTCGACGCAGGTTACGAAGTAACCTTCACATCGCCCGAAGGCAAAGAGCCAACCCTGGTCCCAATAGCGAAAGCCCGCTAAGCTTCGACGGAAACTTCCACAAGCACAGGTGCGAGAATGAACTCATGAAGCGCATGAAGAAAGAGAATGGCTTCTCTCATCCACGCAAGCTGGCCGACATTCCCGGAGATGAGTTGCAGAACTATGCCGGTGTGTTCTTGCCCGGCGGCCACTTATCGCTAGTCGACTTCGGCGACAACAACATGACCAGCATAAGCCGACTGCAGCGATCTGTCATGGACCCCACGCATTCCTCTCAACGAAGACGAGCAGCGGGCAATTCCCCTACAAAGGCTACGCGATCACCTGCTGGTCGGACTAGGTGGAGAAGCTCATGGACACGCTGCAGGGTGGCGAGATCCCGAACTGGAAGGCCAGTTGCGGGAAGCTGGTGCGGAGATGGTGATTGGACTGGGGGAGAAGGTTGGTCAGATCACTGGTGATTGGGAGGGTGACCGGTGGCAACCGCTTGCGGCACATACGCTGGGTGACAAGTTCTTGGAAATGCTGCAGCAGAGGTGAGACGGAGCTGAGTCGGCTGTGCGCTGGCGAATGTACATAATGGAGTTTGGCCCATGAGCCCAGAGCTGCCAACGGCTGAATTCTGTCACCATCACAATACGATATTTGTTGTGTACGGACCTATGCTGAAGCGAATAGAGACTCTACCTCCATTTGTAATTGCCTTTGCTGCCCCGTGGACAGGGTTCTGATGCTCTGATCGGAGTCCTTGGGTTCGAAAAACCAGGTGAATGTGCCACAGTCCATGTCAAAAGCACCAGAGTTCGTTCCCATATCGGCCATTCCACCATCGGCATCTACTCTTATGTACGCATCTGCACTCTTCTTCGATGCGCGACGCTTCTTCGGCTTGACGACGTACTGAGCGCCCACCACTTGTCTCTGCTCCCGCGTGTTGCCTTGCTTCGCCACCTTGCTCCACTGCCTCGCGGTTGAATGTGCATCGACCACCTTGACTTTCGCAGCATTCGTCGGACAACGATTGCTTGATGTGACCTGATCGCCTTTCCTGGCTCTAGCTCGTGCGTCTTGGTCTGCCAAGATCCAAGTTGTAAGACCTGCAATATCATATCCAATGCCGGCCTGTTCGATGGCGCGAGATATTTGATCCATGCCAAAATTTAGCTCTAGTAGCGCCGCAACGGCTAGTTGTCGGCTGCGAGGATCGACGGTCGTGTAGAACGCTGGCACCGATGCCTCCGGTCGGGAAGACTGCTGACTTCTAGACTGTGGGTGATGTGGTCTACACGGCTTGTCGAGGTTTCCAGTGATACCTTGCAGCAGATCCGCGGCTGTTATCTGTATCTCTGCCAATTCGCTCGAGCATAAGCTTCGTTGCATTTGCGCAATGCCGACTACATCGTTGATCACATCCGTGGCTAGACCACCTTCCGGTGCGGCTCCAAACCGCTTTAGAGACGTTCGGAGCTCTGCGCCCGCTCGAAGGAACATGAGCACGAGTTTTATCCAGCTTACAAACTTTTGGGCGAGGGATACGTCTGGACTGAGTTCTTCTTGCATGTCTGCCTCATTCTTGTTATGTGCTTTGTCCACCGTGTGTGTACCGGACATAGTGGTTAGACTCGTTAGTTGCTCGGAAATTCTCCCAGGTGCCATGTACAGCAGGTCTTCCCAAGATGTATCACCTAGGGTTACTTTCCTGTGCGGTGTCTTGGAATTGATCTCAAAGCCAGCGTCCAAAAGACTCTGGAGAATCTCCAGATGGCGTGTCTTGAGGGATGGATGGTGCATGGCCCAAAAGCACAGTCTGAAGACCAAGGAGCGTCCACCAGCTCTGAAGAAGATCGTTTTTGACGAGTCCATTGAGCGGATAAAATTGCATGCATACTTTGAGAGGCCATAGCGAGCCACCAGTGATAACAGCGGATTGTCATCTGGTTCCTCGAAGGTCTTCAGACCACGTTCACGGAGAAAAGACTCGGCCCAATGATTCCCACAGTTCCCAAGGGTCACTTTATGAACCATGGTCTTGTTGGATTGCGAAGCTCAGAGTTGCCAAAGCTGCTCCAGCCTTTTGTTGAACTCCGGAAAGTATTCAGCCTTTCTGGACTCACATCGCTCGCAGTATACCAGGAAAGCCGCAATCTCTTTAGTGAAGGTATGCCACTGCTCTGGAGTCTTGATCGTGTAGTAGTCGCGCGACTTGAGACGATGCAAGATAGACGCCAGCAGTCTCTCATTGATCTCGAATGCGTAGCTTTTGGTCTCTTGCTCCAGTAATGCTCGAACTCCGGGATCATCGAGGAAGTCAGAGACAGTCCTATGTATGAAAGCAATGCATCCTTCGTCAGAGCGAGCCTTGTCCTTTTTGGAACCAGACGAGACTTCTTGCTGAAGCTCAAGTAGTCCACAGCACCTACTGCGGAGAAGAGTCTCTAAAACCGACAAGCGGTCCTGGAGCTCTTCCGCAGATATACCATTCAGCGGCCTTTTAATGGACTCCATTGGAAGATCCCTCTGGAAGTATGAGAAGCGTAAAGCCGTCGGTATAGCAGACTCGACTTCTGTGGCGACGGAGATGGCCTGAAACAATATGTAAGCCTCCAAACGATGCTCGGGCTTCATGCAAGCAAACATATGCTCATATAGCTCGTGTAGCTCGGGCGGATAAGTCTCGATGATCGTCTCGAGCTCTTCAGGATAGGCTCCGTCAGTAAGACGTTGACACAACGATCGAACAACCAGGAAGACCCAAAGGAAGACTCCACACGCCCGTGATAGTATGATATCGATCAGTCTTTCTCCAAGCTCTGGATCCCGGCTTACTTGGTTCTGTAGTCGAGAGTGAGACAAAAGCCTGTCTCTGACGTAGATGTCCAGATCGCCGGCAGTGAGGTCCTCGACTCGCAACCTCGGCATGGCTGCAAAGGCCTCCATAAACGTCGGTTCTGGACGGGATGACACTACCGCTTTCAAAGAAGAATGCTGTGTAACGGTTTAGAAGAGGTCGACGATCTCTTGCTGGTCGCCGGCGTACTCATCCAATCCGTCGACGAACAGGCAGATCTTGCAACCTTTGAGCTCTTGTTTGGCTAAGAGTTTGAAGGCTTCTCGGAGCTCGGCAACCGTCAATATGCCGGGCGATTCATTCGCTTTCTGGTTTCGAACAGCATGCCTAAATCTATGTCAGTAAGGGTTCAATGGGAGAGAGATCGAGACGTACTTCATCCTACGATGTTCTTCGAGTTGACTGGGTGTCCGAAAAGAGTCGAGGCAGCCAGGGCTATCGCATAGAAAGAAGATCTCAGGGTCGGTGTTGTTTTGAAACAATCTAGTGAGAGACGTTAACTGAAGCTCAAGCGAAAGGGTCCCCACGGTTACCATACTTTGTGGTCATAGAATTGTATTGGTTGGGAAACACTCGTGAGATCAACCCACGGTTTTGGCTGAGTATGGAGCGAAGGAGGGACCGAAGAAGGCCTTCTTGGTCCCTCTGTAATGGCGAGCCTGTCATCCAGAAGAAGCAGGATGCCATGATAGTGTCGCACTCTGACGACCACACGGAAAGCGCATCAGTTGTCCTTCGGTCACACCGGAGAAATTTCATCAATGTTGACTTCCCGCGAGCAGCTTTGCCTTCGATCCAATAACAACCATTGCCCTCCTGCAGCCATTTCTTAAAGTCAGTCCGGGGCCTGCCACGTCTATCCGGCTCTTCGAATATCCATGCGCAGGTCTTCTGATGCGCTTCTTGCACTTGAGCCTCTCTGTGGTTCATATTGGGAAAGTACAATGCTGTGAGGATGGCATTTTCGATTGGCTCATAGCCGTGGAGAGCCGCGGATTTCAGAGAGGAATCAACCCTGGTGAGGACTTGCGGAAGGGCAGGGAATAAGAACGGTGCCTTTAGAGCGTCCGTGAATGAGTTGATCGCTTGGATGACTGTCTCATGCCTTTGCCTTGAGGTATCTGCCATCTGGGAGAACTGATGTGACTGAGCTTGCAGTATTGACTCCACTCCCAGTCTGCTCTGTTTGATCGCTTCCGTTGACAATTGCCCAAGTAGCACATCGGTACGTCCAGTGTTGGAGCGGATGTCCATCACGGATCTCTGGATATTCAACATGACTTCAGAGTAGAGGAGACCTCGAATTGTATCGAGTCTGTCTACGAGCTCTTGTATCTTGGGCTTCTTCCAGTCCAGCTCCACGGCTTTAGCCAATGTCTTGGCGGCGCGCCGAGCAAGTGAATGTTTCTCCATGCGATCATTTTCCTCTTTGGCGTCCTTCTTGTCGTTCTCAAACTTGCTCTTCTCTAGTGCGACCAATCTTTTCAGATCTCGCCGTTCTTCCTGTAGACGCGACGTGAAAAAGTCCCTCTCTTTTGAAACTCCGAGTTCATCTCGCAGCATCTTCAGACTCTTCCTCTCGTCACCCGCAAGCTTGGATTGGCGTTCCTTCTCTTTCAGCAGCGCTAATTCATCGTCCTTCGTCTTCAGACGCCACAAACGGTCTCCTAGCATTGCTGTCAACTCATCATTCATATCCTGGAGGATGCCGAACTCTTGCACAGACAGCAGCTTCTGCTCAGAGAGCTTGGTCCTCTCTTTCGTCTTCAAGACCGTCCATTCTTTGTGTACTTGCTCAAATGCCTTCAGTCTCTCATATCTATGTTCTTCTTTGCCAACATCTCTGGCATTAGGCGCGCTCTTTGCGGCAAGCGGGTTTTCTCGGTCGATCTTGAAGTGCTCGACGAAGCCCATAATCTGCTCGGCTATATCTGTGCATTCTGCTGCAAGTTTATCTAAGGCCTGTTGAAATAAGATCAGTGCGTATTTGACTACTACATGACAGACCAGTCTTACGTACCTGCCCAGCTTGTTCTGATCCAGTAGTGGTGCCGCATTGCAGTCGTATACGGTCTATCTAATGCTGCAAAACTTTCGTAGATCACTCGAGGTCTGAGTTGAAGTCGCTCATTCCATTGCGACGAAGTTGATTCCCTATCTTGAGGACGTGAGCGACGTAGTCCACGAATTGTAAGATATTGGCTACGAAGCCCACGGCAAGTAATGGCTCCATAATACTGCGTGATGGTAGTAGTTCCTACCTAAGATATAAATATCACGAAGCGGGAGTGTTATACAGAGGTGGGAGCAGACTTCGAGTAAAATATTTCAGGCCGTGTTGTAGCACAAGGCTATGCGCGTCGCAGCAATGACAGCTCATGATCGCGGTTGCAGGCTGCGGAGGCGGAGTGCATCAAGGGTGGCTTGTCTCATCTTGGCGTGGTAGGTATCTACCTTTGCTACAAGAGCGTAGGCCGTGTGTTGATTGCATCACAGTACGGTCGCCACAAAGAAGGCAATCGGATCAAGATGATTGTGTGTTCTCCACCAGATAGTCATAAACTTACGCCGGAGGGCGCCTCGATATGTATAGCATGGGACAAGGGGAGTGTAGTGGCTAAACTCGTTAACGGCACGATTCCGCTATGTGATGCCTCGGGCTTTCCTCCCTCTTCGCCGCCCACATCCACGTCGACACACTACTGACTCACTTCGGAACAGTTTTGACAGTGCATGGCCAGCGATGCAGAATCGGCGGACAGCAACGCGCATCTGGTGACAGGCGAATTCGGGATCAAAGGCGCCGCCGCCCGATCAATTCATGCCTGCGACAAGTCCGAGCAGAGGCAAAAGGATACCGCGCTCGAGGCATGCACCATCTGCCTCGAACCCATCACCGAGCGCGCAGTCGCTGTACCTTGCAATCACCTGACCTTCGACTTCCTCTGTCTGCTGTCATGGCTACAAGAGCGCGCAACCTGTCCGCTGTGTAAGGCGGAGGTGACAGAGGTGCAATATGATTGGCGCAGTCCGGAGGACTATAAGAGATATCGCGTGCCCAAGCCGGAGCCTGAAAAGGCGAAAGTGAGCACACTCAGTGCACACCCGACATATCGTGGGCGCCCGCGGCGTGACAGGCGTCATATCGAAAGATGGACGCCGCGAACAGAGCAAGCGCTAGCTACAGGCGAAGACCCGGCGCTTGAGCGACGGAAGCGCGTCTATAGAGACAGGCTACACTCGCTGCATGTTGGCGTGAACCGCGTATCGCATTATCGGGACTTCACGCCGCAGTCTTTCGCTACCACGCCGGATTTACAGAGCCGAGCGCGCACCTTTCTGCGCCGGGAGCTACAAGTCTTCAGCTTCCTGGACACTGCTTCCGCGCCGCGTAGTGGCAACAGCAGCTTTCTCATCGAGTACATCGTTGCAATACTAAAGACAAACGAGCTGAAGGGCGCGAGCGGGCATGCTGAGGACCTGCTCGCGGAGTTTCTGGGGAGGGAGAACGCGAGATTTTTGCTACATGAGCTAGAGGCTTGGTTGAGGAGCCCGTATTTGAATCTGAGGGATTGGGACAGGCATGTGCAATATGCGAATAGAGGTGGCAATGCTAAGAACGAGAGCGCATGAGTCGCCGAAGTGGTCAGAACAGTTGGGTAGATGCAAAACGATGCGGAAGTGCTCGCACAGTGTCAGCAAATCCGTGAGCCTGTAACCTTGATCTCGACACGGCAACCCAGCAACAAGTGAATGCCGCCGGGACCAACTACTTGTCAAGCGCCTCGAACAACTGGACACACCGTGGAAGTGTCCGTGCACCGTCTTCTTCTCGCATCCGCTGGAACGCGGGCGTGGGGATGGAAATCCGTTTGCTACTGCTCTAAGCGTGGCGCCGAAAGCGTGGCACCGTGGAGACAGCAGGCAACAAAACCTCTCTTGGTAAGCAGCTTTGCTACGCTCTTAGAGAAGATGCTTCTGCGGTGCTTCTTTCGTACAGAACATGATAAGTACGTCGTGGGTCAGCATTCCAGATAGACGTTCTACCTTACTGTGACATCCACACCTAGTAGCCATCTCTTACTATCATTCACTGCTTATAGTACCCATCTCTGACTTATTGTTCACTGCTTATAACAGCCATCGGGCCCTCATCACTGCCACTGCCACTGCCAGCCGCCTCCTCTCACCTAAACGGGACCATAATTATTCCGCACCGAACCATTCGCGCATCATCAACCTCAGCACACAGTCACTGTTGCGCATTCGGCACACAGCTGCGACGACAGGCGCAGTACAACAATCAGAGCAAGGCACGGATAAGAACGGTCCCCGCGTGTAAATCCGAAGCTCACTTTCATCGCGCTGTTCCGCTTTCGACTAGTGGCTCCACTCCCCCTTCTCCGACAACCAACATTAAGCTTATACTTCAGATGATCGACGTAGTACTTCGCGATTTCTACCTCCTTGACAACCTCGCTCTTCCGCACGCCAACACCTTCGTTGCCGACACCACCATCACCTTTACGACCACACGATACATCGACTCCCAAACGCAACGCGACAAGATGGCGTCTATCAGAGGCACCTTTTCGGCCATTTGCACCGCCATCGAGCTTTGCGGTGACCCATCACACACGCGCACAGAGTACCCGGCGGTCGGGGAGGTCGCGTAAGTACCACGCTGCTGTCATGCCTGCGCTTTACTAGCTTGTCGGTACTCGAGAACTGACACGATTCAACAGCCGCAAATGCTGCCGTATGAGCAGAGTCGTCGCGAGGATGGCGGACGGCAGTAT
>Ga0058704_10001677_pt1 | contig 10266 bp, 5 predicted proteins | sample AgamicMgSfe_FD_71363 | JGI IMG/M metagenome (GOLD analysis project Ga0058704, IMG submission 71363) | Agave microbial communities from Guanajuato, Mexico - Mg.Sf.e | ecosystem: Host-associated > Plants > Phyllosphere > Phylloplane/Leaf | place: Guanajuato, Mexico | collected 2012-05-30 | reverse complement strand
TGTAGGGAGAGCCCATTAGCTCGAGGATCTTGAAGAATTGCGCAACGTGCACGTCTTGTTGTGAGGCGATGACGTAGATCATCTTGTCGAAGTGGTACTGCTCGAAGCGCTCGTAGTTGGCCGCAATATCACGGGTCAGGTAAAGTGACGTGCCGTCCCTCTTCTTCACGAGCGTCTTGCCCAACTTGGGCGCGCCATGCTTTGCCAGATCTACAATGACCGCGCCCTTACTGTCTTCGCTGATTTTGCGCTCTTGCAGCACATCGGCCGCCTTGTCCATATCCGCCACTTTGACTGTTGACTCGCCACTGTAGTCATCGAAGGCGATGTTTAGACGAGCGTACATGTGCCGGTACGCGTCAATCGACAAATTTCGGAACTTCTCCCAATGCTGTAGCGCGTCCTTGTCGCCGTCGACCATTCTCCTAAAGAATTGACGAGCCTTCTCGTCGATGCTCGGCTTCGCCACTAGTTCCTCCTGTACTTTCTCCAGCTGCGCCATAACATCCTGAAGCTCGTTCTCCTGCTCCTCGCTCCACTTGGGCTCCGGCGCCGGCTCGCTCCCCTTGCCCTTAGCAGGCTTTTTCGGCTTCGGCGGGTTCTTGAGCTTCTCAAGCTCGTCTTTCTTCTCCGCCAGCTTCTTGGCTGGCTTCTGCTCCTCGGAGTTGTCTTGGTTGATCTTGACGTAAACTTCGTTGAGATGCTTGATCGGATCCCTCTCTAACTCCTCCTCGCTGCCATACTTCTCGAAGCCTTGAGATAGCATACCATACTGCTTGCCCCAGTCGCCCAAGTAGTTCATGGACACCGTTTCCCATCCCGCAGCCTTATACAGCTTGATCATGAAACCACCAATGATCGTACTCCTGAGATGACCGGTATGGAACTCCTTCGCGATGTTCGGACTCGAGTACTCCACAATCAGCTTCTTCCTACGGCTCTCCTGCTTCAATGGGTCCTCCAGGCCGAGATTCGAGTTGAAGCCATACTGCGTCTTCTGCTGCAGAATGTGCTTCAGCGTCAAAGCGGCCAAGGGTCCAGGCTTGAAGAAGAAGCGCACGAAGGTCTTATCCGCCGTCGGCTTCTCGATCAGCGGACACTCAAACTTCAGCGCGATGTCTTTCGCTAGCTCATCGGGCTTCTGGCCTTTCAACCTCAGTGCAGGTACAGGTAATACGAGGTCGCCGTGTTTGAGATCTTGTGTCCACGCCAGAGCATTGTTGATGACCGCCGGATCGACTTCGGTAGACTTATATAGTTCCTCGATGATGTACGCTCGGTAAATGTCCACGGGGTTCAGTTCGGGATACAGTTGGACGCCAGGGAAGGTGGGTATTTGTGACAAGCCTAGGTGCTGAAGCTGTGAAGTGATCTGGTCCATGCTCGCGGTCCTTGACGTCGAGTAGGACTTTTTGGAAAGAGCGATCCTATATGAGGAAAGTGCGCCGCTTTTTGTTGTCACTGTCTCGTGACTCAGGGTGCCAAAATTTGGTGCACAAAACTTTCGGCGGCTTCGGGCGAAACGTGAGGTACTCAGATGCAACAGGCGCTTCATGGACTCATATCGTTTAATGTATTTGTTGGCAATGTGGAACACACACCTAACGTCGTCGCTCTCGAAAGAATACTGGAATCCTAGAGCGCCGGTTCGGTACGGTTTGCAACAGGGAAATGCTGCTGCCTTAGGCCGTCAAAGCTGACGTAATGCTATCCTGGCCTTAGGCACTTGCCCTGGACTTATCTTCCCGGTCCACATCGCTCGTCAATTTCCTAGGTCACTAACAACACTGGCGAACCCTACTCTGCTCCTACAGATTGACAACCCCATCCGTCCACTATGCGCTTCATGGCCATCTCTGCCTCTATGCTGACGCAGTCTTTGCAGCTGGACAAAGCCTGTTTTGCATCTCGGGAGCGGCAAGGCAACTCGCACAGCCACACCAGACGAATACGATCAGGCTCCAGCTTGGCAGAAGCACCACTTCCTGTCCGAAGGCATGGTGGAAGTCGGTTCACGGCCGAAGATACCTGAGCCTTGTCATTGAGTTTAAGATTTTGGTCACCTCTCACCATTATCGTGTCGCAAGATTCTTGCGTTTTCCTTTCGCGAAGGAATACCCACTGGCTGTAAACATCGAGTTCATCGATCCCACCGCTTCTCAAGGCTCGAGCAAAGGGCGCTAGGTAGTCTAAGATCCAACTCCATTTCTCACAAGTAGCCTTGCTCGTACCCACCTCGATATGGTCGATCCGGTCACTCCAACGCTGGCTGCTAAAGCTGCCGTGGCTCTGGTCACCCATGGCTATAGCCTCAGCAAAGGCGTCCACAAGGCGCCAAAGGAATGCGAAGCCTTCGAAGCAGAGATCAAGGAGAAGGAGAGCCTCTTGAAGTATGCCAACTCTCTGGTGCCAATGCAGTCTGGTCTGCAGCCGTATATCGACCCTTTCAGGACCGCGCTTGTAGAGGGTCAAAGTAAGCTCGAGTACGAATTCAAAACTGCGAAAGACAACAGCGTGAAGAGGATTGCCTTCGCCACGCACAAGGCTGCGAGAGAGGACGTCTCGAACAACCTTAATCGAGCCCGGGACGACATGATTGCGGCAGCTACGCTGCACACAGTGTAGGTATGCGACTTGGCGCGCAGTGGAGACCTGTGCTGATTCAGCATCATAGCGATCAACTCCAGCTTCATAGCGATCAACTTCATGACATCAAGTTGTCCATTGATAACATACAGTTTGCTATGACGGCTGGCCAGCCATCTGCTGTGACCTTCACACCTTCCCTCGAATTAATGATGGAGATGCTACGTAAACGCGATATGGATATGGTCCAATCAATGCAACACCACTTCACTGAGAACTTCCTGCGATCGGTGATCCAGCCCCCAGCTGCACTAGAAGCCGAGACCGCTGCTAGCCGACTTCTCGAGGCTCGACCGGAGGGATCACGACTGTGTTCAGCATGTGATAGCATCAACGAGCCGGCGCAAGTCAGATATACGGACAGCGTTTGCGAGCTCATGTTCGTGGCCGACCTTGCTGATCAATCAGCAAGATTCGATGATGTGTCGGACGAAGCCGATAATCCGAGCGACAATTTAAGCGCCAGCGAGTACAGATGGATAATCAACCGCGCAGATCCTTTGGGCAACGGAGACGCAACCAAGATTTGCGTCTCTTGGTGGTCTTCTGGGGAATCCATACGCCGCTTTGAGCTGCGTAGCACATGCCATAGTCTGTCGTCCTTCCTCCCGGACTTCGAACGAGTATCCAGCACTTTCCGCTACACCTACACGGACTACTATGGAGCTCTGGTCAATTTGATGGATGTTCTAGGCCCGAATATACTTGGGCATGCCGCCTCAAGAGAATGTCTTGTCCTACAGCTTGGGGGTCCCGATCAACCACTCCTAGTCCGCGGCATCACGGACACGTCATCCAGCCTGGTGTATCCACCTGTCTCCGAGTTTTCAGCTCTTCATCTCCGCACTTACCGAGAACAAGAGTTCACCAGTCTCCGCGGTCTCGCCGGCTGGGTATACAGAGTCAGTATCGGTGAGCAAAGCTTCGTCAGGAAGGACATAGTCGACCGCAGCCAGCTGGACAGCTTCAAGTTCGAGGTTTCTACGCTGGCTGACCTGCAGTACTGTCAGAATGTGGTCAAGCTCTTCGGACTAGTAGTCAGTAACGATGGTCAGAGAGTTCGCGGCATGCTTGTCGAGAGCCTGACTCCAGGTTTTTGCATTGGGAACCTTACTCCTGGCAAGAATCAACTTCGTGCTGCAGAGCAGATCCTGCAAATCCTGGTCGACGTGCATGCCACGGGCATCGCGCTTGGCGAGGTCGTCGCTGCTCAATTCGGCCTCACCGAGGACTTCGTTGTGAAGCTGGTCGGCGTCAAAAGAAGAGGATGTCCTCTTTCAAGCCAACCTCCGGAAACAACTACAAACCATGCGATGGATGCAGGCAACGCATTCCACGAAGGCATATTCGACAAAGCACCGATGCGCCTCAGTATCAAGTCTGACATTTGGCAACTTGGGCGCCTCTTTCTCGATCTCTTTCTAGGATGCGACGTGGCGCGGTCTTTCCTGGAGGCAGAGACGCCTACGCAGCAACATCTAGCAGACTGGCTCACGGAAATGAGAAACCCGTCTTGGCTTGCATCACTGATCATGAGCTGTCTAGAGCGTGAACCACAGGCACGGCCGTTTGCGAAGGAGCTTCTACAGACGTTTAGAGAACAGCGGCGAGTGAACGAGACGCTTTTTCGCTCGAGAGTAGGGACGCATCGGGATTTCCTACTGGCGTGCGAACGCGGTGTATCTGTGGCGTGAACACGTCTTTGAGCGCTCTTGTCTAGCAGGCATACTATAACAATTTTGGGAATACACTCGTGTACTGTCAATGAGACAATCTCACTACTGGTCTATTTATTTGAACTAGCTAAATCATCGCTTTCCTATCAAACACGATCTCGCCTTTCGTATTCATGCCTCAGGCTCCTCGGCAAACCGAGGTTGTCTTGCCGAAGCCGACGTAATCGGCTGCTTGGCGATTTCGTAGAGTTCGCCGGGCATCTGGACACGCAAGAAAGGAGCGACTGATTTCGACTTTTGAAGCCTGAAGGTTGTATGTCTCGAACGTATTCCCAGTCTTCGGGGTTGACTCTGGGGGCCACTGAAACGATGCGCCATGCCGAATAACAAATGAGGAAAGCTTCTACTTCGACGTCTGTAACATATACGCCAACGCTTCTTCCGAGATGGCTCTCATATCCGCGCCTTCGGTGAACAGTCGCTTCGCGCAGTTGTCCATTTCGGTGGTTCTTTTGATCGGCGCATTCTGGTTCTTGTTGCCTACCTTCGATGCGATTAAGCAACTGAGTGTCCCTGGCCTACCACACTCCACAAAGCAAACCTTCCTTTCGCCTTCGAAGAGCAACCCGAGTCTCCCACCGAAACCTCACCATCCGATCGATCACCTGATTCAGGGTGCGAACAGGGAGTTTGAGGACTTGTTAGCGAAAGAGACGCACAATGTGCAGGATGCAGCGCAAGCCTACCGCGATCGGCGAGGGCGACAACCACCGCCGCACTTCGATAAATGGTTCGCTTTCGCGCAGAACCACTCTGCGGTTATTGTTGAAGCCTTCTTCGATCAGATATACAGCGATCTAGCGCCATTCTGGGGCGTACCTGCAAAGCAAATCCGGGAGCAAGCCAACGACTTCTTGCACCGGATTAGTGTGAGGGATGGAAATACAACGCAGCGCACGGATATAGACGAGAGGCCATGGATGAACTTGTGGCAGGATATGGTGCAGAGTGTCGCGCAGTATCTGCCGGACGTGGACCTGCCAATCAATGTCATGGATGAAAGTCGCATCGTGGTGCCGTGGGAGGAGATTGACGGGTACATGGCGAAAGAGCGCGCGAGCAGATGGATAGTGCCGGAGATTGAGTTGAAAACATACTACGAGAATTTGAGACACTTGGACAAGAGCGCACCAGAGAAGTTCGATCCGGAGTTCAATGGTATGGGTCCTTACTGGCCGCTGGCGGTCGTTGGGTGTCCGCCCGAGAGTTCGGCGCGGAAGGCGTACATCGAGACGGACTTTTCTACTTCACCACCGCTAGACGGTCTGTATCCCAAGGGTTCATACGAAGGCTACGTTCAGAACTTTACACTTGCGAGGTCACCCTGCGACAATGCCGCCCTGCAAGGCCTACACGGCACGTTTGTGGAACCGATCAGCATCGCCAACACCAAGAAGTTCTTCCCGCTCTTCGGCGGCAGTAAGCTACCCATGAACAACGAGATCTTGCTCCCACCAGCTATGTACTGGACAGACGATCCATTCTACTCTGGCGGAAAAGCGCACGGAGGACCCTGGGAAGACAAAAAAGACGGCCTCATCTGGCGTGGCGCAGGCAGCGGTGGCAGAAACAGAGAAAACAATTGGAAGCGCTTCCAACGCCACCGCTTCGTAGCCATGGTCAACTCCACTTCCGTCCGGCAGGCCGAGATAGGCGAGCAAGCACCCATCAACTTCGCTCTCCCCGCCAACTCCTCCTACGACCTCGCAGTCCATAGTTCCACCGAGCCTGGCGCACTAGCAGACTGGATATCCACCTGGTCCAACGCCGCAGTCGTCCACCTCCTCTGCTTCCCGGACCCGTCGCCACCACACTGCAGTTATACGGACCCCTACTTCTTCGTCGAGAAAGCCATGGCGATGAAAGAACAATACGCTTACAAATACCTCCCGGACATCGACGGGAACTCCTTCTCCGGCCGGTATCGCGCGTTCTTGTACTCCACTTCCTTGCCCATAAAAGCGACGATCTACCAAGAATGGCATGATTCCCGCCTAGTGCCTTGGGTGCACTTCGTACCCATGGATAATACCTTTGCGGATGTATACGGCATCATGGAGTACCTGGTTGGGAATGAAGAGGCGGCTGTGGGCGGGCACGATGAAGTGGCGAAGAGTATTGCCCTCGGTGGCAAGGCTTGGGCGGAGAAGGTGTTGAGGAGGGAGGACATGCAGATCTATGTCTTCCGCTTACTTTTGGAATACGCTAGGCTCTGTGACGATGAGCGGGAAGTGCAAGGGTGGAGGGGAGATCCGCCGGGGTAGGGTTAATAGATATCCTGTGTAGCGCTGTACTTATGCGAGTGTTTTGGTTGTAGGCTATGTGCCAGGTGCATAGCGTGTCCATCAATCGTCGGTTGATCACGCGCTTTGATAGTAGAGCGGCAACGACGCGAGCTTCAAACATCTGGACGCCGACGAAGAGAACGAGGCACGAGGACGATACGAAGCAATACATATCATAAGTTGATCCCATCTTCATGCACACCTTGATAGATACAGAGAAGCCCCAACAGGATACAGAGCTCCCGACGCGCTCGAGACAAACGTACGGTTATCGTCCAACGCGCGCCGCCACCACCGCCTATAGGCAGCGATGGTCGTCGCGTGGCTGTCACGTGGATCTCACGTGTACCGACAGTGACTGGCGGGAGCTGGGATACGGCGAAGGTTTGCTCGTTCTCCTTTTCTTTTTTCCCTCTCTCATCCAGGCGAAGGTTTGCTCGTTCTCCTTTTCTTTTTTCCCTCTCTCATCCAGGATAAGGCGGCACAGTGATGCTTTCGCGGAAGCCGTGGCCTCTGCTGACACCTTTCATGGCCCTTTCAGGACGCTCGATGCCGCTACTTCGCTCAAAGGTACGAAAGCGCTGGGTCCCCCTATCAGTTTCCTACTCCACAATTCCTCCTTTCATCCCTATCAATCCTCATTCACAAGACCTTTCTTCGTACCTTCCAGAAACAGCAAGCAACAAGCACCCAGCAACCCATCTCCCATTCACGCCCATTGTACGGCAGCCTGGAAGCGTTCCCATAAGTACCTTCTCCCAGCCGGCCATCCTCAGACTCCTTCCTCTCCATCGCATTCAGCTTGGTCTTCTCAGGAGTTACGGACTCTTCCAGACCACTAAAAGTCAGCTGTTTGGGATAACCTTTTCTTCTCTTCGTTTCTTTACGAAAGAACTTCGTCAACAAACCACAAATCACAGACAACAGACAACATGAACGGCACTCCACAGCAGAAAAAGCATCAGCTCAACCCAACGGACTATGCGCTGCCTCCTTCGGGCGGTAAAGGTGCTCAGCACGCACAAACAAGCAGTAACACGGCAAGCCCGGCCACTCCAGCAAGGCGCCAGAAGAGGGCTGCCTCCTTCCAGATGAAGCCAAAGGTTGCATCACCAGACCCAACACACATGCAGCATCAGAGCTATGAATCTGAGTCGGAGCCGGAGCCAGTGTCGGTAATGGATGGCGCTGGGGACTACGGCACTGTGGTCGTTTCAGGCGTCGCGCCACATCCGTTTAATTGCTACCAACCAAATCTGTCATCGCATTATGGGTCCACCAGCTACGGCAGCCCGTCGCAAAACAAGACGCCCGGCACACATCCGATGCAGCAGTCCAGCGCACGGTCTCCACATGCAGCCTGTCATTCTTTAGCAAACATCGCTGCTCCGACAATCCCAACCATCAAGAAAACTCCTGCGTCTCTTTCCTCTACGACAGGCAGCTCTGCCGGCATGCAACAAGACCAGCCGACGTTGACTGTTGCGACGACACCTACCCATACGGCTACGCCAAGCGGCCAATCTCACGTGTCGCCACCAGCCGGTTCAAAGACTGAGCAGTTCATCTCTCCCGTTGCGACTGAGTCAAAGGAGGCAATGAAGCTACCGTCAGGCACGTTGACCACTGTCGGCGTGACCGGCGTCGACCGTTTGAAGCGTTTCGAAACGGTGATGGCAGCCGGTAAAGAAGACAAGGCTTACCAAGAGCTGCTGGGCAGCCCAAATGTCAACACTCTCGGCAACGACCTCGTCCACTTGTACACCATGAAGCACATGCGAGTTGACCAAGATGGGTCTGACGACGCCATGCGCGAGGAGCGGTCCGACAACTTCGTGCGTGGCCTCCACAGCTGCGTAGAGGACTACCTCCGCGAATTTGAGCCGAACCTGATCAAGGTCAAGCATGACATGATCGTCTCAAGCGCACCACTGACCAAACTCGATGGCTACTACAAGGTCAACGTCCTCAATCGGCAAGACGTCGATGAGTCGGAAGACATGAAGGACTTCCAGTCTGTGATCGTCGGTCGCGATACCGCTGGGAAGACAACGAGGAGACTTTTGTACTTCTGCCAACCGGAAATGCTTCAGCTCGACCACGGAATCACCGGCGGCGAGCCAAGCAGCACAGATCCGTTTACCGTTAGAGATAATCTCGTCACGGATAAAGTTCTGCTCGGTGAGGAGAATTACTCCAGCCAGTACCTGATCTTGTTCGAGCACAAGGAAATGCGGCTCTATGCTACGGCAGAGCTGGTGATGGGCGGCGGTCTCAGTACTGATCAACACCTGCGCAGCATCATGAACAGTATTGCGGCCTTTTAGCTGGAAGCGAAGCTCCTCACCGCTGGAGCCAAGAGTACTATCATCCATGGCAACAAAGTCTTCGCCAATGTTGACCGGTTCGCGTCAGGCATTGAGATCCGGCGCGGTTTGGAAGGCAAGCTCACGCTCAGTCCACGGCATCCTCCTTCATTAGCGTGGAAGCCGTGCGAAGCCAAGTTCTACAAAGAGCAGCTCGTCTCTGACTTCCTGGTGGCTTTCTATGGCCCAGCTGCAGCCACTGCGCGGCTGGATGCTCCACTCAATCCAGGGAGTCTCTTCGCCAAAAGCCTACCGCCGCAGAAATGGCCTCTGACCAAGATTCAAGAGATCTTCAACAGTCTGAAAGGCGTGCAGGTGATGGTCGCAATGTCGCGAAGCTCCAAAAAGATCCGCACCATCTGCAGTCTCGCGGAGTCTGCCTACAACAGACCGGAGGCTCTGTACGGTACCGCTGGGAGGATGACGCCCGACATGCTCAAATATCCGATATGCCATGCGTCAATGTCGGCACGAAGGAGCATCCGTTCTTGTTCCCGGCCGAACTCTGCAAAACCTTACCTCAGCAGCCACTTCATGGCCAAGCTCCGCTCTCAGCGGATTCACTGATCTTCAGAATCTCTACTCCGGCAGAGATGAAGCTGGCGACAGGGCCGAACGACGACCAGCAGAGATCTGAGCACGACTCCGAAAAGGCAAAGCCGAAGCGGACACCAAGGGATATCTTTCCTGACGTCCAACCGAACCAATTCAGTCTTTGTTTCGTCGAAATCAGCCACGGTGAGAACAAACACGGCATCCGCCACAGTCTGAAGAAGCCAGCCTGGTCCGCTTTCCAGCACGAGATCGGTCAGCGCTTCGATATGAAGCTCGCGCAGTCGGTGAGCTCGGCCGTCCAGAACGTCTTTGACAACACGTTCGCCTACCACGGTGATAGCCACGGCGCCAACATTCTCAAGCCTCTCGGTAAGCTGGTCAGTACGGTACCACGAAGCAGACATGGTGTTCTCATTGTCGCAGTCCCGAACAATATGCCGTCAACCGCCGTCAGTGAGATCAAACGCCATTGCGACCTTGTTCTCGGCTTGCAATGCAACGTCGTCAGTGCAGATGAAATCAACGCCCGCTGGAATCCCGAGGTTCCGGACGAGATGGTCAAATACACCAGCGGCATCGTACGCAACATTTTTGCGAGGGCACTAATTCCTGCTCAAGACGAGTACAGCACACAGCAAGCTACCATCAACACCGTCGCAGCACCAGGCGGCCGTCGAG
>Ga0058704_10001675_pt1 | contig 10270 bp, 5 predicted proteins | sample AgamicMgSfe_FD_71363 | JGI IMG/M metagenome (GOLD analysis project Ga0058704, IMG submission 71363) | Agave microbial communities from Guanajuato, Mexico - Mg.Sf.e | ecosystem: Host-associated > Plants > Phyllosphere > Phylloplane/Leaf | place: Guanajuato, Mexico | collected 2012-05-30 | reverse complement strand
GAAGAAGCTGTATCTCAGATACGCATCTCATGCTGGCGAAGACTTCTATGGCCTTGGAGCGCAGGCGTCTTTTGCTTCGCTCAAGAATCAGAGCGTACCGATCTTCTCTCGAGAGCAAGGCGCAGGCCGCGGAGATCAGCCTATCACCTCGTTGGAGAACGCGAACGGATCATTCGCGGGTGGTGACCAGTTCACGACATACACTGCCATCGCTTCGTACATCACTACAGACGGCAAGTTTTTCGCCTTGTCGGATAAAAGTACTGGCTACGCCAACTTTGACTTCACAACACCGAACGCTGTAACGCTGCGGTATGACTCGTTCGGTGTGGACGGCGTGTTTGCGCTTGGGAACGACATGTTTGAAGCTGTAGAGAAGTTGACAGCGTACAATGGGCGCATGCCAGCACTGCCGAAGTGGGTGGACGAAGGTGCCATCCTTGGCATACAGGGTGGGCAAGCGAAGGTCGATAGCACTGTGCAACAGGGCCTCAATCTGAGCTGCCCAATCGCTGGAGTGTGGCTGCAAGATTGGTGCGGGACACACAGCCAGGCAGGGCCGTACATCAACGTCTCGCGTCTGTGGTGGAATTGGGAAAACGATGCTGATTTGTACCCAACGTGGAACGAATTCGTGCAGGATCTGCGCGTGCAGTACAATATCCGGACACTCTCGTACGTCAACGTCTTCTTGGCGAACGTTTCCACCAAGCCAGATGGCTACCGACGGAACCTGTACGATGAGGCGGCTGCAACCGGCTACTTCGTGCAGAACACTACAGCAAACTCTACAGCCATCATCTCAAGCGGGCCTGGACTTGATGCTGGGATCATAGACCTTACCAACTCTGGCCTTCGTTCTTGGTTCACGAAAGTGATGCGTGACCAAGTCTGGAGTGCCAATATATCGGGCTTTATGTCTGATTTCGGCGAGTACACTCCAGTGACATCGGACACTAAGCTCTATGACATGGTCTCGGATGCCTTCTTCGCACACGACCAGTATCCGCTTCTTTGGGCCCAGTTTCAGCGTGAGCTTGTGATTGAGCTGGGGCTGCAAGACGAGGCTCTTGTTTTCCATCGATCTGCGTCCACCGGTGCGAATGCGTACCAGAACCTTTTCTGGGTCGGAGACCAGAACGTGGACTGGGGTGTGAATGATGGCATCAAAAGCGTCGTCACGATCATGGCGCACATGGGCCTCAGCGGCTACCAGCATCTGCACTCCGACGTAGGCGGCTACACGACGATACTGACCTATAACAACTACAACATCACCCGCTCGGCCGAGCTGCTCGGTCGATGGGGAGAGCTGGCTGCGGTCTCGAGCCCAGTCTTCCGCTCACACGAAGGCAACATACCCAGCGTGAACGCGCAGTTCTACACCAACACCTCAACCTACGAGTACTATGCGTACAATGCCCGCATGTTCGTTTCCTTAGCCCCTTACCGGCGCAAAATCCTGGAGACGGAATGCTCGACGAAAGGCTGGCCGTTGCTCCGAGCGCCGGTCATGTACCACACGAGCGACTTGAAAGCGCGGCAAATCAGCTATCAGAGCTTTTATTTGGGCCCTAACCTGTACGTGGCACCAGTGCTAGATCCCCAGACCTTCAACGTCAGTGTTTACCTGCCGGGAGCTGGCAGCAATGGCACCTTCACGCATGTTTGGACGGGCGCGGTGTACCAGGCTGGACAGGACGTCACGGTCCCCGCGCTGTACGGCAAGCCTCCGGTGTTCGTCGTGGACGGACAAGTCACCGCCGAGCTACAGCCGTTCCTGGACTTTGTCAAGAGGGAGAACGGGACGAAGATCTCGCTATGATGAGGTGTAAGAACGGTGTCTGTTGCCAACCTCGAGAGTAATTATGGCATAATCTGGACCTTGCATTGTCGGCTGAGTAAATATTGCAGCGCCAGCTAGTCTCACAGTCGGACGTTGATTATGTGAAACCAGATTTACGTCGTGGTACGAACAAAGTCGAGATATCTTGAGCGAAACTTCTCGGCACATACTTCAATAACCAAGTGCCTACCCTTTCATTGATAGAATAGCCCTGTGCATTGTATCTGCAATCCGTTCTCGCATATACTAGATGTGTGTGTACGCCATGACTTGCTTCGATCAGGTCTACACACGTGTATTCGTTCAAAAACGGGTGATGTCTCCGCGTGCGGTGCGGACGGACATATGTCGGAGAAACATCGGCATCGAACTAGCCATGCGCCCAAAGATTTCTCGAAATCTTGGCATTTTCTTTCCTCCCTCTCGATCTTGAGTACTGCATGGACGCTTCAGCCTATCTGCAAAAGCAAGGCTGGCGAGGTGAAGGTCACTCGCTCGATCATACCGACCGAGGCATTAAGAAGCCACTACTCGTCAGCAAGAAAGTCGACGTCCTTGGAGTGGGACTGAACAAACACGCGGCCGTCAGTGACCAGTGGTGGTTAAGAGCCTTTGACCAAGGCCTGAAGGATTTCGGCACCGGGAAATCAAGTCTACTCAGCAACGTACAAAAGATTGGCGTCAATCGGGGTGGGCTCTACGGGCGGTTCACGAAAGGGGAGGGAGTACCTGGCACATTTGGGCAGAGTTCTCTCGATTCGACTCCCGTCGGCTCGATCACCCCGGTGGAGCCTCGCAAAGAGCCCGCTGCGAGCTTAACAACGGGTGCTGCCCCTAACGTTAAGCTTGAGACAGACATGGATGATATGGTGCATCCAAGCAGGCGGGGTGCAGTGACCAACGGCCTGCAGGACCAGCAACACGCTCCAGCAGGCGCCAATGCGCCCAGCAAGAAACGAAAGCGTGCGGAGCAATCGGGAGATGCGCGCAAGAGGCAGAAATCAAAGCAGTCTGCGAGAGCGCGGGCCAAGCAGGGCGAGGCGAATGCTCTAGCTAGCGGGGATGGCTCGCTCGACCAGAGCCACCGCAAAAGGGAGAAGTACGAGCGCGAAAAGTCGAAACGTGAACTCAAGCGTGCAGCCGAGGCGTCAATGAATGGCGAAAATCTAACGCTACCGCCTCCGAAGCAGCAAAAGAAGGCGAAGAAGGAGAAGAAGCGATTGACCAGAGAGGAGAAAGAGGCACAAAGGATTGCTAAAGCTGAAGCAAGGACCGCCAAAATTGCAGCACGAGCGGAGAGGAAGATAGAAATTCGGGCTAGGCGGGCAGCAAAGCTCGCCAAGGCCCAGGAAGCCAAAGTCGCGCAAAGGATCGCGCAAGCTGCGAAAGCTCAAGGTGACGGGTTCGAAATCAACGCGGACGAAGTCAAGCTTGACATGGGTACCCCGAAGCGGCCGAAGAGGATCCCCGGTGTGGGTGTAGTAGATCGCTATCCGACAAAGGCCGAGAAGAAAGCAAAGGCGATGGCTGCCAAACGTGGGATCTCCATTCCTGAAGCGCAAGTTGAACTTGGCGTGGAGAGGGAGCGCAAGAAACTCGAGGAACAAGAGAAGGTCGTTCAGTATCGCGCTATGAAGCAAGGCATGACTGTGCCAGAGTACAGGGCAGCGCTTGCCAATGGCAAATTGCAGGTTCCAGCCGTGAAAAAGAAAGAACTGGACTCAGTAAAACATGCGTCGTACGCCAAGAGGGCAGCGGAGAAAGGCATGTCGGTTGAAGCGTACATTGCGAGGCGAGAGGAGAAGTATGCCGCCAAACAGGGTGAGAAACTGGGAAGTTCGGACAAGCAAGAGTCCCAGGCTGCACCTGACCTCGAGATAAACACCCAAGCCACGTCCATCGGCGGGCTCGCCTTTGTGGTCGATACCACCGGTGAGAAACCGATGTCGATCGACGACCCCGCTTTCGCCACCCAGGTCAACGCGGCCATTGCCAACCGTAAGCCTTTCGCTGTCGCCGACGCCGCAGGCAAAGAAATCCTCCGATGGGAACCGGACATGCCCGTCCCCCAGGACCCGCGTTTCTGGACCGGCATTGTACCGAAGGAACTTCCGAAACTGGTCCGCGCAGCCCGGAGGGAGTGGATGGCCACCCGGCGACGGGAGAAGAAGTTCCGCAAAGGTCAGGGCTCGAAGGAGAATATACAAAAGAAGAGTAAAGGGGCGCGGAAGGTCGAAGCTCAGGAAGGGCTCGTGAGGCAGATCTTGGCCAAGTCTCGGAAGGCGGCGATCCGGGGAGGTGCCGACGGCGGCATGGCGGAGGCGAACGGTGTCAAAGATGATGTCCCCGTTATAGCGGTAGCGTCGAATGAGGGCATATTCCAGAAGTCGGAGGTGGAACTTGCACGGAGGACCGCGAGGCGTTTCATCCGGAACAACCGTCGGGCGGAAAAGGCTGAGAAGAAGAAGGGATTGAAGAAGAGGGGACGGTAGGTGTCAGCGTTGGTGTGTGCGGATCAAGCGAGGGGGTCGATGAGCTGGGTAGTCAGAAGGGCACTTGATCCCTGATGGCAGGGCTGGTGGCTGGTGTTTTGGTGCAGTGAAGATTTTTTTTTCACTGGTGTAGCATCTCCTATGTATACGCGGTGAGCGATGTGCCTCGGAATGGAGTGAGGCCCTGAGCCAAATGTCTCGCTGTTCATGAACTCGCTACGTAAATCTTATGCATCTCAAATCTTCATGTCACCACCGAGGTCGACGAGTAATGCCTCGCCGTCATCAGTGCGCAGAGGGTAGTTTGGGTGTTACGATGGGTAGGCAAGCTACCTCTTCCCGTTATAGTTGCCGAATCTTTTGTTCGGGCACGCGGCGGAGATAACGAAGCTGTCAAGCAGTCTAGGTAGAAAGGACCGTAATGAACCACGACCGACTGCTGTTGTACGGTGGCATCACCGACGCATCTTCTTCATAGCGCGTCCCTTCTTGACGTCAAACGCATCACCCATGCCGCCGTTCCGCGGACCATCCTCCACCGCTCGTCGTTTCCGGCTTTTGTCCAGTGCAGTGGCCTTGCCCTTGCGCCTCGTCAAGTCACCAATACGATCCAGGCTCTCGCCCAGACCTCTCCACTCTTCGCCTCCAAACCCACCGCCACGGTCTCTGCCACCACTCTTGGCGCGATCTTTGTTGCTCTCCTTCGGCAAACGCACGAGGTTCGTTTCCTCATACTCGCGCCTCTCCTGTTCTTTAGCCAGCTGTCTCGCGTCTTTATTCTTGCGACCTCCCGCTGTAATGGTAGAACCGATGCTGGGTTCCGCCATTGGCGCCGTCGCGAGCTCGGTGTTGATGTATTCGTCCACGGTGGCCGATCGCCCGGGTCGGCGTTCCTTCTTTTCACGAGCCTCGGTCGTCGGCATTGCAGTGGCGGAGATGCGTGGAGGGCGGTAGACGCCATCTTCGCTGCTCTTGGCGCGTCGCGCGGTGCTCGGTTCACGAGTGACCGAAGTCATGGCGCCAGCGTTCGGCCGGAAGGCAAGCGCGTCCACGTCTGCCACAGCGGAAGCATCGGTCTCGTCTTCGTCGTCATCCTCTGAAGACTCTTCGTCGGATTCTCTCGGAGACCTCTGCTTTGTGCTTTCGAACGCCTTTGTCTTCTGCAAAACGGCTTTCTCTGCATCCTCGGCCGCCTTGACGACCTTGTCGACTTGGTACTTGATTTTCTGCTCGAGCGGCTTCACGCCACGCTCCAGATAGACCCTGTGCTCGACCAGCTTCTTTGTCACCTCTTCACTCAGCCGGTGTGCTTTCTCAGCATCGGCGCCAGCCTTGATGCTCCGCATCACGTTGAGATTCCGGAGCGCCAGCGCCTGGAGGTACGACAGGAAGATCTCATTCTTGGTGTCTAGCAGCGTGATGCCATTTTCCGGTGGCAGCAAGGCTGAAGCTTCCGGGAGACTGTTCAGCGATGCTTCGGTCGCTGTGGTGAAGTCTGCCAGCACATCCGACAAAGTTGTGGTTGTAGCCATGAATGCTAACGACGTGATAATGTGATTTCTTCCAACAAAATTCGTTCAAAGGTTGTTCTGACGTTGCAAGCTTGGACCACCGATATTCTTCTTGGCAGTACTTATGCAAGTGCATTTCTCTATGAAGATTGCACTTAGTGCAAGACACAACCGTTTCAGGGGTTGCGCCAAAGACAGGTACCATCTATTATCTGTCCATCTGCTGACACCATCTCCATTCGTTCCCTACCTGAAAACGATACATCGCAATGAGAACCGTCAACAGGTTGAGTCGTCTTCTCGGTATACCAGTGTGCTCAACGCAATCGTACTGCCATCCGATCCATCGCAGTATCCAACTCCCAACAAGATCCCATCAGTCCTCCAACCATATCAATGGCAACATCTCATCTTTTATCCAAGCAGGGTGCTGGCTGATACCACAGCTTAGAAGTCAACCACGCTGCGCGCAATGTACACCGCTGCTGCGGTCTCCAAAGCACGGGACTGATTGCCCAAGCTGTTGTACTCTTCTGGGCGGGTGGAGTGGTTCTGGGACTCTGCCCTGTTGGCTTCGACTGCTCGGCCTCCCCTTTCGAAAACGCTGCACTCACTTCGCAAACACGGGGGGTATCGGGATCGGTTAAGCAAGTTGCCATAAGGAAAGTTGCGGGTGTGCCTTCTGTGAGGTTCGGTCGATCGGTGCCACCCTAGGACATTGTCCGGGATAGAAAAGCCATTTTGTAAGCACTCTTAACTGCCACTCCAACATCTCAAGCCGCCAAAAGGTGTCCCTGTCCGAGATATATGGAGCCTACAGCCCGTTGGACACTGTATCAATGGAAGTGTAAAGCAGAGTAAGGTCGAGTCGCTCGCTCTGACTGGAGAGAAATCCCAGACGTGACCATAGAAGGCAGCCATGAGCAAGCCCTTTGCACTGTATGCACGATGCTGAACTTGAGAAGGAGTCTTTGCCATCATCGACGATCTGTTTCCAACGCGATCGAGCAGGATGAACTCGATTACTCGATCGAGGCGCAAGAAGGATGAAACAGGGACATCATTCTCCGTAGTCGTCAGTCCTCTTGCCGCCTAGAATATACGGGTGAGCATCCCAAAAGGCGTCCTTGATGATGTCGACCTGCTCCACGGCGATCGTAGCTTTCTGCTTCCGCTTCTTCTCCTTTGCAAGCTGAGTTTTACTCATCGAATCGGCGGATTCAAGGTACGGTGTACCCTCCGTGATACCGTTCGTTTCCGGGACAGCATCACTATAGGAGCGGTACACGACCGTCCCTTTCCTGTAAATCTGCGGCTCCTCATTATAGTTGATCGAGAACCGCGAGAAGAGGATCTCGTTCTTGTCTGCGGCGACCGTCCCCTTGAGCGCGAGTTCGGCATCCGTAGGCGTCATCGATCCCTTGGTCACCATATTCCAGAAGGTCGTGTTGTACAAGTTGTTGATATGGCAGTCTGCTTGTCGCCATGAGAGATAGTCGCGTAGGATCTTTCGCTTCGGATAGCAAATGCAGCGTCCGTCGAAGGTTGGATAGGGTCTAGTCAAACCCTGATCCGGGAAGAAGGATGGCCTTTGCATACAGTATTCGGCCGTGAACGCAGTGGCAATCGAAGTCGCTAGCTTAGACGCTCGTCGCTCGAAAAGAGTCGTGCTCTCATGGAAAACGAAGCTATACTCATCGCTTTGTCCATAGGCAAGAATGACGTCCACGAACGAGCGAACGACTTCGACCGCGGCCGCGTTCATGAGGTCCAGGGCGCGACGGTCGTTGGGTTTCTCGAAGTCGTATTTCTTGCACAGCTTGGTGAAACCTCGTCCGTCGATGCGGACGACGATCCAGTTGGATGGCGGCAGCGCATCCCATTGTTCGAAGTTGCGCACGTAGCCGAATTCACTGTTGGCCATCGAGTGTACGTCAAGCGACGGCGCCACGCGATGTAGCGACCGCTGCCGATTGCCTGTATAACTCGGATTGTACCAGCACGGTGAGTCTGCTGTCGACTGGGCGCGCAAATGTTCAACCGACGTTTCCCCGGAGCTCTCGCTGCAGCACCGCACAAAGTACTCGCTCATCATTGACAAGCACAAGTACCTTCGCCACCATTCATCACGACAATCAACGTGTGTGTGAAACAATCGAAATCATGGAATAGTTTCATCAAAAACGTACAGGGGTTCATGGAAGACACCGGCTATCCTCGACAATGAACAGGACAGCATTTTGTCCCATGGCATACCACATCTTTACCATCATAATTATCAAGCCAGCGGCATGACGCCTGGCTACTCCCCCGAAACCTTCCATTCCTTCCCTCTCTCGCCGGCAAGAATGTGCTTAATATGCCCAATATCCGGCTCCGGTCTAGGCGACGGATCATATTTGGCCTGACCCCGACTCGTCAAATGCCCATGCTCGACAACCCTCTCCTCGCGCGCCGTCTTCAGCACACACGTGCCCCCATCATACCCCTTCCCCTCGACCATCCTCACCATCAATTCCGCCACATCCTCCGGCCCCAGACTCTCCCGCTCCAGATACTTCACCCGCTCCGCGTAGTCGTCCTCCCGATCCTCCCACAGCGGCGAGCGGACCATGCCCGGCAACACGCACACGACCTTCACCCCTTCCTCGACGTCCGCTTCGCCCATGGACTTGGCGAACCCCACCACCGCGTGCTTGGCCGCGGCGTACAGGGCCGCGAGGTAGTTGCCCCGGATCCCCGCGGCGCTGGCCACGAGGCAGACGACGCCTTGCTTTTCCGCGCCCGCCAGGGCTCTCAGGGCGAGCCGGGTGAATTTGATGGGATGGTTGACGTTGATCTGCATGGTCTTGTACGCTTCGGGTTCGGTGTCGTTCCAGAAGTTGGACCAGGGTGGGACGAAGATGCCCGCGCAGGGTACGTAGACGTCTGGGACGGAGCCGAATGTCTTGACCGAGGCGGTGATGAGGTTTTCCAGTGACGGCCAAGAAGATACATCGCAATGTTCGAAGATGATGCTCCCATTGGAGGACTGGGAAACGTAGGCTTCGGCGTCTTTGACCAGTTTGAGGTCGCCTATCAGAACGCGAGCGCCTTGTTGGTGGCAGAGGGAGGCGAATGCGAAGCCGATGCCAGAGCCGCCTCCTGTTATGGCAACGATCTTGTCCTTGACCGGGAAGTCAGGTACTGGGCCGTGTTGCGTCATAGCCATTTGCTCTGAGTTTCCTGATTCTATTCGACGACGGTTGTTGCTCGATACTGTGCTTGCTACTTGATGAAGGTACTAGTAACGATCGATCGATAATACCGCGTGGCTGTGCAAACCCGATGGCCTTTCGTATCAGAACAGCAGAACCTCATCAATGATTGTTGGTCCACAGAAGGCGGGGAAGTTCCACAACACAGAAGCTAAACACATATTTGCGTTTTCTATCAGTCGGAGGTACTCCTCGGCCTCCGAGCACAAGCACATTGTTAGCGTACAGGAGGGAGGACATCGCTCTCAGCTGACTCTCGTCCAAAAGCAATCAGCGAAACTTCATTTCCTTCCCGCCCGCCTGCTTCTGACGCTGCTTTGCCGCGTAGTCGTCCGCTTTCTTCTGGAAGATGCTGCCGTCGTAAACGCGTCGGATGTCGTCTTTGCGAAGTATGCCGTCGTCTGGCCATAGAAGCAAGTAGGTCGCAAACCCTACAACAAGTTCGTCAATATCCAGAGGAGGACCAGATCGGACAACTCACACTCGAAGAAGGTAGCACTCCAGCCGAAGAAGTCAAACGCGAGTCTCTGGCCCTTGTGGAACCTCAACAAATCCCAGATATCCAGCCCTCCTTTGTTGCCTCGATCGTACTTTGCGAAGATGTCCTCTGCAAACAGAAGGGTAGCGTGTCAGTGCAAGGCCGGAATGTACAACGCAGGCTGTGATCCTGGGCCTACTCACCAAACTCTTGCGGTCTGAATCGGCCTTCGTTGTCGTAAGCCATGGAGTCTTGATCAAGAGAAGTATCAGTATCTGAGTCCTTGCACCAAAATTGGCCTTGGGATCACTTTACCACTCCCGTGCCTGTTCCAGTGTTAGCGTAGATCCCATTGAGGTTCGAGTACACTCATACTCACTTATCCTTGTGCACATTCTGGATATAGATCCTGAAGAACGGATCCGGCACGAACGTGGGACAGGTCGGATACGAGAGATTGAAATTGATGATGAAGGTCGCCAGCAGCGAGAGGAAGACATTCCATCCCCAGGCCCGACACCCGCGGTACGTGTCCAAGGGCCAGATGATGCCGTCGTCGTCCTTGTCCCAATAGGCGCAGTGCTGCTGCACGGGGGTCTGGTGCCGGTGGCGCTCGAGCCAGTCGCTGTCGGTCGTGCCGTGAGGTGCTTCGTTGCTCGCGGCGACCGTACGGGCCGTGCCAGCGT
>Ga0058704_10001674_pt1 | contig 10273 bp, 9 predicted proteins | sample AgamicMgSfe_FD_71363 | JGI IMG/M metagenome (GOLD analysis project Ga0058704, IMG submission 71363) | Agave microbial communities from Guanajuato, Mexico - Mg.Sf.e | ecosystem: Host-associated > Plants > Phyllosphere > Phylloplane/Leaf | place: Guanajuato, Mexico | collected 2012-05-30 | reverse complement strand
TGCGCTGGTGAAGAGCGGTAATGAAAAGCTGGAGGTCCTCCGGTTGCAGTACAACGAGATTGACACCAAAGGCCTGCACGCGCTGGCTACCGCTGCTTCTGGCCCCAGCTTACCGAGACTGAGGAGGGTTGAGCTCAACGGCAACAAGTTTTCCGAAGAGGACCCAAGCGTCGAGAAGCTACAGTCGATACTTTCCACACGCAAGGACGAGAAGGCGTCGGAGTACCCCGATGTCGACGAGGATGACGAGGACGCGTGGGGTCTTGATGAGCTGGACGAGCTTGATGATGACGACGAGGAGGATGAGGATGATGAAGATGACGAAGCGGCTGAAGAGGAAGGCGAGGAAGCGAAAGTCGTGCAAGATGCCGACAAGGCAGAGGATGAACCTGTCGCGCAGAAGAAAGACGAAGATGTCGATGAGCTCGCTGATGCACTTGGAAAGACGGAGCTAAAGTAATCACTGCATCGCACTACGTGTACGGGGCATGAGGGCGTGTAGAACAATTGCGTTGGCGCAGCATTGGGGGGGTTTTGCATGCATTGAGATACCACTGGAAAGCCGGAACTCCAGGCCAGGAAGAACAGCATAGGCGGCAGGTCGGTAGTTTGGTACAAGGGAGCATTCTTCGTCTATTCAAAAGAAATCCTCTATCCCAATTTGCGCATATATGCCACAAGAACGCGTCAGAAGCGCCAGCCCACCCATCAGTACTGACTAAACCGTCCATCACGCTGCAAACCCTCATCAACCGCGCAGTCCGATTGGGAGCGTGCCGGCCTTCGGAGCGACATCATTATCCATGGCGGCCTCCTCTTCCCTTGCCACATGCGCTTGCAGGACTCCCGCCTCATCGAGTTTTCATCAAACCTCGCCATCATCATCATCGTCATCATCATCGTCATTATCATCGTCATCATCAAACTCCGCCGCCATCATTTCCAGTACTTCAGTTTGCTCATCCTCATCGTCCTCCTCGGCTGTATCTTTATCCTCCTCCTCCTCATCCCCATTATCATCCTCATCCTCCTCTTCCTCAGCCTCCCCACCACCCTCTTCGGCACGCTCTTGGACCACGGCCAACCGCTGTCTCGAACCCCACACCTGCCCGCTAGCCGTCCGCGACGCGAGGAGACCCGGCTCTTCGCTGATTAACGTGCGAGGAGTGCCTGGTGGAGGACTCACAGGCGGTGGACTTTGGCTGCGCTGACGTCGCTGAGCTCGGCCTGGCTGGAATTCGGACGTCAACCCCTGCGCACCAGTCGCCACTGAACCTGGTTCGGCCTCCTCGACCTTCAAGCACGGTCCTTGCTGTATATTCGGGATGGCGGCGCCAGTGGCGAACGGGTCGCGGAAGATGGGACCCGTGGCCGCCGCGCTCGCTTCTGGAGGTCTTTGCGATCCAAGTGGGGCTTGGTCGGGATCGTCGTGTGCGCTCGGTTCTTCGTCTTCAGGCTGCTCAGGTGCTTCTTCGGCAAATCTCGAAGGCTTCTTCGTCTTTGGTCGTGCCATCATCTTCGGGCGGTGCACAGACTGTGGCTGACCAGCTGTCGTCCTAACAGATGGCTTTGGGAGTTCACTCTTTGCTCCCGGCTTCTTGCTGGCCGCTGCTGATGCGTTGCCTCGACCGTCAGTGCGGCTATCGTCTTGCTTCGTACGTTGATTTCGAGATGCCGGGAGATTCTGCTTCTGTGGTGGCGGCATCGTCGAGCTTCGTCGCCCTGTCGTTGCCGGCCCTGTCGCTGCTGCAACAGACCTCGACCTTGTGAGTCGTCCCTCAACTTGATGGCCTGGGCGGATGATATCAGTCTCGTCGACCTTCGACTTGATCTCCTTCGGGGCTTGTGTGTCCCGATCAACGTAAGCGTAATATTTGCCGCCCGCTGGGCGACCTTCTTCGTCATTGAAGCCGTTCGATCTACGCCTTTCAGCTGCTGTGTCATGCTGTGTGGCGTCGTCATCTGCGTTCCTCTCTATTGCTGCAATACCTTCCTGATTGCTGGGATCAATTCCCTCTTCGAGAGTCTCCAAGAGAACATCTTCTGGTCGTACAACCCGATCCCGGCGGCCTTCTGCGGGAGGATCATGACGTGGCTCATTGAATGCGGCGGGCTCATTTTGAGGGTCTCGATGCTGCTGGCTTCCAGGGTTGCGAAGTCCGCCTGCGGACTCTGCAGAGACTCCACCGTTCGGCCCAAGCAACTCCTCAGCTTCATCGTCAGGGACCCACACAAGCACAATCCCTTCTGTGACACCATGCCCACCAATCCTTCGCATCTCTCGTTGGCGGACAAGATACACATCGTCTGCACTCGGGCGCGCAATGTCTGGGGTACCCAGCTCTTGGCCCCCGACGTTCAATGCCGCATGGCCTTCGTCGGAGGATAGGTGATTAACAGGCAGGCCGTAGGTACGGAAGAACCAACGTCCTGGACGACCGGGATCCGCTGTTGTGTAGCCTTCGTTGCGGTTTCCGTTGAAGTTGGGTTCGATGAAGCTTCGACAGCGTCTCCTCTTATCGCTGTTGAAGTCGTTCAGATATCCTCTGTTGAGATGATCGTTGGCTGGACGCTGTCGACTCGTCTCAGGCGCAGAGAGCTTCAATGAATCTGCTCCTAGTCGATTGTTCCCAATGTGGGATCGGTCTTGTTGTTGTGTGGCGGTCTTTGGAGCTTCGATGTCGGCATCGCCAGGCTCGTTCGCCTGTCGAGTGGATGATCGATTGGGATATGCGGAGTCCCGAGTACTGCCGGCATTGTGTCTTTTTCGGCGCCCGTTATCGTCGTGAGAAGATGATGACCGCCGCCGTCTACGGCTGTAAGTGCGCGGTTCCTCATCCCGGGACCAGATTGGGCGACTGATACAGATGTAGTCAGCGCTCCTGGGTAGACAGCACCACGCAGAAGTCCTTTGCTGGTGTTGGCTTAAGTGGTGTTGGTGCGAATGGTGTTGGTGCGAGTGGTGTTGCTCTGCGCGTTGTGACTGTTCTGGCTGCGCCGGCTGCCCAGTGTCCTCCAGAGCGCGACGGTTGAGCATCTCCCTCGTTTCGCGCTCTAGCTCGGTGAGCTGGCGTTGGTAAGCATCGTGAAGGTCGTTGATCTTTCGGATCCTACTGCAAACTTTGCCAATAGAGATATCAAGGTCCTCGAGGTTTCGTTCGTTGGACTGGTCGCCCCTTCCATCGCCTGTCATCTTGAGAATGGACGCCTTGTCAGGGTAACTTAGCGTGTGAAGCTAGGGTGAGTAGAAAGTACGTCGTCTTGGATATACTGCCACCTCATATATTCAACGTGGACCGATAGCCCTTGATTGCCACACCCATTGCGGCAACGGGTTAGACCACTATGGACGTGGACAGGTTTCTCTCGAATATGGATTTCCCGCTTTGATCGTGCACGAAAGACCAGTAGATCACTTGCTGGAAGGTAAAAAGCGCATGAACCAAGAAGCATTGCCCTCAAGGTTTGCCTTTCCCACCTTGACTGTGCATGGATAGGCCAGTGGATTGCTTGCTAGGAGCTAGAACGTGCATGAACTAGAAGTATGCAGGATGGAGGAATAAAGGAGCGTTCATTGTGTTATGCAATCACTACAGCGTTACAGGGTATAACGAAAGCCATCCGTGGCCTCCAGAAACGCTTTGCCAGATTTCTGCCTCTTGTTGGCGGCAAAGATATGAGCGGAGAAAGCAGCGACAAACAAGACGATCAAAATATGCGACCCAATTGACACCCAAACGGCGGTGGGGTACCACGGCGCCTCATTCTGTCGAACAATGAAACTGCCAGCAATCCCGCCCGCGCCGTTCATCGCCGTGACGGCCGCAGCGGTGAACGCTCGTTTCCATTGTCCGGCGATGTTGTTTGAGTAGTACGTCGTGATGGCCGCCCAATTGCTCACGTACGCACCCGTGGCTAGAAAGGCACCGATGTAGCGCACCGTGACCTGATCACTTAGGCCGAGCATGCAGAAGCCGACGATGAGGCAGATGCAGTTGAAGATGATGACGGGGCCGCGGATTTGATATCGGTCGCTGATGATGGAAGAGGCGATGACGGGCAGGACGGCGTAGTAGTACGGTGGTGCCGACAGCAAGATCGAAGCGTTCTCGCTGAAGCCCATGCCGGACTGGAGGATGATGGGCAGGAAGTATGATAGTGATGTTGAAACCAGGTTTAGTAAGAAGAACATGCACGCGAATCCGTAAACTTTGACATCCTTGGCATGCTGTAAGACCTTTGGCCAGGTGAAGGGGTCAGGCTGGACGTCCTTCCTGTCCCTCTCAATACGTGATACGGCAAGTCTCTGCTCGTCCTTGGTGAGGAACCACAGGCTGTTGTGTGCTTGATCCGGGAAATCGACAATCCAGAAATACGTCAGGATACCAAGGACGAGGGTGATCAGTCCTTGGACCAGGAACATGTATCGCCATCCCGCCAACCCTCCTCTCCCGTCGAGCTTGTTGAGGCCAAAGTTGACTATACTGCCCGTCGCGAGGATGACGATCTCACCACTCTGTAAGAACGCGAACCGCGTTTGTTGCTCGCTCCGCAAGTACCACGTCGAAACGAGATAGCTCAAACCTGGGTAGATCCCGGACATTGCTATACCCAAGAGCACCCGCAGAGCCATCATGACCTTCCACGTCTGGGCGAATGCGGTGCACATCGTGATCAGGCCGAAAGCGATGGTGGCGGATGCAAAGAACGGCCGTGGTCCGAAGGTCCTGACCGCAACGGTGGACGGGAGCTGGAAGGCGATGCTGGCGATGGTGAAGATAAAGATGCTGATGGAGTACCTGTTTCCCGTGAGATCGAGGTCGGAAAGCATGGACGTGACGGACGCCGAACTGATGACTCCGGAGTCAAGCAGATTGAGCGAGCATAGGATGCCGGCAATGGTACAGAGGCGTAGGTCGATTTTGAGACGCAATCGTCGCTCAAGCTCGTTGTTTTCATCTTCCTGCTCACAGTCGGCTGGGCGGTCGGTAGAGATTAGAGAGGTCCTCTCGTCCGTCCGATCTTTCGCTGTTACTCCTCGTGGTGTGGCCGTCAACCACTTGGAAGATGACTGCTCCGCCATTTACGACTCTGCGGATGCTGCGGTACGACTGCTCTCGCGCTATAGCCACGGTGGTTTCAAAAGACCCGCACTCTGATTCGACTTACGGAACGTGTCTTCATGGCCTCGCTGTCTACGTTGAGTGAAGGAGAGATGAAGTCGGATTGCTCAGGTCCGCATTCTAGCGTGGGGGCGAACGTCACGCAATGCAGGTGATATCTATCTCATGGAACACCACACCGCACCGCCTTTTCGACGTATTTTCACGAAGAACGGGTCGTTGCAGAGCGTGATGGGCAACCTCACTAGACAGCCGTATGAGGGCTTCATGTTGTTCACACCAAAGGTTAGGCAGGCTTTACTCGATCCATTAGAAGGCTCATTGAGTCCATGATTTCTACAACAATTACAAGAACACAGTCCGTAAACTTCATAATTCAGGTCGGTTCCCGAGCGACCTTGACGCACTCACTCCACTGCACCCGTCTCTCGCATCTCAGGACCTAAAAGTCGAAGTCTCCTCTCAGAGCATCCAGATCCATGTCACCACCGACCCTCTCCGCCAAGTCGCGTCGACTCATCTGCGTGAAGACTCTCCGTAGCGTATCATACAGATTCGTACTTTGGTTCTGCTGCAGTAGTCCCTCGACCATCGCATCATCGACGACGTCGTTCCCGTGCCCATCCTTGAGCAGCTCGGCCGCTTTCTGCCGCCCTTCGCTCTCGATGACGCGATGCATCGACAGCGCGCCGAGCAGATGCCCGGCCGCCTGATCCAACACGCCGAGGTTGATGCACGATACACCCAGATTGTAGCGCGCGCGGACAAAGTTGGGTCGGATCTCAAGGGCGTGCGAGTAGGCCTCGATCGCTTCTTCGCTGCGGCCGGAGTTGGCGAGGGTCGCGCCCAATCGGTTCCACAGCAAGTGCTCCTCGCCTTCCTTCTTCAGGCTGCCGTGTTGCGCGCTGTCGAGCGCGGCGGTGAAGCAGTCGACCGCTTTGTCGTAGTCCTCGGATCCGTAGAAGAGTACACCAAGCCCGACCTGTACGTCCACGTCCACGTTCGTGCCATCTGGGTTCATCTGCGCGGCTTCGAGGAAGAGGCCGGTAACCTTTTCGTGCAATACGTGGCGGTCGATCCAGCCCATCCCTTCGTCAGCTTGCTCGTCAAGACCGCGTGGTGTGACGCCGAGCTGGGGGTACTTTGCGGCAATCCACCTTTCCAGCGTACGGTATGCGAGTGAGTCGTAGCCTTCGTTCGTGTAGCTTACACTCAGTCCCATCAAAGCATCGAGGTTGTCCGGGTCCATCTTGAGCGCTTGCTCCAACGCGCGAATGGCAGGGACTTCCTTCTCATTCTGTGCCTGCGCTTGGCCGAGCGCGACCCAAGCTTCGATGAAGTCATCCTGTTTCTGCACTGCTGCCTCGAACGCCAAAGCGGCGAGGGATAGATTGCCACCTTCGCGCATGATTTTTTGCCCTTCTTCGAAAGCATTCGGTACATCAGCGAAGAGGTTGTTTTCTTCGAACAGGTAGTGGCCAAGCTCCGGTCCTCGGTTTAGATCGCCGAAATCCTGCGGCCGAAGGCCATCAAAGTCGTGACCGAGACCATCAAAGTCCTTCCATTGCTCGTACTCGTCGCCCATGTGCCCGAGCACTCCGTCCTCTCCAAGCATGTCCCTGACCGCGTTAGTCTCGCGCTGAACGCCACGCCATATGCGCTCGAAGTCGCCGAAGCCGGCCGACGCCGATCTGCACCACAATACTCAATGCATGAGCATGCGGGCCACCTCGCAACGTGGTATAGAACAAGGCACGGATAATGCACGAACTCACCTATCGATCCCATTCAACTCCTCCTCCATCGCCTTCTCGGCCTCACGGTCCAACGCCTCCTGGTCCGCCGTACTCAACTCTTCGAACTGCTTCTCCCAGTCCGTGTCGCTGAGCTCCTGCACCCGTGACTTGCCTTTTCCCTGATAGTCTTGCTCCTCGACGTTCCGATTGTACATCTGAGATTGGAACATCGGCCTTTGCATGCCGAAACCACCACTCGCGAAACCGCTCCCATACATTGGTGATCGTGCGTAGGTGGGCTGCTGGAGGGCAGGGCTCTGGTTACGTTGGACGGGTGACATCTGCGACTGCCTGAACTGCGCGAAGTCCTGTGGTGTGAACGCGCCACTCCGGCTCTGTTCCTGGGCGAACTGCTCCGGCGCAAACTGAGGCGGCACTTGCTGTCCGGAAAACTCCCCCGCCCATGGACTACTCCCACCCCCGCCCATCCGCTCTAATCGCTCCGTTTCTCTCCTGAGTTGCTCAAAGTGGAAGGCGTCGCTCGGGAGGGCCTCGCCCATCTGCGGGCCTTGGTGGGCGAAGTCTTGGAACGATGCATCGTCCGGGACCGGCTGCTGACTTCGAAAGCCGTTGTGTTGCTGGGGCTGTCGTGAGGTTAGGCGATCCCTCTGAAGAGATGTGTCGGCAGCTGACTGCTTCTGGAACTGCGCGAGAGGGTTGGCTGCGGCTGAGCACTCGGGCCCGCCGAGGAAGGACATTGTTGTAGAGCGTGGAAGGAGGTTCGAAGACCGATCGTGGATGGGTAGTAGAGGTTGTCACTTGCATGGACCAGGTTGGCGATATTTAGTTCGAGGAAGATGTTGTCTACGTATAGGGACCCAGATTCCACCTGAACCTCACACGCATCCGTCCACGGGTGGTCTGAGAGGTAGACGATGACGTAAGCGGGCCTCGGCAGCGCTCGAGGTCGTCTCCGCAGCCGAAAACTGTCCCCGGACTCACGTGCACGCGACCAGCAAACGCCTTCGTGCGCTTCCAAGGTTGCGGTCACGAGGGCATTATGAAAGCATCTGCCTTCGACGGACACCGAACAATGTCCATGAACAAGCAAACACGATCCATGTCCAATTCAGTCAATTGTGCCTGGAACTTCACATGCATGTGAGGCAGGGAGTATTCACATCGAGGATTTCCAAACCAAAGTCACGGATTTGGCGAAACATGTAGGAGCATTTGCGACCTGCACGACAACGAAGGTCCGGGGACAGAGTGAGGATCATATCAAATTCTGGCATGTTCTGCGCCGCCCATGCGGGCTGCTCGCAAAAGTCAGCTTTATATAATATAATACAGAGCATCAAAGTACACAAACGAAAGAAAGCCATATCGCCGACAACCACCTGGGTGGTCCTTACCCCCCATGCGCCTTTCCTGACCTGTGTGCTAGGTTACTAGATGCTCGTCCGAGCCTCATGTATGCGACAGAGACTCGGCGAGTCCGGTGCAGCTTCGTCCCTATGCGAGAGGTCGCACGTACTGAACTATCCCAGACCTCGGACAGCACACATCCTGTCGTCCCCCTCTTCTCGCTTTAGCATCTTAGTCGTCACGGTCGAAGGAGGGCGTCTTGGAGTTGCGGCTGCTGTCGCTGAAGTCCACCCTAAGCTGTCGGCCATAGACGACCTTCTGCTCCAGAACCACCTTCGCCTTCTCCGCAGAAGCAACATCGATGAAGTCGGCGTGGGCGAAACCACGCGGTTGGCCCGAGCGGCGGTCAATGGCAACGCGTACGTCAAGGACGTTCTTGATCTCTCTGAACAAATCTACAGCGTCGCCTGCGTCAGTGGGTGCAACATTCGGTAGGGCGCAGCAAACGTACCGTTCAGATCTCTATCGCTCATCTGGTAGCTCATGTTCCCCACGAACAAGGTCTTGGTAGGCAGGTTTTGTTGCTTTGGCCGGTCGCTAAAGGTGTTGTTGCGCCTTTGCTTGGGTACGTGAAACTGCACTGCCATCCTTCTACCCTGGAAAACCTTCTGATCCAGCTCTCTTACGGCCCGATCTGCGGCTTCCTGTGTAGCAAACTCCACGTACCCAAACCCTTTACTTATCCCTCGGTCATCAGTGACGATGCGCGTATTGCTGACCTCGCCATATCGCGAGAACTCCCCTTGCAAATCGGGCGCAGTGACTTCGAAGAAGAGGTTGCCACGTAGAGGATAGGGGTGGGCTTCTGAGGAGCGGCTCCGTCACGGAAGGTGCCAAACTGGCGTCCGTCAGAGCGTCCGTCAGAGCGTCCGTCAGAGCGTCCGTCAGAGCGTCCGTCAGATGCAGGAGTAAAGGTGTCGCGAGCGGACTGCATGGTGGAGGCAACGGCCTCACTGGCATTGGGGGCGACGGTGGAGGCGTAGTCTTTCGCTCGCTCGGTCATGGTTCGGGATTCATTCCGGATCCGCTCGGTGGGAGGTGCCTCGCTCTGGCCAGTCGGCGCGGATGTCGAGCCTGAAGACTCAGACATGGCATCGTGTGCTGTGGCGGGAGAAGAACCTGTCGTCTGCGCAGCGTCGGCCACCTCGGGCGTCGCGATGCTCTCCTCTACGATATGCTCATCCGCAGAACTCGGCTCCGTGGTGACGGTCTCGCCCGAGGTCTCCGCCTCTACCGGGCTCGCCTCATCGACATCCTTGCTTTGTCCGTCGGCGAAGTAGATGCGTGACTGATGGAATGAGCGCAGGACTGAAGGTTTGGTCGCCTGAAGGCTGGTCACGCGAGCCGATGGCCGGAGGGTGGAAAGTCGCGAAGACGGTTGCTGCGAGATCGCGCGTACGGCGACGCGACGAAGAAGATGCCTGCTCATGGTCAGCACGGTGTTGTTCGTCGGCCGAGTGCAGATAACGGTACCACTAACATTTTCGTTGTTGATAGAATGGCTTGCCCCTTCACTCTCACAATTTCGTCGCTCGGTGAGCTGGCCTGGCCGGTCGATGGCTGATACACTCAGATAGTCGCTGCAGGTTGGTGAACGGTACTTTGACGGCGGTAGCAGGACTGGGAGAAAAGGGGAGTGCAGAAAGACGTGTGGATGAATGAGAAGCAGAATTGCCTCCTGCTCGAACTCTAGCAGCGGAACTGATGAAATCTTGCGGACGTGCTCGGACCATCTACTCGTTCGCCGTTTCGTTCGGGGGAGCTTGATGATGCCAAGACGAAGCGAGCGTCGTGCCTGAGGACACCTTTGAAGCTTCACTGCCAGCTTGAACAACACGTATGAAGGAGCCTCCCAACATCCACCTCGACGACCACCATGGCCGCCGATAGCAAACCTTCCGGCCACAACCAGGCCAACTTCTTCCTCGAGGGGGAGACGGGCCGCAACACTCGTGGCCTGCTGCGTCTGATCATCCTGTGCACCAT
>Ga0058704_10001671_pt1 | contig 10278 bp, 5 predicted proteins | sample AgamicMgSfe_FD_71363 | JGI IMG/M metagenome (GOLD analysis project Ga0058704, IMG submission 71363) | Agave microbial communities from Guanajuato, Mexico - Mg.Sf.e | ecosystem: Host-associated > Plants > Phyllosphere > Phylloplane/Leaf | place: Guanajuato, Mexico | collected 2012-05-30 | reverse complement strand
TCTGTGCAATTTGCAATCAGCAAGGTCAGCTCTGTCCTATCCTCGGGAGTTGACAGGACGGTGGTGAGTGATTCTTCATGTTCCTTCTCCTCGTGCGAGTCCCCAGAGGAGGACCATGGCATTTTCGAAAACATCTTGGATATATTGTTGTGATAGTGAAAAGTCAAAGACGAGACAAGTCTGAACCAAGGTTGTTTCTTAATTGGTAAGAGCGTGGAATAATAGTAGTATTATAGGTAGGTATGCTGATCCCTCACGTCGGTGGAGATATGACGTCGGCGGGGACGAATCGACAACCCTATGTGGCCCAGGCCTGGTGTGGCATGTGATTATCTCGTCGAAATGCATGCATTGGAAAGTGATTCTTGTTTCAATCCGATTTCATTCAGTGTCGTCTAGATGCATATATTGACCTTTACCCTTTCTTACTCCGCCATGACCTCGACAGGGCTATCCCCACCGGGCCTGAAAGCCCTGGCTTCCCTAGGCCAGACTCTCTTGTAGAGACTGACACCAACAGCATCCATTGGGTTGATTTTGCCATCAAAGGTAGCCTTGAAATACCCATGGGTGCCCAAGGATTCCTTGATGAAACCACTGCGTCCTCTCTTTGTCCAGAGCTGTAGTGCCTTGAACCATTCCACATCTTCCTGGTTGAAGAACATGTATCTCACGGTGACAAGTTTCTTGTGAATCTTGTAAGGATGACCTGTCAATATTACACGCTTTGCAATGACACGTGAGGTAGATGGAGCGAGGGATGTACCAGTCGCGATCATGTTGTATGCGCCGGTTTCGCCGTTGCGCTTGAAGAAGAGCGTTGGCACTGAGCCCCAAATCAAAGGTGTGATCACTGTCGCGATAGCAGACCGTCCCGGGTGGAGATAGCGGTCGAACTTGTGCACATTGTTTGGTGTGTTGCCAGCCTGCGAAAACAGGGCGTTAATTGCGAGGCGGCGAGGTCCGCATTGCATGATCAGGTCTTCCTTTGACCTAAGCGGCTCTGGATAGTCAGAGCTGAGGGTCATGCTGTAGTTGGCGGCCGTACGCTTGTGTTCGTGACGGAGTAGTGAGAAGAGACCCTGGGGACGAGGTAGAGTTTGGAGCTCGTCTAAAGAGGCTTCACCCAAGCGGATGAAGACTTCGACCCTTGTGCCAGGAGCGACACCGCCGGCAAGTGCTTCATTCACCATGCGATTCTTCGCGCCGTTGTAGTTGCCAATCTCGAGCAGTCTGCTCCACTCTTGAGGCTCGTAGGGCTTGTCCTCCTCCGTCTCCCAGGCGCTCGTTCGGAGACTCTTCAGACCTCTATATCTGGCGAGTCGTTCTCGAGCCAGTACGTGTGGATTCAGTTCAATCTCGTCCGGAAACTCCAGATCTTCCTCGGCTTCGTTCTTCCTTTGTGCCCGGTACGATGCCAGTTGCTCGGCCTCGTCCTCGGGTGAAGGATCCATGAACATCTCTGACTGTGGGTATTCAGAAGGAGCTGCTTCTGTTGGCTCTCTCATGGCAGTGTCCATTCCCTCCACTCCATCGGCAGGCACAGGAGCTCCTCCCATAGTCTCGTCCTGATCGTCGCCATTGACGGTCTCCATATCGGAACCAGAGTCTGACATGTCCCCGAGATACCAAGCAGATTGATACTTGGATGTTCCCTTGGGTAGCCTCTTTGGTATGACAAGGTCTTTGTCTTCGTCGTCGAAATAATGGTGATCGTCAAGCAAGACACCCTTTCGTTCTGACGGCGCCACAGACACGGCCATGTCAACATCTTGCATCACAACTTCTTCAGGAGCAAGTTCTGCCAGGTCATCTTGCTCTGCAGATGGTTCTTCGAGGACCTGCCTCTGAGTGTCATCAACAGCCATGGCTTCCTTGGCTCCTTTGCGGTCGTTTGGTAATGGAGCGGCGACGATCTTTTCAATCTGGAAATCTCCCCAATCACCGATCTGAACCAGTCTGTCGGCCTTGAGACCCTTACCCCTCACGACACCGGTGAAAGAAACGGTGCTCGATGGAGCGTTGCTCGGCCAGTTGATGTCCTCTACTAACATCCAACTCCTGTCCTCGCGCCATCTGATGCCTTTTGGAGTGGTAGTGCAGAGCGATCGCATTACATTGGCGCAATCTTGTCTCGAGTCCAGAGAATGAACCTTCTCCTGGGTCGCGAAGAAATGGGTGATGAAGGACTTGAGAGACGCCTGAACCTGGTGTTGCTTCTTCATGGCTCCTGACTTCTCCAGACCTTGAGCCACAGTCACGACGTTCGAGACACCCTGGCTTTCGATAGCTCTGAGCATGCTCTCTCCTAGATCATCCACCTCTTCATCCGCACTCAGCGCGAAAATGACAAAATCGGCAACGCGACATGCGTCAAGCGCATCCCAGAGACTGCGTTGCGCAAGCGTCATGAATTGGATCTTCTGCTTGAATCTGCCAACATCCATCCTCGAAATACCTGACTCCGGCATCTCATACTCAACATCCACACTTTTGACCAAGTTTCGTACGGCGCTGCTGCTGTCAATGTCCTCGCAAAGAGGGATCACGACAGCGATTCGAGGAGCGGCATCCTTTCCGGTGAAGACACTGTTCGTTCGAACATGCTCGGCGTTGTGCGCAACTCTCTTCTGCTTGGCTTGGTTTCGGCGATCCAATTTCGACATCATCTGCTGGTTTGTCGTCCTTCGTACTCCTCGCTCGAAAGACTCGACCTTGCCTTTCGACTTTTCCTTGAGCGCGCCCTTTGTCGCGTGCTTCGCTTTGAATGGTTTTTGGGTGCTTTTGGTAGTGCTGCGATGGTGGAAAGAATCTGGAGCCATTTTTGCAGGAGCACCTCCGGCCTTGAATCTGAATGCTAAAGGTGTAGCCACGGTGAATGCGAGAGGGGCAGTAAAAATAAGTTGTATCGCTGCGACACTGAGGGTAAAAGCGGAGGCGGTCTGGTCTGCACTGCAGTCTGTCGGTCACAAGAAATTCACCGCCTTGAACTTTTTCTTATCGATAACTGAGGTGGACCCTGCCATTTTTCGCGTCAGCGGCCCGCCGTCCAAAGCTCCTGGAAGACCGAAAGTGACGTCGTTTCACATGCTTCTTTGGTTGGACAGCAGACGCTGTGCTGTGACCGAATTATTATGCTCCCATATGTTCCTTAACATCCCCTATCCATCATCATAGTACAGCCCATCTCGGTGTTCGAGTGCTGCTTCTCGTCTTTCCGATAATCACAAATTTGTGAATTGGTATAAGTATAGCTGCAATGGACGACCCAGGTGAGTTTCCACTCTGCTCGCCTCCCCGTCCCCGAGCTGACACATCCTCAGTTGCCGACATCGAGCTTGTCATCCAACATCTCGTCTCTACACCTCCATCAGTACAGCAAGCAGCAGTAGAGAAATACTTTACATCCGATGGCCAATTCGTCCATCCCTTCTGCCGAACGATAAACTTTGCCAACTCGCGCTACCAGATCGAGCGCATATACCGCTGGTACAAGATCCTTTCGCCTAAGATATCCGCCAAAGTCCACAGTGTGAGCTTCGACGAGAAGAACAATGTGTTATATGTAGGCCTTACGCAGGTCTTTGCCATATGGGCCATTCCGACACACCGTTCCGAAGTCAGTCTAGTGACTGTGTTGCATCTGGTGCAAGGACCGGACAAAGATGCGCCTGTGTTAGATCACAAGGGTATCCCGACTGGACAGCCGCAGGGGAGAAACAAGTGGTACATTCAATCACAGAACGATCTGTATCAGACAGACCAGTTCATCAAGTTTGTGTTGCCTTGGCTTGCGTGGCTGGTTCCGTTGCAGCAATTCATCGCCACGCTGGTGTGCATCTTCTTCAGCTACGTGTTTGCGCCTTTGACTTGGTGGGAGGAGAATAAGCAGGCGCATTTTGTCAGGCCTGAGAAGCCGCCTGTGTGGGATGACGGCAAATGAGGCACGTATAATTCGACCATGGAGATATTGGGAGCCGTGAGCAAGGCTCCGGCAGTGCTATGACGATCAAAGCAGACTATACCACAATGCGTAATGAAACATCACTCGCATGATTCTCGAATGTCTGATCCGTCATAGAATGTGTATACAAATACATTGTTCGTCTAATGAGCAGCGCTCTGCACTGTCTGCACGTTGTCCGTATTTCATGGTCATGGAGTGGTAGCATTACCAATGCGAAGAAGGCAACCGCGATGATACCAATATAAGAGTCGCTTATCATTTCGAAAGCTTCGACTCAAGCATATTGTGAGGATCGAGCCCAAAATAAAAATGTATAGCTGATCAAACACGGCTCTAGTCATCCATCATCAGCAGCGATCCGCGCTTCTCCACAAGACCTCCACACTTCCACTCTTCATCCCTGCAACAACACGTTCTCCAACCCGAAATGCAATGGCTCTACTAGTAAACGCAACCAGCCTCCCCTTCATCATCCTCTTCTCCCTGCCTCTCTTCTTCACAGCAATCTTCACCACCTCACTAGCCGTCAGCACGCTCTTCATCCGCGCTAGCGTCGTCTACGTCGAGTCGGTCCCCTCAATGACCAACCCCTACACCACCGCTAACAACCACAGACTCTTCCTCGCACTCCTCCAATCAGCACTCCACCCACTAGTGCCACATCCTCACCCACAGCATCTCTCGACAGCGGTCTTTGCCTCCCCTGCACCATCAACACGCACAACCCGCCGCTCCAGCCTTGCGCAACAGCAACACACACCACAACTGCAACCGCAACGTCCCCTCGCCGTACGCGACTACGAAAGCGTCGGCGGCTGGGTCGCGAGCGACTCGCTCGACACCTCGCGCTGGGAAGCCATGACCGCGCGCCTGGAACTGCCCGCCATGAGTCCGTCGCTGAGCACCAGCGTAGTGCGGAGGAGTAAAAGCGCGAGTCTGACAACGCCGGCGAGGATGCGTCGAGAGGGCTGGGCTAGTCCTGAGGGGTACTTTGCGCCGGTCTTCACGGCTGGTGGTGGGCCGAGTGGGGTGCTTGAGGGCTCGAGTAGTGCGGATGGGAGTCAAGTTGTTAGTCGGCGGAACTCGAATTCGAGGGATACGAGGGTGAGGATGGTCGGATTTGGTTGAGTGCGCCGGACTTCTCTGCTGAACGACTAGCGACATTGAAGGTGGACGAGAATCGATTTGCGAAGGGCGGGCTCTTGGTTCGTTATCCATGAAACCACCGACTTTCACATAGCTTCATCGAATCTTCGACCTCGACAGAAGATGTGTCTATCAACGACCGGCACATCACGAAACACGATACTCCATCATACACAGCCTCAACGCTTGAAAGTCTTGTCTGCCTTTTCGAAACGCAGGACACTACGGTGAGCTGGTCACATGAGCCCGGGTGTAAGATCGGCTTACGGAAGAAGCACAAACCATTGTATACCGCATGATCATACGGACTGCTGGATGCCCAGTCACCACCAAAGTCAGCCAGTATTTCGCCAACCGACAAGAGGATTCAATCACTAGCAAGCATGGACGAGGCGCAGTGGAGTAGGTAGCGACAGCCCCTATGAACGGGCACGAAAGGACTTGACACAGAAGAAGTGCTCGTACTATCAAAAGTATCATGTATTATAAGCCTCGGCTCATTTGGGCCGTCCAGCTATTTCATCCTTTGGACCAAACCGTTTCACCCACTATGCACTTGGTTTGGATGTCGAAGGAGTGTGTCCGTTTGTCACTACCGCACCTGTTCCAGGAGCTGAAGGTCCGACCGAATTCAACCCTGCACCATGGATATCCCAGTTGACTTTCAATGCTGCAATCTCGTTAGTGTACGATCTCAAATCACTCGCCGACGCTACACTTACATGTAGGGAATGGAGACAGACGGTCCCATTTCTCGCTAAGATAAACAGGGTAGGGCGACCGGGTTTCCTTGCTCAATAGCGGAGTAGCAGTCTTTGCCACGCCTATCACTGTGCTCTGAATTGCTGTCTTAAGGCTGTCCAAGACTGATCCATTCGTCGATACCTCGCTCGTAGCGGTACCGCTGACGCCATTCATACCACTGTGGTCGTTGGTCTGTGGAGTGTTCATCGAGCTGAACCCAGGCAGTGATGCAGGCACAGATTTCAGAGTTGCCACGTCAGATTTGCCAGTCCAGACTTTTGCTGGGCGTAAACCGGGACATTTCTGCAATATCACCGTGAACATTGAAGAGATCGCGATCTGATTGATGGTTTCGCAAAGGGCGACGTCGAGATTGGGCTCCAGAGGCAGATACGAGGAGAGGGGGCGGTCAAGCTTGATTGTCTGCGGATCTGGGAAGCCGTATGCATCCATATTGGCTTCTTTGCAAGAGAGAGTGGTAGTTTCACCAGCCTTGAGCTCGATATGTTCCCGATGCTTCTCTCCGGTGACGACATACTCGGCCGCAGTGGCCCGGTAAGCAATGCTAGAGCTGGAAAGCCTTGCCAGTTCCATGATGTACCTCGAAAGCAGCTCATTCGAATCGATATTGTTTGATTGTGCCAGTCTCTGCATCTCCGGTACGCGTTCGGTATCATTCTTGAACATGAAATCGATGGCCTCGACGAGAGTAGCACTTTGGCGGACGGCCATGGAACTACCTAGAATCATGATGATGGCGAAGGTATCATGAATAGATAATTCGGCTTTCAGAATGCTCGTGATGAGTTTGAGACCAGCTGAACGAAGTGGCGATTCTTTCTTGTGCAGGAACGACAAGTGTGTAGGAGAAAAGCACCAATGCTCGCCTACATGATTCAGCTCCTTGACATAGGCTTGCTTGAGCTTCAACATAGCATTGTGGGATTTGCTCTTGAGAACGACCGATTGTACCGGGTCGAAGTCTAACATGCAGATCTGGACGACGTCCAACAGATCTCGAAGTTCATCCTCGGTGACAATACCTTTTGGGTTAGCTTCTGTCTTCAGCGGTAAAGACAAGAACTCGGCGCAAAAGTGCACCGGTACCATGGAGGTGACATTGCGGATCAGGTCGATTTCGCGGAAGTTGGCGAGCCTGTAAGAACGCCGTGCAAGCATCTCTGCAGTCTCATTCTCGAAAAAGACACGAACCCGTCCTGGAAAGTCGGCATCGTTCAACACGATACCGTCCAGAACTTTGCTGATATCGTTGACCTCTCTAGGATGCGGTCGAGCCTTATCATCGAGCAAAGTCAGCGCCGCTTTCAATGTTCGGTGAAAGGTCACCCTATCAGCAAGAATCTTTTTTACACCAGCGTAGGTAGATACGACTTCTGGCTGAGTCACACCCTTAGGCGCACTAAAGTCATAACGGTCTTCCTTGCTCAGCTTGACCATGACCTCTGTCATCTTACTCGAGACGGTTAGCGGATAGTGGATGTGCAATGAATCTTGGTTGAAATGGTCAGGGAAAGCTCTCAAGAACAGCTTGTAGAAGCAACATCCATTATCGACTTCGAGATTATAATCGGCTTCTGCATAGCCCCAGTTGGTGAGAAGTTTTGGGTGATAAGATGTGGTGTAGAATCGATCACCTCGTACAAGGGCAACTGCGTCCGAGAGGACAGCTCTGGAGGTAGTATAACTTGGACACAATCCTGAGCCTGGGAACCTAGGTTCTTTCGCATCTTCGACCACAAGTCCTGGGTAAAGTTCGACATTATCAGGGTGACCGTACAGATGTTTCAGTTGTTCCGCGACTTCCTGGTTCCTCGTGATTGAAGAGAATGAATCGTGCGGCTTCAGTAGGAAATGCTTCCTGAATTCATTGAGAGTTGCCAAGTTCCATGATCTTGCCTGCTGTATTCCTAGGACTTCTACTGCCTTCATCACAGCGGGTACCTGCTGTGGTCCAAAGGCATTGGCACAATCGTCGACGCTACTCATCATGATCTCGGTGAGGTCTTCATCTTTGAAAGTGCCATCCGGCTGTCTGTTGAGCTTTGCAAATGGTCTTTGTGGTGGATCAAGCGCAGTAAGCTCAGTCTCCAAAGCCATCAGCTTTCCGAGGAACTCCCTTTGAGGCACGTCTTCTGCCTTTCTACCAGCGAAGAGCTCCGAGAACAAGTCTTGTGACCACTTATCATCTCTATCGGAGATTGCAGCATGCCAACGGTAGACCAGATTGAACTCGGCACTGACCTGGTTGCCGGCTCCTAAAGGTGGACCACCAGGATACTCAAGTCTCGGGTTTAGTTGCCAGTTGCTGTCTGTCAGATTCAAGTTGAGAATCGTTCGTACATAGTCTATGAGAACAATGTTGATGTATAGACCACATGTGACCAGCCGAGCAGTCTGAAAAATGTCGTTCTCGTATTGCTCAGGTGTTTTCCGATTCTGTGGACTAGGCTTGTCAAACCTGCCATTTTCGTTGATCGAGACAAGATGTTCAGCAACGTGGTTGTGGAAACGGTTGAACATGATCAGAAGTACGCCAACTCCAGGCGGAAATGAGAGGAGTCGGACTTCTGCAAAGCAGTCGGGTTTCAGCATACCATTTTGAAAGGTCCGAACTCTGGACTGCTCGGTCTCGTTACTGCCGTACAAAGGGGCCAGATCAAGGTATGAGGATGTGTCGGAGATGCCAAAATCGCGATGGTTCGTTCTAAAGATATCATGAATAATGATCGACGCCAGATAGAATAGCACAGAAGAAATCTGGTTTGGATGTGGTGTCGCTTGCTTCCTCAATAGAACGCTATCAAAAACGACGGATGGATCCGGCAGACAGGCAGGCTGCAAAGAAGCAGGCTTGACAGTGCGAGCATATGGTTGACCGGCTTTTCCGAGCTCAGGATGTAGGAAAGAATTGTTCGATCCATCCGCAGACCGATATTTGAACTTCTCACCAAGATACATCTCGGGAGGGTGCTGGAGGTCGTCGTACAACGTTGTCAAGAAACTATCCGTAATACGATCGCCTATAGGCTCGCCTGCGATCTTGATGGCCGCAGCTATGAGATCCTCCATGAGATAGTCTCTGTCGTCGACCTCCTCGTGAAGAGCGGCATCCTTCTCGACCTTTACCAATGTCTTTAACGATTTGAGACCGAGTTTAGGAACATCCTGCAGAGCCTCCCAAGCGACTGCACTAAGGCCGGATGGTTTCTGTCGAGGCATGTAGTTGTCATCGACCGTGCTATCAGTCTTTGACGTCCTTAGTGTCGTTGCCTCTTGCGGTGGTGTATCATCCGGTAATGTCTCTTGCGGCAGTGTCTCGTGTCTTGAGGTGGCGGGACTTTCTCGAATTGGAGTTTCCTGCGTTTGTGTCACATATGGTCCTACGGCCTCTTTGCCTAGGTGGCGTGAGAACCTGTCTTTGAACTTGCTCAGAAACGATTCCCGCCGACGAAGGGGTAGCTTGGGTTGCTCCATGATTGAGGAAGGGACTGTGCTAGAAATCGCTGGACTCTTTGTTCCTGTGACGAGCGTCGTGTGACACTAGAAGCCTTCTTCAGGCGTGATCAGTATAATGTTGGAGAATGTGAAGCTCAGGACAAAGACAACTGAGGTTGCTCTTTTACTTATGCTTTCATGTTATAAGCAGACCGTTCGAACGTTGATCATTCTGACATGGTCTTTGTTAGAAATAATAGGATATTGGGATCGGGCTCTGGTTGTAGCTCTCGATAGAGTACGGCCGGTATTGGGCTGACAGGAGCTAGAGCTGCATACAGTATCCAGCCAGCCAGCCACATTCGAAGAAGGCAACTGCACCACCTTCTACGTACGCGCTGTCGCTTCCGACGCCATCCACTTGATGCTGGATTGAGAAAGCGCAAGCCACCTAGGAATAAAATTGGCCTATCCGAGGCAAGCACGCGGCGGTCTAACCTAAAAGAAGCGTGATCAGGGGTGATGAGGATTCATGTTTGCAGATCTCGGCTAACAACAACCAAGCACACGATCTGTCTCAACTCGATAGATATGATATCCGACACGTATGTGAGAGTACAAAAATGGATAGTTCGTGTTCAGATCGGTGTTGCGACGCTATGAGCATCTCTCTATAAGTTGTGGGCATGGAGAGAGAGAACAAGGCCAGACATTTATTGGTAAAATGGTTTGCAAATCAAGGGTCAAAGTCAAGCATTCAAGCCAGGTTGTTTCGTATCCCGCGAGAGAAATGGAATTTATAGCCGAATAGAAAGCGGCAAATTAGCCGAATCCTAAGGACGGTGCCCAAGCTCCTATCGATTTTCTTGAGCCGCGGCAGAGTTGAGAACGCCGGACGTGTTCCATCTGACGTGTCGAGCATCATACGGCGTTTGTTTTCAACTTCTGCCAGGACGAGACATCTT
>Ga0058704_10001669_pt1 | contig 10289 bp, 16 predicted proteins | sample AgamicMgSfe_FD_71363 | JGI IMG/M metagenome (GOLD analysis project Ga0058704, IMG submission 71363) | Agave microbial communities from Guanajuato, Mexico - Mg.Sf.e | ecosystem: Host-associated > Plants > Phyllosphere > Phylloplane/Leaf | place: Guanajuato, Mexico | collected 2012-05-30 | reverse complement strand
GCGCCAACTGCTACTGCTACCATTGCGCTGCTTGCCAGCTTTGCGTCAGATCTAGATGCACCGCTTGACGCCTTTGCGCTCGATGCCGCACCGGTTGATGAGGCCGTGCTGCTCGCGCTCCCGCTTCCTGACGCGCTGTTTGAGCTACTGCCGGATGACGTAGCAGTCGCAGAAGGCGCTGCTCCAGTAGAGAGACCTGCGCTGTTCTGGCCTGGTTCGTTCGCGCCCTTCACCGGGTTGATCTTCAGGCCCTTGATCTGGCCGCCGTTAGTGGCATAGACAGCAACCTGCACGCTCGTCTGCGTGACCGAGACGATCGAGCCAGTCGGTGCGCTGGAGACACCGGCTGAGATAAGCGATGAGGCACCAGATGGTGGGTCCGGGATGTTGAAGTCGCTGCTGAAGCCATCGCCGGAGATAAGGTCGCTGTTGCAGCTTGGTGGCGAAAGCGAGGTCGCGGTGCTGTTGCTGGACTCGAGCAGAGTGATGTTGAGCTTATTGTACTGCGACATGAGTGTGTCGTAGTCGGCTAGCAGCTGCGCGGTGCCATTGCTGTAGGGCTGCATCAGACCGTAGTCCGAGCTCTCCTGTGTCCACTCGTACACCAGGCCACCGCTCAAAGTGGTCATCTGAGGACCATACCTGAAGAAAACTTTGGTCAGCATGTTGATCTACAGCGAATCACGGTCTGAGTAAAGCCGAGAGCGCCTTCAGTATCGCCGAACACTCTGCTAGAGGCAAGCAAGGTATTATCTGGTACCGCTGAGTTTGCATCGTCGGCCTGCGAGTGTCCGCTTAGAGATCTTGAGACACCTTGTAGCCTTGTAGACCACGAAGGAGGTGTGCAGGGAACTGCCGGCCACAACAGCTTCAGGAGAGAGATTGTGTTCATTTTGGAATTACTCACAGAGACAGGACCTCGTCGAACACACGCGGCTGCGGATCGTTGCAGCCGTACTCGGAAAAGAATACGGGGATCGTCGTGTTCGAGAACATTGAGACGAGGGTGTTGTAGCCCGAAATGGTGAAACTCGACTGGCTGCCGCACCAGCTGTAACTGTTCAACCCGAAAAAGTCGGATCGAGAGTTGGGATCGCCATTATTTGAGTTGTTGCACTGCAGATAGGCCCAAGTGTCCTCGAGAACCTCGCTAACGTCTGCAGCGCTGTAGCCGACGGGAATCTGGCGGCTTGCGTGTGCGCTGATATAGTTCTTCAGGTCGCGCTGCACCGCCCTGATATACGGAGGGTTATCCTGCCCCGTGGGAACATCGTTGATGATCTCATTCCCAGCGAAGAAGCCCAAGACGTTCGGGTAAGACTTAAAAGCTTCCACAACAGTGAAGATGTGCTCGAGATAACTCGTCGTATACGTCCCGGACGGGTTCGAGCGATCGATCGACTGGCCTGCCAAGGGCGAGTTGACGTCGATAAGCATATAGATGCCAACCGAGTCGAAGATCGACGCGCATTCATCGTGGTTGAGGGTCGGGTCGACGTTGTATGAGCGAATAGTATTCACACCCAGATCTTGCATCAACGCCGCGTCTCGCAAGCATGTGGTCGCGTTGCTCAGTGGATCGCCGCTGTCCGTGCCGTATGCACCTTGGCCGCCAGGTTGATAGTCCACACCAATGATCATGAACCGCTCGTTCGTGATCGAGTCTATGAATTCCTGGTTCTGCACATCCACTGGGTTCACGGCGGATACCGTCGCTGCGAGAGCGCAAACGGAGGCGAGGAGGCTCGTGAGCTAACAATACATGTCAGCAATGCGTCGTCCGATATGCGCAAGCAGGTCGACATACAGGCGCCATGTTGCTGCTATGATATGTTGTGTCTAAGAATCAAGTCCTCTCCGATGACCAGGATTTAATTGATGACCAACAACTCTCTGCGTCTCTCGAGGCGTGTTTGTATGTGTGTATGCCCAGCTCTTTAACCCAAGACTTTCCGGAAGTCGAGCGAGTGACTACTGCAGCTCAGCTGTGAACGATCGCAATTGCAGTCTGAACAGGTCGAAAGATAGTGAAGAAGCAAAAATACAGCTACAAACGCTCAACAATAATAATACAGCGACAGCCGTGAGTTCCGCAGCGGTTGCCAACCGCACCAGAGGCGTTTGATAACGTACCTTACACCTTCGAAAAGCGGGAAAGCCAAGCTTCACTTCACATGCTTCGTTGGACCGTGCATCCGGTGCATATTGTTTCGCAATGATCGACGGTTTCATGTGCAGATTGCGCACGTTCCCGTTGCGAATCGCGATACGCCTCTCGGCTCAACGCTTCGAAGAACTGTATTGCCCTTCAAGTCTGCCACAAAGTCTTGTGTTACTTGTTGGCACCTGTGAGTTACCGCCTTCGTATCCATGACATCCGGCCGGAACTAGCGAATACCGGAAGCATGCAAGTGCGGGAAGATCATGATTGCCCGAACCGGGGAGTTCTCAACGTCACGTTCACCTCCTCCACGGTCAACGGACTTCCAATGCTGAGAACGAACCGTCGACCACCTAAGGTACATTTGCTAGACTCACAAGCGCGATATGCCAGCATGCTCGGACAGCAGTGGCGTAATGGCACGACAACCTCGCCTCTAGCTCACAAGAACCGCTCCTCAGAGCGGGGACCTTTCGACTCGAGCAAATATGTAGGACAGCACGTGTGAGTGTACGTTCCGCATGTATAACAAGTGTTAACAACATCATTACTCCTATTACCAAAATTGTCCACTACACCGTTCATTCTAACATATTTCCATCTGCGATCCTACTCATTGCGAGTTCCCTGCGGATGATCCCTACTATACCTAGACAAGGCTATCATCTTTCATGATGCCCTATATCCTCAACGCCAAGACGCCGGCGCTATGCGAACACCTCCTCGGGTATCTCGGCCGTATCTGTCATGCGCGCAATCACTACATGAGGAAGGCAACAACAGCCGCAGCAAAAAGGCCGACCGGCATGCTACCCGTCTTCCAGCTCGCTGCGCCGGACTCCGGAGTGGCGGAGGCGCTGTGAGAGGCGAGTGGAGTGGATGATGAAGCTGAAAGCAGGTCAGTACTGCACGAAGTGCTATAAGGCAGGTATGACTTACTTGGGTTGGGCTTGCTGTGCGGGTGCGAACCCGTCGACTGGGCCGAAGACGCTTCTGGCTGGGAAACAGTCCCACTGGCGCTCGATGGGAGCGTTTGAATTGCGGTGATTGGCTGAGTCGCAGTCAAGGTGCTGCCTACTTGCTGGGTGAAGGTCGTGTCTGGGGCCGATGTGCTTGCGCTGCCTGCTGGGGTGGAGCTCTGAGCAGGGACGGAAGCAGCTGGGACGCTAGCACTGCCGCTTGTCTGCGAGCTCTCTGGTGGAACAGAGGCGGGTGGTTGAGCTGACTGTTTTCCCGTGGAGGTGACAGGTACACTCTCGACCTGGGAAGTGGAAGCCGATGGGACAGCGGACGAGCCCGGCGCTGACTGCTTAGGTGTCTCAGAAGACGACAGCACAGTAGATGACGAGGTAGCAGACGAGACACCAGGGCTGCTCTTAACGGATGAGCTCTGTACAGGTGTTGCAATCGAAGAGGACGGTGCAGAGGATGCAGGACCAAAGGGCTGAGACTGGGTCTTTGTCTCAACGACTGGTACCGTTACGGATGAGGACTCCGTGACGTGAGCGGTCATCGTCAATGTGCCCTGGGACTGGCTCTGAGCTGGCGTAAACGGCTCGCCAGTAGACGCAGTAACGGTGGTCATCTTGTCCTTGCACGAGGTTTTTGTGCACTTAAAAGTCGACACGGAGATACGCTCAGACCGGCTTGAGGCCATGGTGCTTGCGGGTGTGGTTTGCTTGTTGCTGGACGCGGAAACGGTTGTCGTCAGAGTTTGGCATGAGCTCTCGGTGTATTTCGCGGTCGTTACGCTGACTTGCGTAGACTGACTTTGGGCCGGGGTGCTTATCGAAACGTGAGTGGACTGACTCTGAGCCGGAACACTGGCCGAGGATGAGACAACATGCTGAGACTGGCTTGAAACCGTAGTGCTCGCTGGCATCGAAGGCTTGCTAGTAGACCCGTTGATCGTCGTCGTGTGGGTTTGCCAAGAGCTTTCAGTGCATCTCACGGTCGAAACGCTGACTTGCGTGGACTGGCTCTGAGCCGGCGTACTGACTGAAGAGATGTCACCGTGCGTGGACTGGCTCTGGGCTGGTGTACTGGCTGAAGACACAACAATGTGCGTGGATTGGCTCTGAGCTGGCGTAGACTGGCTCTGGCTCTGGCTCCGGCTCCGGCTTTGGCTATGACTCAGAACTGGCGTACTAGCCGAAGACGTGACAACGTTTGTAGATTGGGTCTGGGCTGGCGTCGATAGCTTGCCGGTAGAAACGGTGACGGTCGTTCCTTGACACGAGCTGTGAGTACAGCTCTTGGTCGACACACTGACCTGTGTAGACTGGCTTTGAGCTGGCGTGGTGAGGGAAGACGTAAAGATGTTCGTAGATTGGCTACGAGCCGGCGTGCTGACCGACGGCATAACGACGGGCGTAGACTGACTCTGGACTGGTGTGCTAGCCGGCGTTGATGGCTTGCTTGTAGAGTCAGTGGCCTGGCTTTGGCACGAGCTATGGGTACATTTCGTTACAGTCGACACGGTAGCCTGCGTACTCTGGCTATGAGCGGGCGTGTTGACTGAGGAAGATGGCTTGCCGACAGAGCTGGTGATCGCCGAGCTTGGCACTGAATGAGATGCAGTCTTGACCGTTGATGTTGTCCGGCTCTGTGACGGGGTGACCGTGCTGTTGACAGTTCGAGTGGTCGTAGTGTGCACAGTATGCGTGCTTGGCGACGGGCTTGATGACGACACCACCGGCACAGACTGCTTTGGCGTGGTAGTCAGAGACGTGCTCTTGCTGGTCGACGAGATGATGGGAGTAGACTGCTTCGGCGTCGTAGCTGGGGTCGTACTCTTGCTGACCAATGGCACAGACTGTCCTGGTGTTGTAGCTGGAGTCGTACTCCTGCTGACCGATGAGATGACAGGTGTGGACTGTTCTGGCGTTGTAGCTGGGGTGGTGCTCTGGCGAGTCGACGAAATGACAGGTACAGACTGCTTGGGGCCCGTAGCCGGAACCGTGCTCTGGCTGCTCAAGGTCGTGACAAGCGTGATACAAGAAGTGGTCACACCAGTAACTGGGGAAGTGCAAGTCGTCTTCGACCCTGGACAGCTTGTCACAGTCTTGACGGACGTCGCTATGGTGGTCACGATGGTGTGCGGAACGGGCTTTGTCGTGCTCGGGATGGAGTACACCCAAGAGGTGGAAGCTGGAATTGTGAACTACATCAAGGTCAGCGCAATGAATCTTGTACCTATGCATAAGAAAGAGTACGTACGGTATCGCAGCTCGTCGTCACATGCATTGTGTACGAGGTCGAAGGCTTGCACTTGGATTTAGTGCAGCTCGCCGGCGCCGAGTGCGTCGCATGCGGCCTCGACGTGGTAATGTTGTGCGTCAGCGTAGTGTGGCTAGCCGGGATAGTAACGCATGAGGTGGCCGTTGCAGTGGTAATGCTGGTTGTGGTAAGAGTCATAACACTTGGGGTATGGCTCCTGCCTGCGCAGTGGGAATGAGATGCACTGCAGGTAGCGTTCACTGTCTTCGTCATCGTGACTGGTAGAGTAAGGATAGACGTGTGCACAGAAGCTGGCGTTGTCGGCTTGGACAATACCGTAGAGGAGACGAAAGTCGTAGACGATCCGTTAGCGCACGGGCTAGTGACGGTGATGTCGTATGTGACCATCGAGATAGATATCGACCTATCCGGTGTCATTGTCGGCATGCTACTCGTCAAAGTCGTGGAGTTAGCCATTTGGTATGGCGTCGAGCTTGACGGTACAACACTGCTTGTCGTATTCGCAACCGGAGATGTGATATTCGTCTTGTGAGCTGAGCACATGTCGTCGCTCGATGTCTCGGAGCCCATGGTGCTATGAAGTTGACACTCCCCGACCGAGCCTTGAGCGCCAGAGTAAACGTACGTCCAGCCCAGGCAATTGCCGTCGGTGTTGCAGGTCGTGAAGCAGTCAGAAGGCCCGTTCGGCGCTGCGGTGTTGTTGTAAGCAGCGGCATTGTTACTGGTGAAACTGTGGACCGCATAGGTGATGCCGCTTGTTGGATCGGTGTAGGTCCCATTGTATGGCAAGCAAGGATCAACCACAAGCGGCGTTGGAGTGCTTGATGGCGCGCTGCTGGTGCTGTTAGCCCGCATGGATGAAACGGGAGCCGTTGACAGCATAATGGACGATGTGCTGGTGCTGTTGGCCGGTATAGAGCAACTGCTCGTCTTGGAGACTGTTGTAGAGTTGACGGAGCTACTGCTGGACGTGCTCGCACTAGTGATGCTAACTGAAGTGTGCGTCGAGCTGTGAGATGGCGGAGCCGTTGACAACGAGACGGACGTCGCGAGTGGCATACTCGAGCTAGAAGAGAGAGACGTAGAGTTCGTGTACGACGGCAAAGCGCTGACCTTGAAGCTGGACTGGGAGCTAGCTGGTGCGGTGACAAATGCCGATGAACGCATGCTGCTGGTGCTGTTTACCGGCAGAGGTACAGTCGGAGCGGTAGACAGGCGAACAGACGCAGACGAAGCCGCAGTCGGACCAGCCGAAGTCGAAGTCGAATTGGTGTAGAACGGCGTGGCGGACGCCCTCGTTGAGTTTGACCCACAAGCAGTAGGGTGGCGGAACCCGCTGAGCCAGCTGCTCACGAATGGAGGCAGAACGAACCCAGTCGCCGAGCTCGACATGCAAGTCGTAGCATTCACGATCACTGGACCATGCGCAGTGGTGACAGAGCTCAGCGACTGCGTGCTGTTACCGTGGGAGACTGTGTAAGCTGCCGTGCTGTTGCATGGCGCACCTGTAGAGCTGGAGTTCGCATAAACAGTCGCTGTCGCTGTAATTGTCTGGTTTGCGTAAATAGTGGTATTGGGGTAAACAGTCTGAACGGAGGCCGGAGCCTCTGCATAGACAGTGGTATTCGGAGAAATGATCTCTGTGACTACCCCCACCGTGCCAGAGTAGCAAACAATCGTGGTGTCAGTCTGGTTCGGGGCCGCAGAAGTTGCATTCGTGTACAGAGGCGTGGTAAATGGAGTAGACGCCACGCTCGAGTTCGCTGTACCCGGATACACCGTTGTTGCTGGTACAATCTTCACATAGTTGATGGCCTGACTGCTGGGTGCTGCACCTCCAGCCGGGTCGTTGGAAGCACTCATAACAAGCGTCCCGTCACCGGCAAAGTTTGTAGCAACACCAGATTGTGCCGCATTGACAGTAGTGAGCGCTGGCTCGTTGTCCCCGTCAGCAACATACACAGTAGTGGTCACCGTGCCGTTCACCGTGACCGTGCCAGATGTCATGGTAGACGCCACATTAGCGCCAGCCGGAGGCGCGCCGCTAAAGAAGCTAGTCGGCGGAACGGAGCTAGTTAATGTGTAGACGCTGGTGGTGCCATTGCCGACGATCCAGGTGTTGATTGAGCCGGTGGAGTTGGAGGCAGATTCTGTGACTGTTGAGACCACGGTGTCGTTTTCAGACGTGCTCGAGGGCAAAGCATAGACCGTAACGACCCCAGCCGAGGTAGAGCTGCTGGACGTCAAGGGTAGAGCATAGACCGTAACGACGGGAACCGAGGTAGAGCTTGTGTGCGTCGGGCTGTTCGTTATAACTGATGCATCGTCGGAGGTAGTATCATCGGAAGCCGAAGCAGTGACCGTAACGACCTGAACTGACCCAGAGCTAGAGGATTCTGGTGAGTTGGTAACGGTGATCTGAGTCTCCGAGGTCGTGGCCGTCGCGAGACTGCTGGATGAGACGTATTCGGTAACGGTCTCTGTGCTGGCGATTGGCACTGTTGGTTGTCAGCGATGAGCTACAAGCGCCTTAGATGGGTTATTTCGACCTACCAGAGCTGCTTGCTCGAGCATAAGCGAGTGTGGGCGCTAGAAGCGCGAGCGCTGCGATGGCGCGGACGGCCATGTTTGCAGCGTACTGCTAGAGCGAGGGGATGGAAGTAGGACGAAAAAGCGAGAGTATACAGAAGCGAAGATCTCGTGTGCGTGTAGGCAAGACGAGGTATAAGTTTTTGCAGTAGCGCCATGCCCAATGGCCAGGGTGGGGAGCAGAGGGGGCGTAAAGCTCTCAACATTGCGATTGACAGGTAGAGTAAGAACTGGAAATAATCAGAGACTTGGTGGAGATGTAAACTTACCGTACTGCTGGGACGCCAGTGTAAGTGCACGTAGGCATTGGCTGAACAGAGCAGCCTACGGGGGGTTAGATAGCCAAGCGCAGATGATATGTACTTAGTTGCCCGGACGCTGCGCTAGGACGACAAGGCGACAAAGGATGGCTTGGGGCGTTGTCAAAGTGGAATGAGGCTGCTTGATGGTCCAGTATAGCCCCACTCAAGTTCGCTTTCAGGTAAGCGTCAGGTAAGCATCACAGAAGCTCAACGACCCACAAGCCGTTCATCACGTCCATATACAGTATACCAACGCATCTAGGGTTTGATCCTCCAGTGAAATTCTTTGCTAGGCTTGCTTCATCGGTCGTGTTGGATGCGATGAGAGACGTAAGCACAGTATCGACCATTGGCAGTAATAGCAGCGTCCTCAGTCTAGCTGAATAAGCTTCAGCGTGTCTCCAGTCTACTGGGCTCATCAATTCCTAGAGTACGTAGGTCGCGAATGGTGCTCATGAAAGCTTTGGACGTCCGGTATCAGTGTTTTGTGGCGATACTCTGCGTCTCAGCGGTGGTGTTATCTTCCATAATGGCATGCTCACGGTGTTCAAGGGCGCAATTTCGGTCATGGTGTGCTTGTCGGCGGAAGAGAAACAAGAGGTTCCGTGGAATGAAGTCGAAGTTCGCTGTGTCAGCGACGGACCGGATGGACCCCGCCAACGCCTCTGTTGATGGCTTGGCAAACAGACGCGTGCCGCTCCCACTTCGTCACGCATGTGAGCGCATAGCAGATACAGGCTCGTATATTGATCGCATCGCCAGACGACATACGGATACATCACAGTATGCCCAGCATGGACTTTAATCCGCGCATGAGTATGGCGCGCAGCTCGCAACAGTCAAGCCAACAGAAGCATCGCAAAGAAGATGAGGGCGATGCATTCATGACATTGGTATGCGCATACCTCCTCCGTCTACTCGTGCGCGTTTCGCACATGCTGACGCCTAACTCAGCCCGACAAAGAGATCGCAGGCTGCATATCCGACATAGGCATCTCGTTCACCGTCGAAGACCTCCGCAAACCCAACCCGCAACAAACGCAACGCATCTTCGAATGGTTCGCGGAGCTCCTCACCAACACCACCCGCGATGTTGTCGCGCCCGCCATGCGCACCGCTGCCACAGACCTCTACGGCGAAGATGACGCCGATCGCATCTTCACCGCCGATACCCGGGAACTGATGGGCTTCTTTATCACCATGCGCAAATTGCTACTCGAGTGCGGTATCAAGGACTTCACGTTCAGTGACCTATATCGCCCTACACAGCCGAGGTTGGTCAAGATCTTCAGCTACATCATCAACTTCATCCGTTTCCGCGAATCCCAGACGAGCGTCATAGACGAGCACTACAACTCCTCCGAGCGCACCAAGAATGCCATCGAGCAGCTCTACCACACGAATCAAGAGAAAGAGGAGCAACTGGAGGAAATGCAACAGAATCGCAAGAACGTCGAGCAAGCGATCAAAAACAAAGAGCAGAGGAACCAGGAGCTGAAGACACGCTTACTCGAGCTCAAGAAAGCGCAGGAGAGAGTAACAGAGAAGCTCGACCGCGTCAAGGGTGAGCAAGGCCGGCTGAAAGTACTGCTCGAAGACCGAACGACGGCCGTAATGGGTATGCGACAAGAAGCCAACAAGTTGCGCCCCTACACCGAACAATCTCCCGCCGTCCTCGAGCAAAGCCTACGTGAGCTTTCCGCAAACCTAAACAGCGACCGCACCGAGATCGACCGTCTAGACCGCCGCGCCCGTGCCCTCCAGACGAGCTACGATACCTTCACCCTCCTGCAATCCGATATCGCAGGTCACACGCGTCTCCTCACGGACCTGCAAACTGAGCTCGGAAAAGAGGAGGAAGAAAGTCGTGCAGCGTCCAAGAACCGCGAAGCGTTGACCGAGAAAAGCAACAATGTCCGGGAAGTGGAGAGGCAGGAGAGGATTCTGCGGAAGCAGTTAGAGCAATGGCAGAGCAGGACGGATAAGTTGCGCAGGGA
>Ga0058704_10001667_pt1 | contig 10290 bp, 10 predicted proteins | sample AgamicMgSfe_FD_71363 | JGI IMG/M metagenome (GOLD analysis project Ga0058704, IMG submission 71363) | Agave microbial communities from Guanajuato, Mexico - Mg.Sf.e | ecosystem: Host-associated > Plants > Phyllosphere > Phylloplane/Leaf | place: Guanajuato, Mexico | collected 2012-05-30 | reverse complement strand
CTGCTGCTGCTGCTGCTGCTGCTGCTGCACCGTTGTGATTCACGATTTCAACCGCTAACGCACAAACTTGAACAGTTCACGCTACGACTGCATAGCTGCAAGTACTTTTTGGATCTTGAGCAACACAACGTCAGTAAAGAAAACCTCATATACTCATGGCTGACATTGGCTCATCTCTCTCAGATCGTCAAACGCCTCTCAAAATGGATCTGCACCGAGAAGAGTACGTTGCTCAGTCTGTCGAGCATCGCTTACAGTCACCGCCGAGCGGCTCCAAGAGGAAGCGGATGCAAGAGACAGTTGCATACACTGCAGAAGTTCCTGAAATAGGCGCCGAAATTCACAGTCCCAAGCGATCTCGCTCCAACCGCTATCTGTCAGATCGGCAGCCTTCAGCACAGCCTGGCTCACCTCAACCTGGTCGCGGCATTCGTCGTATCAAAGGCAAATACAGTCTCTCAGCTCTAAACAGGCATCAAGCTCCCGATGATCTGCGCGCTTCCAAGTTCAAGGAAGGCAGCATGAACGACAAGCCTAGCGAGAAACCTCCGAGTGTTTTCATTCGTTCCCCAAACCGAGCCACTGTCACTCCAGACGAAGTCAACATGGAGTATCTCATGGATCAGTATCACGATGGCGTATTGGAAGACAGTGTGGAAGAGTCTGCTCGAGCACCCAGTCGCGCCGACACTGTCGTCATGTCTCCAGCCCTTGACCACGGCACTGGCGCCTATCGCTTCGGCAAGATGATCGCATCTTCTTTCAATCCTATGAATATGTGGAAGTCTTGGTCCAAGGTCTGGGATGAGACTCGCGACGAGATCACCATACGCAACATTGAAGAGAATCGCAGAAAGGCTGCACAAAAGGCCCTTGCAGAACAAGTTTATGCCGAGATGAAGAGCGCTGGTCAGATCAAGACAGGAGCATACACCGCTGTCAAAGAGTACAACGGTACTGAACCCATGGATGAGGAAGACGAAGATGTTGTCGCTTGCTCAACCAGAGACTCTGGAGTGTCTGACGCTCAGGATAAACCTCTGCCAGACGTACCCAATCGTGGTCCAACTCCTGCTTTGGACGGTCAGTCGGAAAGGACTCTCAAGTCTCGCAAGTCACTCTTCTCCATTCGAGTTCCTTCCATCAGCGGAACCTTGAAAAAGACTCGATCGGTTTACAACCTTCCAGAGGTCAATCATCAATCCTCAACTTCTATTTCGCCTGAGAAGTACGATCGGCCAATTTCTGGACTCTCTACACTTTCAGGTACTCTTCACCGCAGTCACTCTCGCAAGGATCTCTCTCGTCAGCAAAAGCTCAGTAAGCGAGTCAGTGATCTAGAGGCTAAGCTTCAAGACGCGCGTCGTGATCTCAGTACGGCCATCAGTAACGCTTCACCTCTTCCTGATCTGCCTTCTCGATTCGAAAAGTACACACCAAATTTCAAGCTTCACAGACCAAAGTTTGTCCCTAGCGGTAACCTTCCTTCACTTCCTTCAGAGGGTATACTCTTTCCAAGTCTTCGCAACAAGAAGCGTAATCTGAGCCAGACCGAGATTCAGTCGGAAGAAAGCCACGTGCCAGAGGCTTCACAAAGTACCATCAGAGCTGTCGATCCAGACTCCACTATTCGCGCTCACCGGTCAGCTGTTACGACATTCGAACATCAAAACTTTCTGGCTATGGATCCCGCATCGTTCATGAGTAGCCCCACACAGGCGGAGAAGACAGAGGGTGACAGTCAGACACAGTATGGTGACCTCGATACGAAGCTGAAAGCCTTGGAAGAGTCTCACCAAGCTGGTCTAGCTGCTCGTAAGCCAGTCAAGTCGAAGAAGCGCAAGAGTGCTGGCGAGTCTGGAAAGCTGTTCAAGCCGGCCAAAGACGACAACTATGCCAATGACGATGCTGAATGGGACTCGGAGGACGCGAAACCTAAGAAACAGCGCAAGATTTCGATCAGGAAGACGTCTAAGAAATCCAAAGCCGCCGCAGAGACTACAACAGGTGCAGAACAATCTTCGGCAGCTCCGTCCAGCCCAGTCGTCGACCCAGTCAGTCCAGTAGTCGACTCGGTCATTGCTGAAGAGACCACCCGCAGCCGTAGTAGCATGGACAGTCAGATGAGCCACCGGAGCAGCATCCTTGAGCCAATCTCGGAGGAAGAAATCATTGCAGTCGCCTACCCAAAACGCACAGATTCTCTAGCTCCACCCAACACCGCTCGTGGTTCCCGCAGCCGTTCTCGCTCTCCAAATCCGCGATCTGTCGTCTCCAAAATGGCCAAGGAGATTGCTGGCCACCAAGATGAGACGCCTAGCAAGATTCGCACTTCGTCACCACCCGCGTCTGACGGTCTGAGCAAGCCCGCCGAACCCATCAATGGGCAAGTCATTGTCAAGCCTGGTGGCTCCGTGCCAGAGATGCCAGCGTCGCCACAGCAGAAGAAAAGAAAGGCGACCAAAGGCCCCAAGGAGAATTTCGAATGGCCCGAGGATGTTTTCTAAGCAGCAGGTGGTTGGACATGGAAGGAAGATGGCATTTGCATTTGATACGGACATTTGATTTCAAAGAACAGAAGCAACGAGTACACGATATGAGAAACACACGATGATTTTGCGTCATGCATGAAAGATGAAATGAAGCTATGACGGTCCTTTTGGTTTTCTACTCTTCTCTGGACAGTGATTGATGAAAGGTGGTTGAGGAGTTTTGCACGAGAGAGTATAGCTATCACATATTGCATATACATCATATTTACCCAACGTTTATATCTCGTGATGGCAGATAATAGCAGCTGGTGACGATATCGGTGTGACAGTGTACATCGCGCACTCAACAACAGTGGTCGATGTACTCCGCCACTTTGCGTGTGACTTATGCATGACTTGACATGAAGAAAGTCGAACCTCAATACTATGCTGTGGAAGATTGACATATCACCAACAGTATACTCCGACCATGAAACGACACCTCTGTCACAGCTCCAATGCACACACCTCGTAAAAATATAACACAAAATCTTATTTCGCATCTGTACATATAAACAGCAAATCTACCACGCCATCTTAGCAAGCACACCCTTAGGATACCTCCTGACCAAAAACTTGCGTCCCTCATCGAGCAACAGAATCGCCATTCCGAACGCCATGGGCAGGAACCAGTGCGCGACGGGCACGGTGGCGGTGCTCAGCACGTCGTGGAATTTCGGCACGTAGAGGAAGAAAATGGCGATCAGGCAGGCGAAGATTATGGCGGGTAGGAGGTAAAGGTTTTTCCATGGAGCGTGTTGGAGCAGCGAGAGGCGGCGCGTGCGGATTGCGAGGAGGGTGAACCATTGCCTTGTAGACGTTAGTAACCGTATGTCATGTTTGATGAGTTGGGAGAGGGGAAGGGGATCTTACATGACGACCAGGTTCACAAAGTAGATACTCGATGCTGTGTTAAGGATGCTGGTCTGGGTGTCGAGATCCATATTCGGAGGCAGGGCGCCGAAACCGAACCATTGGTCGCTGAATCTGAGGCCTTGACGCTGGCAGTACCAGTAACTGACGGTGAAGGAGAGCACGGTCTCCAGCACGCCGAAAAAGCCGTAGGCTTGGATGACTAGTTTCCAATCCACGAGACGGTCTTTGCGCGCGTTGCGGGGTGGGCGGGTGAGTACGTCGGCTTCGGGTTTCTCGTATGCAATGGCGGTGGCGGCGGCGCAATCGGTGAAGCAGCAGATGATGATCATGAGGAACGAGGACAGGATTTGTGGCAGACCGAAGACGACATTTGTTAGTACGGGCCAGAACTCGGAGAAGGAACCGGCGGGGAGCAGGTAGCAAATGGTCTTCTTCAGGTTGTCGTAGACGACGCGGCCGTAGCGGACGGCTTCGACGATGGCGGCGAATGAGTCCAGAAGAACCATGTCCGAGGCTTCGATTGCAATGTCCGAGCCGCTGCCCATGGCGATACCGACATCTGCGGCTTTGAGCGAAGGAGCATCGTTTACACCGTCACCAGTCATGCCGACGGTCAGTTCGCGACTTTGTAGTTCTTTGACGATGCGCAGCTTGTGCTCTGGCGTGGTACGGGCGAAGACGATTTCCTCATACTGGGAGATCATGTCCCATTGCGCTTCGTCGAGATTTGGAATGTCAGAACCATTGACGACAAGACCACGGCGGCGAGTCTTGAGGCTGTGTTTCTCATCATCCGAGTTACCGGTTTGGAATTCGAGGTGGTCGTCTGAAAGGGCGGATACATCGTCGACGTCGTTGCCCTGAGAAGTGAGGATACCGCACTGTTCAGCGATGGCTTGGGCGGTCAGGCGGAAATCACCGGTCACCATGAAGACACGGACACCGGCGCCGCGGAGAATACGGACGACTTCTGGTATCTCGGCGCGAGGAGGGTCAACGATACCAACAATACCGACCAAGATCAAGTTGCCCATAGCACGACCCATCATGTCCTCCTCGTATTCGCGAGGTTGTACAGTTGGATCGAATCTGACTTGGTCGAGGGGCTTCTTCGCGAGAAGAATGACACGCTTTCCCTGAGATGACCACTTGTTCTTGATGTTCTCAATCATGAGTCTTCTCTCTTCGGTGAGCTCAGAGATGGATCCATCGGGGGCAATGAACGAGATACATCTTGGGAGAAGAATGTCCGGGGCACCCTTGATGGTAAGGAGGGTTCCTTCCTGTGGCTCACTCTGTGATTGGATGACGTGGATCATGAACTTGTTCTTGCTGTTGAATGCGATCCGGAAGACGATACGGTAGAACTTCCTCAGGTTCTCCACAGGGTTCATGGATTCGGCAAAACGCAGAACAGCCTGGTCGGTAGCATCTCCATTGATCTTGCGTTCGGCAATAGGTAGCTTGATAGTAGAGGCGTCGAACTCGCCAGCATTACACATGCTGCTGATGACCGAGAGCTGCTGCAGTGACTTGCTATCCTTGTGGAGACCCGGCGCGTGGAGGGCATCATGAGTCTGAAGTCCAATCATGTAGTCGGTGACAGTCATCTGGTTTCTTGTCAAAGTACCGGTCTTGTCTGAGCAGATGACATTGACAGCACCGAGTGTCTCGACAGTCTTGAGGGACTTGCACAAAATTTTGTTTTTCCTCATGATGCTAGCGGTGATGGTTAAGCTTGCAGTGACGGCGATCGGTAGACCTTCAGGGATGAAAGCGACAGCGACCGATACACAGTCGACGATGAGCGTGGGGACTGAGATCCAAGAAGGATAGGCCTTACGGAGCCAAGCGCCCCTATGTACGCGTTAGAGAAGAGCTCAAAGCCTTCTGAAATTCGTCCGACTTACCAAACGATGAGAATGACCACAATCATGGTCAGCATGATAGCGACGATAAGACCGACAAAGTAGTAGATCTCTCTTTGAAGAGGAGTAAGGCCAGGCTTTGGTGCGCTGGTAAGCTTTGCAATGCGACCAAAGACTGTCCTATCACCAGTAGACACGACGACTCCAAGAGCACTTCCCGAAACGCAGTGGGTACCGGCAAGACCGATACAGGCTGTCTCCAGGTAGTTTGGATCGGTGGACTTGACTGAACCGAGCATAGGCATGGTCTCTCCAGTCAGGATAGCTCTGTCGAAACGAGCATCCGAGGAAACCTGGACGAAGCGGACGTCTGCTGGGAGTTTGTTGCCCATCGAGATCTGCAGGACATCACCTGGGACGATTGTGGTACCATCAACGCTCTTTATCTGCCCGTCGCGGAGAACCATACACTGATCGGGAAGCAATGTGGAGATCGAAGCCATGACGCGAGAGCTTGAAAAGTCTAGATATGTCAGAATTGGCCGTGATCATGGAGACAGCTATCCGCATACCTTGCCAGAATGAGAAAAGAGCTTGAATGACCCAGACCAATACAAGAACGATGGCCAAAGCCAAATTTGCGATGGCTGGAGGTTGTCCGAGAGGCTTCCAGGCGATAAAGACCAAGATGGCGGCTATAAACAAGATGGAACCGAAACCGCCAAACAGGTAGGTAAAGGTCTTTTGGGCCCACTGCGATGGCGGAGGTGATGGCTTATTTGGACCGACTTCTTTGAGCTTTCTGGCTGCCTGCTCTACCGACAGACCCTGCTGTGGAGAGCTAGAGAAGCGTTGGTAGATCTCGTCGACAGAAACCAAGTGGTAATCCGAGTCGGCAAAGTCTGGGTGACGGGAGTCAGTCAAGCCATGGTCAGCAAGACACGTTCAACAAACCAATATCAGCTTGCTTGGCATTTTTGACGAGTTCGTCGGCTTTGCTACGATCATGATCGATATTGAAGGATCTAGAACAATGAGTGACTGGACCTCGATTGTAGTTGTTGACGTGAAACGCACAGGGTTCTGAATTGAGGCGGGAGAACAAGGCTTGGATCTACCGTTCTCTGAGGCAATGATCGGATCGACATGGTGTCCAGAGACGCGCGACGAGTGTCGCGTTTCCGTGAGGCAGCATCCTGCACATCATCTGCGTACGTGATGCGAGGATTCTTGCCTGAGCGTTCGATGTCCATGTTGGAGGAATCGGGCATTGTTGGAGATAACCAAACAATATTTCCAATTGAAGGGAGGGCGAAGGAGAGGAATGAAAGCAAGAGATATTCACAAAGCAAGGAGAAGGAGCGGTCAAATACCTAATAAAGCGATTGACCTACAACAGAGCCACGGAGTCGAGCGTAAATTATCGAGCATCTGATACTACCGTACCGTCCCTGGATGGACCCTGATAGTCGGTAAGTGAGACCCTTGTGGCTGCGCGTGCGTGAGATAGCAGTAGAGAACCACTCCAGGCCACTTCAGGCTGTCCTGAGGGGTGCGTTCGAGCAACGGCTGGTAGAGGTCAGTGTTTGCGCGATTTTTTGCAATGTAAGAAAATGCCTCCTCCACGCAGAATGTAAAGGGTTATCTGCAAGCCATTCCTGTTTCAGGGCTGAAAGCTGGGATAAGAGTCGCGTGGAAATGGATGCGCGATTTATGGGAGCGCTTCTGAATTGGAGCCTTTCCAGATGCGTGAATGGCTGTGCAAATGCCAATACTAAAGACAACACGCAACGTTTGGCAGATGATAAACAAGACTCCAAAGTCAGTACATTATCGGCGAGGCATTTTTTGCTCAGGATCAATGAAAAAGAAGATGAGGCCCACAGATGTTACCAGAAGTGTGGTGTGTCCGAGGTTGCATTCAATTCATTAGCCAAGGCTCGAGCTGAACGCTGCATTGTGCTCACGTATCCACTGTCCAGATCTCATTCTCGTAGAGCACCAATCAAGGAAGCTCTGCGCGTTCGAGTTCGCCTGAACGTCTGTAGACAGCGACTTGGTCGTGTCGAGGCCGACAAGAACGACAGAGCAAGCACTGAACGCGCTCGAGACGAGTCAGGCCGCTGAGCACCGTGTCGACCGCGACTCATGCTCCTGACTCATGACGACCATCTGATGTGAACGTCAGCATGTAAGTTACTGTGGTGCGGTCTCGAATCCAACAATCTATCAAACATACCATCTATACAGACGCTTTTACACAATCTCCAACTGACATGACTGAGGTTCAGTCAGCTGTGAAGCTGCCTCGTGTAGCCATCTCATACTGTACACAATGCAGTGCGTAGTGTCACCGTCACTCAGACCTTTATGCAATCCCACTAATCATGACACAGAATGGATGCTTCGAGCCGCGTACTTTGGCCAAGAACTGCTCTCGACGTTTGGGACGGACATAGGCGAAATAGCACTGATTCCAGCTACCGGTGGTCTCTTCCAGGTTCATCTGACACATTTGCCTCCTGGGGCCGCTGAAGCCCAAGGGGTCCTACTGTGGGACAGGAAGACAGAGGGCGGGTTCCCAGAGACCAAGGTACTCAAGCAGCTCGTGCGCAACCAGATTGATCCCAAAAGGGATCTTGGTCATTCTGATAAGGGAGGCCATTCTGCGAAGAAAGAAACGGCAAAAGAAGACGCCGCGCCGAAGGCTGACGAGAACGCCGAAAAGAAAGAAGATTGCCAGGACTGCAAGTAATGCATCGAGTCTGAATCACTTCAGTATCAAATCATCTCTCGAGCTCTAAGTGCAACTTTCCGGTCATAAGGCTGGACGACGTGGACATATGACCACGAATTTCCTTTCGACAAGCCTTCGTCTGGTATAGCGTACAGCCAAAGGGATCGAGTTCTCTACGACGGCCACGAACCACATGCCTCATCTCACCAGCATTCAATATCGATCATCTCTAAAAAGCATCAGCAGTCATTATCGATCACTTCTAAAGACAGAGCAAAGCACATCATATCACATTGCTGTGATCGATCAATGATTGATACCTGTTCGCAACCCACCGAGATTGAAGACATAGGCATCGATGTTATTCCTGCTGCGCCTCAATCCTTTTTCTGCTCTGCATTTCATGTGGTCTGCACACACTGTCAGATTGGCGGGCTGCTGCCAAGTTTCTCGAGAATCGCCAACCAAACCGCATTCAGAAGAGCCAATTCTTGTCATTGTACTACGCGTCAATCTTGAAACCCACCTTCTCACCTACTCAGTTCTCCTCTCCTAACCAATCCTAACGCCGTCTCCGCCCGTTCAAGCATACTTGCCTCTTCAACAACCTTGATTCGATTGGGCTTGATAGCTCTTATCTCCAACAACCTTGGAACAATCTCCCTCTGCAAGATTTCCCTCATCTCAAGATCACGATCCCAGAAATGCGTCCTGACACCTCTAACAACGACACCCTCGCTCCAAGTCAAACCCGCCGTAGGGTCCATGCTGTAAAGCGGCGCTCTCTCATCACTCGCTCTCTCAAACACAACAGGAAGCATAACCGCCACGACCGCATCCCCACCTACAACTCTCATAACATGCGCCAATGACCCCGGCTTCGAGCCAATACAATCAACCACGAGCTCCACCCGCCCGCCCTCTCGGGTGTGTTCCACAACACCAAGGTCATGATAATCGAACACAGCATCCGCACCCAACGACTTCAGCATAGCCTCATGGCGAGCCGAAGCAACAGCAACAACACGCCTATAGCCATAATACCTCAGCAACTGAGCGACATACTGGCCCACACTCGACGCCGCGCCCCAAACCAAGACGCGTGGCTCCAGCAGCGGCTTATAACCCACCGGCCGCGGCCAAGGAAGGTGCAGACCGAGATCATGACGCAGCGTATGAAACGCCGTGACCAGATTGGTCGGTACAGCAGGAGCGACCTCAAGATCAATATTCGACGGAAGCTGTGAACGCCATCAATAAACACCACTCATCACTACCAGCAGTATGGTTACTCACCTTGGGAACGTTCACCGCGTCAGTAACGACAATACTCTGCCACCCCTTCTCGGCCTGCGCGCGGAACGCAAATCCGAACACCGCGTCGCCGGGCGCGAGACCGCGTACCTCGGACCCGATGGCCAGGACGAGACCTGCGAATGCGTCGCCTAGGACTCGTGGATGGGTGACGATCAGGAGACCGCCGTCTGCTTGGTGCAGTTCCAGCGGCCCGACTGTGGTGTAGAGATTATGGATCTGGACTTCTGTGCTAGCTGGTGTAGGGGTCGGTAGATCGAGGAGGGTAAGAGGGGAGCGAGGGGATGGTGTTGCTATGGCGGGGTGAGTGGACATTGTGGTTGAAGGTCGTGAGCAGTGGGTATTGAGAGATGGACGAGACGAAATGGGGAGTCGATCGATCGGACTGATTATTGCTTGTCACTTGCCTTGAGATACGCTTGATTGGCGTTCCTACTGTTTCTAGCTTGTGATATACCGCATTTGTCACAACGTTCAGTCCACTCTGATTACTGATCGCAATATCACAGTTTTACCATATCTTGGCAAACTGGATGCTCTGATGGTGTTCAATTGGGTAGAGTTGCGTCGATCAAGTTTCGCTGCCCATTGTTGGTCAACGCTTGGGCCTGCTCGATTACAAAGCCATGTTCACGTCTCCACATGGGTCTCATACCATATGCATTACAAGCTCGAGGCATTGAACCTCGGACGACGTCGAATGTTTCTATATAGACAGTTTCCCCAATGTACACATGAATGAAGGCTGTGGGGTTGAGAGATCTTTCGACAAACAGAGAGTACAGGTACCTAGTCGACTGTCAAGCATCACGCACAAGACAACAACACCACAGTACATCATATATTTGTCTTTGTCAATATCATTGGAGAAAAACTACGCAGCGACTCGAGGTATTTCATACAGCTGATGGCAATAACTAATCCACCACAAAAACGACCAGACGGCATCGAAGAGTGCATCAGC
>Ga0058704_10001664_pt1 | contig 10328 bp, 15 predicted proteins | sample AgamicMgSfe_FD_71363 | JGI IMG/M metagenome (GOLD analysis project Ga0058704, IMG submission 71363) | Agave microbial communities from Guanajuato, Mexico - Mg.Sf.e | ecosystem: Host-associated > Plants > Phyllosphere > Phylloplane/Leaf | place: Guanajuato, Mexico | collected 2012-05-30 | reverse complement strand
CGGGTAGTTCTTCTTCCAGAAGAACGCAAAGGTCGCACCGATCGCCATTGCAGTCGGGTAGGTGGTGGTGTTGAGGATGAAGGCGATACCCATGGCGACCAAATTCGGCACGTATTGATGGTATTTCGGCGGAACGAAGCGGTACTTGACGATGGTCTGCACAAAGGCGTAGACTAGTAGCACAATGGAGAGGATTCCGGAGCTCGTGGGGACGGGGAGCGAGGTGCTGGTGACCGCCACAGCGATAGCGCGATAGGCGCCGACGTCCGGGATGGCGAAGCTGCAGTGATCCTGGAGCGCGAGGTCGTTAATGCAAGGGTACGCGGTGGAGAAGAGGACATACATCGCCACAGACATGAACACGCTGACCAGCGCGCCGCAGCATTGGGCATAGAATTGCACTCGTGGGGAGGCGCGCAGGAGGTGCGTGGTTTTAAGGTCGCCGAGCATGTCGGCAGATTGCTCAGAGGCACCGAGGGCCAGGAGGCCGCCGGTGATGTTCATGAGTTGTTGTTTGGAGACTGTACCGTGACCGTGAGTGGTTCCGCCGATGACGAGTTGGGAGGCGTTGCCGATTGAGGTTACGGGGATGATGTTTGTGCGGCCGCAGCTTTCGGCGCCGATGAAGGAAAAGATGAAGGCGAAGAGGATGGCTAGGATGGTTTGGCCGACTGAGAGGTTGAATTGGATGCCCATAATCACGCATGTGAAGATCAGGCTCAGTACTATTATATGTCAGTACGATATTTACTTGAGGTGGAGTGATCGTAATATGAGGAGGTACTCACCGATCCCACCGCCCCACATCCACACTGGGACAAGCTCTTCAGGCAGGCATGGCTCCTCGATGGCGTTCGCCTCATCGTAGCTGACACCCCGGCTGCGGAACCTTCTGAACAGCGGCTGGAAGAGCTGTATGAAGCTGACACCAATCGCTTTGTCTACAAGACGAGAGGATGTTAGAACCAATTCATATCTCCAGGTGTGGGTTATACCCATCATCTTGCTCACAATTCGCGAAGACTTCTGCGAACGAACCAGCAAGCAAAAGCATCGTGCCGGGCCACACCAGCCAGTATCTTGGACTCGGTTTATTCACTGGATCATCGAGTACCATGCTCATGTAGTTCATGTAACCCGGGAACTCGCCAGGTACTGCCGCCGTGCCGAACGCTCGGCCAGTGGCCACAAGAGATGGACCGATGATGGCCCAAGCTAGGATAGCGCCGCCGAAAAATGAGTAGGAAGCGTTACGGCCAGTCAGGAAACCGACCGCTGTGAAGGCAGGTGTGAACTCGAGGACCCAGGCCCAGTTCTCGACCTTGACGGCGGATGTCCAGCCGATACTGTAGAGAGTCCAGCCCCAGTGCCAGTCCCAGAGAAGTCCGGGAGCGTATTCACTTACACATCGCCAGGTGATGGCGACGCAGAAAGCGATGATAAGTGCTTTAGTCTTCTTACGAGCCTGGAAGTCCGATCAGCCACGCATCTCCCGAACAGCAGCCTATGTCATACGTACATTGGCCTCCGCGTTCTTTCCAGTATGCAAGCTTCGAATGGTGAACGCCGCAGCTACGGCGCTAGGGAACGCCAGCTTTTGCTCGAGAATGTAAAGCTTGCGCAATGGAATGGCGAAGAACATGCCATAGTAAGCACTGCCAGACGAGAAGACATTAACCACCCGTGTCTTATATGAGGGATCTCTCCTACTCACCATGCGATCGTAAACGTACAAAGCTTACCGAAGTCTTCTTTCGGGGTTGCACTGAGCAGACCCAATTGGTATGCTGCAGGGATGCCAGAGGTGAAGACGAGGCCTAAAGAGCCAGCTGCTGTAGCGGCTGATTGAACGCAAACGTTCTCCTTAGGGCCGAAATAACCACCACCTGCCCATGTCGGCAGCGCTCTTGAGAGAGGCTTGAGAATAGCGAACCCGATGATCGAACCAAATAGAGACGCGCCGAACGTCCAGCCAGTCTTCAAACCAAGATATACGCTGCCATGACATCAGTATCAGCAGTACGTTGCTGGTGTATGATCGTCGTTGGCTTACTTCGATGCCGCGATCACACCACCTAGACAGCAGCCCACGAACACTGCGCGGAAAGTGAACTGTTGCTCCTCCACTGCATTAGGATCTATTGGGAACTGCACCTCGTGAGATAACGCAATGTTGTCATCTTCCTCAGTCTCCGTGTCCACGCGGTCAATGAAGTCGACGACCTCGCCCTTTTCTGTAGTAATTTCGCTTAAGGAGGCCCTGCGGTCGAAAGAGGAGTCCTTTTCGATCTGATGAACGAGAGTGGTTTCGACCTCGTCAGATGCTGAGCCGATGCCAAGAGCTCCTCCTGTAGCAGACATTTTGGGTAGATGAGATTAGGGTCGAAGAAAGCAAAAAGCCGCCAAGCCCTACCTTTATACTACATGCACCTCTTTTCTACTTGCAAGGCAGTATCTGCCCTGTTGTATTTCCGTTATCATGCATTACACTGAGTTCATGCGGTTGCCACCTCCTCAGTGATATGGTAAGCTCCTAGACGCTTGATATACCCTAAGGATCAACGAACTTCTGGATTAGGTACGGAGCTACACCCATGCCACAGGGGAGGGCTAAGCTACTCGGCAGTCTTCGGATAGCTCTGATGAATATTAATGGCGGGTTACCTTCGCCGGCTGGCCGTTGTAGAGATACCAGAGGTTCGAAAAGCTACCTACCGTAAACGGGTAAGCTTCATGACGCTATTCTGCATATGTCGCTTTGACCTGACTGCAGCACCGCATGGTCTCGGTAGCAGTTCATCTGTCATGTTCGCACGATGTCTGGTACCAAGGAGAAAGCTTTTGGACAAGGACAGCATTCCGCGTCTAAGACGGCGCTTGCGTGGGGTAGATCGCATATACATGGGATCGCACAAGCGGGTAGCTATCAGTCTGCGTGTGAGCGTTCCAAAGTGCTTCACCGTAGTGATGTTCCAAGCATAGCTACCATAACACTCAACGCTATGCAATGCCAATAAGCCCAAAATGGCCAGTAGTCGCGTTTGACTGCTCAGTCCCTACGGCCGTTCGGTCCAACAAGCCCAAACAGCTCCCATTAGCGTCAGCATTGCAATGCCACCAAGTAGGACACAATAGATCTGTATAGCTTCTGCGTGGTGACGGGGTATGTATCGTACCCACGATGCCAATATCATTCAGTCATTCAATCATCATGCCGCCATGACTTCCAAAGGTTTGGAAGACGAGCTCGCGCCTCCGTGCTCAGACACATGCCGCCCTCGAGCGGCTTCACTTGGTCGCTGCCCGCCAGGCTCAAGGCCGCGAGTCCCAGATAGCTGTGATAGAGGTCTGGCAGGTCGCCAGGAAACTTGCCAAACCCTCCTAAAACCTCGTGCTGGGTTTTGCCCAGCAAGTATCGCCGAAGAGCTGCCTGATCACACAAAGCCGGAGCTTTCATGATGTGCAACGATGCTTGAACCCAGAAGGCGTAGCAGGTGTCGGCAACCTTGTTGGTGCGGCCATTCATGCCGGCGCCATCCACGAGGAGGTCGAAGATAGACCCACCTATTGACTGATCAGGGCTTTGCCTGGCAGGATGCGTGCCTTGCTCATGGTGGCCCTTACCGACATGTTTTCCTTCCGCATGCTGTGTGTTTGGCGCAGCCTCAGATTTCCGAAATTCCGTATCCAGACCTGCATCTGGATCTGTAAGTTCAGTCTGGCTCCACAAGAGCCATTCCAAGACGCCTTGAGGATCGCTCGGCGCATTTGCTTCTTTCGAATCGTGCATCTCGGAAGTATTGAGTCGATCGACTAAGGCTATGGCACCCAAGCAGCAGAATGTGTAACCTGCATGTGGTTCGTGGAAAGGCTCGTCAGCCATTCCGCCGTCGAACGTCTGTGAACTATCGTTAGCATACTTCCACGTGGGAACCCGGAATGGGCGCCAGAGTACCTACTTGCGCTGTCCTCACACAGCGGACCAGAGCATCAACATCTACATCCAGTACAGCCTGACCGTCTATCTGTATGGTACCAGACGTATCACCGCGTAGCATGTGCCGAATGCCAGCCGCGCAGAAACCGAAACGAGAATCCATGCCTCCTTCAATCCGACCATCGACGAGGATTTCGCCAAAGGATCCGTCCTCTCGCTGCATTTGCCGAATCCACTGCAGACACTGTCTTCGCTTGACGCGCTTGAAGTCATCGTCCAGTATCAACAGGGCAGCCAAAGCGAAATAGGTTCCTGGCACGTTCGCAGGATCCCATTGAGCGTTCTGATCGTTTGCTCGCTCTCCGAAATCAGTGCCCGGCCACATTCGGAAACCTCCCTGTGGATGTTGGCAGCGATATATCCAGTTAACGTAGTCTCGCCGCTCATGTTCGCTTGGTACGGTGCGCAGCACATCTAGTAGGTCGAGTGCGGAAATGATAATGTACGCAAGGTACATGCGATTGCTGTCGTTGCCCGTGTAAACCTGTGGCAAAAGAGTCTTTAGGCATCTTGTCCAGTACTTGACGTGCCGAGCCTGTACACTGAGTCAACTTCCTGCTGCATCATCCCGGGAACTTGGCACCTGTTTCTGTTTTCGGCGGGCGGACCAACCTTGTCAAGGCGTGGTTCGACGTGGACATCATCATGGTTCAAAATGGCCATCTCAGCGTACCGGTTCTAATGTGCAGACCGAAACGCCCATCTGAGTGACCGAACCAAAAACCAATGCCTTCCGTGTGGTGCGTCTGCACCGTCGTGTCTTTGGTGACCCCTTCACTTTTGTGGAGGGGTTTTCTTCCGAAGTGGCGCAGTGTGGCGAGTGTTGCTCGGTCTGGATTTAGACTCAAGAGCCGCGAAACCTTGGCGGCGCCAATTTCTCCGCGGCGACTTTCTACCTCGACCACCAAGGCACCGAAGCACCGAGGCGTCTACCAGTCGATTGTATCTTGACCAAACGGGAACTGTCGCAATACTAGGAAACAGAACCAAAGGCGCGAACTAGATCAGGTGCTGGGACGGAATCGCAACTCGAAGAATCAATGATGGAGTAGTACCCGTTCTTGAGACTTTATTTCGATTTCGTCACCACTATGGCAGCCGCACTGTGGTCATTCGCAAGGTTTCCGGTGTATCTGGGCTCGGGTCTGGCGGCGCTTGCAGGCAGCGCACTCTACTATTACCAGAAGTAGGTGACCGAATCAACGCAGACTGTCAGTCAAAAGCTAACATTGACAACAGCGAGATAATCTACCCTCGTAGCATCCCTGCAGGTGCGCGGACACAAGTGCCGCGACCACCTCAATTCGGTATTGACAACTATGAGGAGCTCTCGCTGCCGACACCGGATGGTGAGACCTTAAGTGGTTTCTTGATTAAGCCGGACAATTCGGCAAAGGCGCGGCCTATCACCATACTGACTTTTCACGGTAATGCTGGCAACATTGGTCATCGTCTACCAATTGCGAAGCTCTTGGCGAACGACATCCACTGTACGACGTTGATGCTGGAGTATCGAGGTTACGGACTGTCTACTGGGACGCCGAATGAGAAAGGCCTGGCAATCGACGCTCAGACTGGTCTTGACTACATCCGGCAAAGGGAAGACCTGAAAGGCAACAAGATTGTCGTGTACGGCCAAAGCCTTGGCGGCGCGGTCAGCATTGATCTAGTAGCGAAGAACAAGGGCACCGGCGACATTAAGGGTCTCATTCTGGAAAATACCTTCCTCAGTATCGCAAAGATGATCCCAAGCGTGATGCCTGTGGCCAAGTATCTCGTTCCACTTTGCCATGAGTACTGGAGGAGCGAAGAGATGATCCCACAAATCACCGACCTACCATTACTGTTCCTTAGTGGGCTGAAGGACGAAATCGTACCGTAAGCTATCCCGCTAACGGTGTGGTCACAAGAAAAAACCTGACAATGTCTAGGCCGTCGCATATGAAGCAGTTGTTTCGCCTATGTAAGGCAAAGACCGTCGTCTGGAAAGAGCTCCCAAACGGTGACCACAACAACTCAGTAGCTGAGCCCGGGTACTTCAATCACATCGACGAGTTCATCACTAGGCAGGTCATGAATGGACCGTGAAGCGGCTCATCACATAGCACTGGAGATAATACGAGCGCCGGACCAAATTGGAGCGTCCTGCTGCCCCTGGTGCCTTAAGAAAGGCGATGCGAAAGCCGACTCGAGAGCACCCGGCCACCCAGGAAAGCAGGAGTATATCCACAGTACTGGGAGACGTCGACCAGCGCGGCATGTGCTCAAGGAGAAAGGCCGAGAGCCTACTTTGAGTTGGCCTGCGAGCCCTCCAGAGTTGTTGGCTCTCTATGGTTCTCGGAAGGCAGACTGGCTCACGTGACCGCCTGACCTGACACACCCACGCGCATACCTGGAGTTGCATATATCGTACATGGGAAAGGAGGAACATTGTGTGCGCACCTTGATCTCTTCATTCCCACAGTTAGCTACAAAGAAAGCAGTGTTTGCGGTCAAGTCTGTATTATTCGCATCCCACCAATGTCGATAAGCTCATGTACGGTAACAGATTCCTGTTCGTTCGGTAGGAGTTTTACTAAGACACATCCTAGCGCACGGCCGTGAGATTGGCCTAGCTGGTCAGCAAAGAGTCGCTCCTTCGAGATCGGAGGGGTCGAGAAAGATGGCATTGGAGGATCAGATCAAGGGTCTGATCGAGAGAATGTCCGATGAAGATCTGCAAGGAATGATAGTGGAGCTGTTCCAGAAAAGTAGCGAGAACCGCCAGATCATGAGAGCCGCGCCGGCCAGGTCCGCCGCCAAGCCAACCTCTAGGAAGCACAATGTCTTTGGGAGATGCCAGCTCTGTCACCAAGACTACGATGTCGAGAGGAACGAGTTTAGCTATTGCGTCTCGTATCATCCCGGTAAGCTTGTACCCCGGCGAGCAGCCTTCGCATATGCATCTCAGCTTACGCTTCAGCAGGTGAGCAGGAGGTCGACAATGAGTCGGGCACTTGGTTGGATCACGATGATAGATGTCATGGATACCCGGAGAGCCGTCGCCTAATGAAGGATCCCACTCACAGAGACGGTTACAGGATGAGTTGTTGCAACAGACGTCCGTATGCGGCAGGATGTGCTAAGAGGAAGCATCGGAACACGGCTGCAGAAGCCGTGACCAGAGCGACGAAAAAGACAAGGACTAGTTGATGGAGTGGACTATGTCCGCTGCCCTCCTCGACGTTTCGATGTCCAGCGAACAGAGGCTGCCCTCTTGCATTAGGTACGGTGCGTATACGTCGTTCAAGGCTAGTTAGACCTTCTTTGGCAAGGCTAGAGATGCACATCACGCCGAAACATACTACGTCTACGTTGGTAAGGGATGAGTTTGTAAGAACTTCCGATTCGTCTATCGTCGGCCGCACTCACTCCAATAGCCTGAACATGCTATATCAGTCTGGCCGCCGCACTGCACGTGAGACCGCGAGTAAGGGACCGTGCACTCGCGTATACAATATGGATGCACACGCTTGATGCGAATCTTATGGATGCCTGCGGCAAACCTCCACTGACCTGAGCACCGATAGACACTCTGACGCAGTACGCAATATTTATCTCTTTGTACATACTCGACAATGTCCGACTACGGGAGTGAGAAAGCATCAGAAGCATCCATTTGCAGCTCACCCAAATTGAGGTCTGGCTCACCAATGCCTGAACCGGTCGAGTCGGCTTTGCACGATGCGATCCAGCATGCCAACCCGGACGCGTTGCGAAAGATACTGCAGCAGCTTTGCATCAGGAACGATGAAGCTGCAGCATTGACTCGTTCGACGCTCATGGACAATATAGATGGCGGCCGGGAGCGGGAGCGGTATGAGACGTGCAAGCACTGTAAAGCTGAATACGACGTGACGAAGAACGAGAAAGGCGATTGCGTATATCACCCAGGTAGGTAGCCAACCTTCTCATGACGTTGACTCTTCTGACACGATTCTGGTCAGGCACGAAAGAGGTCGAATATGAGCTCCCGTTCTAGAGTGATATGTATGAAGGTAAGGACTATTGCGGCGACGGAGACCATTACATCGATGACCTAGTGTACGAGGAAGGTTTCAAGTGGACTTGCTGCGACAGGCTCGGTGACAAGAAGGAATGCGTTGCGTCTAGACACAAGATCCACGACCTAGAGCCAGCCATCCCGCGAGTGTCGGCTCCAGTACGGACGCTGGCAGAGCAGCCTGTGCAGCGTCAACCTCATCAGCCATATCAGACACAGCAGCAGAGAGGCCAGCACCCAGCACCCCAACCGGAATTTGAGCTATATCGACCAGAATAATATCAGCTAAATGCCCAATACCAACCACTTCACCCACGCAGCATAGAGCAGCAAATGCGTTTTGATCCCGTTCGAGGACAGCTTGTGCCATGTCATTCTCAGCATGAACAATCGCTACAGCAGTAGTCTAGCGAACATCAGCGCATCCAGCAAGCGTCTGAGCAGTTTAGAAATTGGCAGTACCCACCGACGCTGCCTCCGATTCAACACACACAATTTCAACAATTTGAACGTATGCATCAAACACCTGGGCAGCCTCCGCTCCCGTTTCCACAGCCGCAGAGGCAGCCGATCCGGTATCATGACCAGCAACAACAGCAGGCGTCATATGGTCTACAGCCGCTTCAACAACAGCCTGCGCAGCTTCACCCAGCCCAGCAACGGCCTGTGCGATATGGACCGATTCCGCATGCCCAAAGGCTGGCACATAGTAACCAGTACCAGTACTCTACCCTACCCTCTGTAGAGAGCCAACCGGAGGGTGACCAATACCAGGCGAAGCGACAGCGGGTCGATGTACATGGGTAGGCATCACCACATACAGTCAGCAGTGCGACGAAATGAGCGAGACAGGTCGTAAAGGGAAGACACGCGTTCAATCTTATCTACTGGCCCATTGTTTGCGCTCACCCGGCCCTTATGTGGCACGTGCGTGATCGGCATCATGACGCGAACGCGATGCGGAGGAAAACGCGTACTCCCTGAGCACGTTCCGGCCGTTTCCAGAGCTCATGTTCAGCAGCCAAATCCGATCCCTGAAGAAATTCATCAGACGCCGTAAGCAGATCCGAGTTTGACTAAGAGTTGACCGTGTGTAAGATTGGACACCGAACCAATCAGAATGTAAATATTTTGACCGCGGGTGTGCAATAGCACATACACAAGAGGTCGTCTCCATCAGCAGCTCAGATAAAGAGGCAGTTGGCGCACAGCGCTTGACCTCCGGTTCGCCTACACCTGAGCCCGGAGCGTCATCGCTAGAAGAGGCAATGAAGAGTGCCTGACAGACTAGACTGCAGTTCCTCCTGCTTCAGCTATGCAAAGACAACGAGGCCGCGAGACAGACTGTATCCCGAAGTCTCCTCACCGGATTGCCTGGCAAAGGCAGAAAGCGCAAGTTGTACGAGACGTGCAAGAACTGCAAGCAAGAGTACCATGTTGAGCTCAACGAGAAGGGCGATTGCGTGTATCATCCTGGTGAGTGTCTTACACACATCCACACTGTTGTGGCCCTCTCGAGGGCGAGCTGTTCGCTGATACAGCTACCTGCAGAGGAGAGAGACGTAGACGAGGAGTCGAGTACATGGGATGACCACGACGAACGCTGTCATGGCGACCCACATCATCCGACTTCCATGAACGACCCGATGTACGAAGACGGATATCGATGGATGTGCTGTGAGCGGAAAGGTGTCGAGGGCGGGTGTGTCTCCACGAGGCATAAGCGGGCGGTTGACTCGAGACCGGCGAAGAGTCTGCGGACGTGAGTGGTGGGAGTGTGTTTGTTTGTACTCACCCTTACCAGTGAAGAAGATACTCAACCGTCTCCAGCCCAGGGACGATTCCTTTGAGCGCGAGCCTGTGCGTGTAGTCACCGCGATGGATCGTGTGCGGAACGAGAGAGTCCATAGCGGCCTTCATGTACCAGTATACGGCTCGCTCTTACAGGCGTTCACGTGCACATGTCTTGCAATGAGTTTCAATAACGCGACCGATGCATATAGAATTTATGGAGTATCCGGGTATCATCCTGCACGCCATTCCAAACGATTCTCCCAATGAAGCCTTCCCTCTGCGCACCATATCTTGTTCGCCAACGCCAAACTTCTTGTCCGCCTATGCCACCGCAGCCATCGGCACACCAAGCTGCACCTTCCTGTACTCCCAGTAATGCTTCCTGATCGGATCGTACCTCGTCGCCAACAGATCCAGCGCTTGCCCAGCTTTCTTCTTATCTTTCTCCTCCACCAGTATATCCGCCAATAGATCCAGAGCGAAGCTCGACTTGAC
>Ga0058704_10001663_pt1 | contig 10334 bp, 12 predicted proteins | sample AgamicMgSfe_FD_71363 | JGI IMG/M metagenome (GOLD analysis project Ga0058704, IMG submission 71363) | Agave microbial communities from Guanajuato, Mexico - Mg.Sf.e | ecosystem: Host-associated > Plants > Phyllosphere > Phylloplane/Leaf | place: Guanajuato, Mexico | collected 2012-05-30 | reverse complement strand
CCTTAGCATTCTATCTGAAGCATTCTTTAACTGCGTGCCTCGGGAGGCTGGAACAACTGTCAGCAACAATGATCCAGCCAACACGAGTCTTACCGTCTAACGCTCCGCCGTTGGGTGACGCTGACAATGTCCACCAGGCGTCCCGAGTGTTGCAGGAGCACTCGGGGAATCGCCAACTGACTGAACATTCTGCTGCACATGGCTTCGAGCAGAAGTATACTGCACCAGTTCTCGCAGAGAACGCATGGCCGAACTACGCTCCGCAGCATGCGACGCAGCAGCTGTATCATCCTCGACCCCAGCATCGATCGACATGGTCATGTGGTCACAGCCGACAACACGGCTACCACCCGTACGAGCACGAGAAAATTCTACGGGCTCGAGCTGATCACCTGTACAATCTCTTCAAGAATGCACCACAATACAACAGGTATCGACAACGGCAGGCCAAAGACGATAAAGCCGACGAACAGAAATGGCCGGACCATGTGGAAGAAGCGTTCTTTTACGGTGCGTATAGTTCCACGGGCGACGACGAGTGTGCTCTTCGCTTACACTACCTTCAGCTCTTGTCAAGTACCCGCCTACAGGTCGTCAGCAGACATTGCACAAGGGCAAGCTATGTGGTCGCAACGAGCTCATTTCCGATGTGATACTGGAGTTGACGGGCCAGTCTCGAAAGCGGAAGCAGGTCTCCAGTCACATCCAGGTCCTGAGACCGTTCGTTGAGAGCGAACCGGCAATTCTGAAGTGGCTGACTCTGCCGCCTCAACACAAGAGCGGCCGTCACGGGTCCGGGTCGGGGTACGTGAGCGGACGGAGGATGTCGACGTACCCTGCGGCGGGGCCACCGCGCTCTACCCGTGCTAGCCACCAGCCCGCACCGCAGACTGACTTGGTCATGTTGGCCAAGGTGAAGCACAACTTAGAGGTCTTTGAGCCAACCACGTTTTCCATGTTCGTGCAGCGCAAGGTCGTCCTGGCGAGCCACGAGACGCAGGAGGAGCGTCTGCATACCTACACTCAGTCCATCGAGCAACCCCTTGGACCGGACTTGCCCGTGCAAGACTGGACGTCCTTTGGTGAAAACTACCCATGCTTAGCCGCTATGCATAACCAGAAACCTCTGGACTGCAACATCATCGTCGCGGACGCGTCTCTAGGCCTGACCATGGATACCTTCAAGGACAAGGATGGCGTCGAGCTCGGCATCTCCTTCGTATGCAGCAGTCAACACCTTCGCCCAGATACTCGTCTGAGATGTCACAACAGCTTCTACAAGAACGGGAGCCACCTCAACGACTTCAGCGGCGCGTTCGACGTACAGCCCATGCAACTTTCGGAAGACAGGCGCAGCGTTACCACGACCGTGAAGTTCGGCAGCACGTTCTGGGCGAGGACACTGGCGCAGCTTGCGACTCGCCTCCGAGAGAGCACCGACAAAGGCACGGATCATCGAGACGATGTGCGAGCACTCCTCGGAGGCATCGTCGCCGTCCAGGAGGTCGTTGCCGTCTCGCAGCATGGAGCCGAGAGGCTGCTCATCATGTTCTGGACCTTCCGGCAGTCCAGTGCAGTCACTGGTCGTACGAGCTGGAGGCGGCTGATTCTGCCGCCGATCGAGGAGTCGACGACTCTTTCACCGGATCCAGATGCGGTGAAGCCGGAAAGAGCGGACTCGATGTACGACTATGGGATGCAGTTTGCCGAGATGCCACCTTCTCAGGCGCAGTCCGAACCCACGCTACAGTCGCCGTTCGAGTACGAAAGTAGCTCTGGGTCGGCATTATCGTCCGTCACCTGGCCGACAGCGATGAATGACGGTAGTGGTCTTGCCCAAAGCTTCGCCACCGACAACGACTTCGACTTCCACAGTGGCAACATCAACATGGCATTCGATCCCAGCCTCGACTTTAGCAATTTCGACAGCCATGCTCTCGACTTGGGTGCCTCGAACCCTACTGAGTTCGCCGCCGACCCGGCGCTGGAGCAGTATTCGCAGCCGTGGTGTGGTGATGCTGCCATCAACTGCGATCGCCCGACGCCTCTCAGCGCCATTAGCGCGGACACGAGCTCTGCGTCGCAGCTTGATGGGCAGATGCATTCGTTTGGTGGGTTCAGTGCGCAGTATGACCCACAGATGTATGGAGCGAGTGGCGGCGAACAGCAGGCGTATGGAGGCGCTGGTCAGGACTGGATGCAGAACGGGGATGATGCGCTTGCTGCTCTGGCCGATGCATCGTATATGGCCCAAACGATGGCCGAGAGGCAGGCGTCTACGTAGCGGTCTCTTCTAATGCGAGAACTAATCCTTGTCTTATTTAGTGTTTGCTTTGTCGTACGCCTCGTGTGCAGTGTCTCTCCTCTTCGTATGTAAAAGATTCACCATGAGTGTATTGCTGTTACCACGCGTCACATGCTATTGCCTAAATTTTCACAACGTTCACTTGGCTTAGTCTCGAACATCTACCCTCCGACCTGATATATACCTCCAACCCGCCACTTCAGCTGTACGACTTGTAAACATCACCCCGAACCAATCTCAGACCCAACTCATCGAACCTTGACGAAGTCTCAAGGGCAGTGATCCCTAGGAGGCGTTTGCATTCCCGTCTGCGGCCCGCCCTGCATGGCATTGGCGAATGTCACCCATGGATCAACTGCTAGACTCGCTACTTGTCTACCGCGAGGGGCATGTGACTTCTGCGAAGAATCTCCAAAGTCGACGAGATTCGTCGAAGGCGACGACAGTGGGTGCGACTCCGTTCTCTTCGCAGGAGGGCGCGACGGCCACAACGAATGACTTTACCGTGGCGAACGACATGAATTATTCCGCATTACCTCAAGAGTGGGCAACACCGAGCGCAGACCATGAGCAGCCGGTCCCGCAAAACCGTGGACTTTCATCGCAACGCTCTGGTATCGTGAGGCGGGGTGCCAATGTTATGTCAATCGCCGACTTTGAGGCCGAACATCCTTATCAGCCATCTGTGAAGCTGGTCCCGACGAAAACCGACAAGTCTCCCAGTACCGGCGGCCATTCGTGGAAGTTCCACGACATTTGTTACACGAGAGGCTTGCCCATCGACTTCACTTTTGACGAAGTGGCTAGTGGCCGCTTCACTGTGAAGGTGTCGGTCGGAGGTCAAGTCATCGAGGATCGGACCCATCATCCCTCAAAGAAGGAGGCAAAAGAAGCTATCTGCAAGCGTGCGAACGAAGTGCTGTTCATCCACGAGCAAGCCGAAGGCACGAAACGGAAGCGCTGCGAGGATGGAGATGACGCGATGCAAGATGCCTCCTCACCTGCTGGCGATCTTTCATTCGACGCAGAAGCAGAGAACTGGATTGGCCTGTTGAACGGTAACATGTGTCCTGAAACGGTGCCTCTCATTTTTGCCATAGCTGATCGAGTCACAGAGTTCACGATGCAACAGCATCTACCGTTGCCCAGGTACACCGAGACCCCTCCAGTAGACCAACCGACCCGGTTCGTGGTTACTGTTGAGATCGGAGCTGGGTCCAAGATCACCTTCGGGGCAAACCAACCGCCAGCCGTGTGCAAGAAGACTGCAAAGAAGATAGCCGCGGCGCAAGCCGTGCTCTGGCTGAGAGAGATGGGCAAAATGCCAGAGACGTCACCCGCCAAGCGACCCGCAAAGCTACAGAAAGCTACGATCTCATCGCCGGCCGAACCAGGGAGCACTGGGTTGAGTCAGGTCGTCGATGACATGGACCTGAACGCAGCCGACGAGGTGTCAACCGCCCAGCAAGTGCACGACCTTTCTCTCTCCTTCGGCTTCCAACAACCTCGTTTCGAAATATGGCCTACGCCCGATGCTGGTGATTTTCCATTTGCCAACGGCACCCGCTTCCTTTCGACCGCGGCTTACTATAGTGATGCCGTAGTCGCCGCCGAACCCAGGCTCGGTGGCCCGATAGGGCAGGTCGACATGATTTATGGGAAGAAGAAAGCCAAGGAGCAGTGTTGTCAACGCGTGCTTGGGGTCCTGGAATCGATTCAGAAGAGCCGACTGCCTTGAACCATCCTTCACGCATATCGCCTGGATAGAGGTGGCCCGGGTCTGAGGCTCAAATATGTTAAATGTGCGTTCAGCGAGAAAGATGAGATGAATGATGAGTGATGATGATATGTGACCAAAGGTGGACTTTCGCTCTATGCCATTCCAAAGCGAGGTAGTCGGATCACTATACTCAGTAGGTAGATGTTTCAAGGAAACAGTCGGGACTTCCGACGTGTGGATAAGCGACCTGTCTCTCGCTGTCTCTCGCTGTCCATTGCTTCCACTGCGATCTCAAAGACTCGGCTGCCATTCGGCGAGGGTGGGAGTGCTTGTTGCTCACTGCAGCCAGGTTACTACCTTCAAGGCCATCCTCAATCTGAAGGGAATATCGCCTCTAGGGATTCGCTCAAGCAGAGAACATAGGAAACCATCCACTTATTAGCTCTCCGTCCATCGCATGTGCAGAAGCGGGTGTACGATTTCATCACACCCTCAAGCGGAATGTGTTTCTAAGAGGTAGCCCGGGAGGACCGGGGTTTGTACCTCCGCTTCTTTGACAGTCCTTGCTGTCTCAAGTAGCACGTCACGTCCCAAGAAACCATCTGCCATTCCGGTCTGCTGTCCATGATCGTCATGGCGAGGGTTTCCGCAACTTTGCCACATACCCTGCATGGACCCTTCCCTATCATAGTGTTCTCTCGGATGTCGGGAATACGGATGAAATATGAGTGGAAGGTTACTGTGGAACATTTGAGGTGGGATTCCGCACGGCCAATCAGTCAGCTCTTGCGGACAAGCGCTCCACGGCTGCAGAAGAAGTTGATGCGAGGTGAGCCTGCGAGTCTGTACAGCGATTGACGGACTGGTGAACGGCGGTGTCTACCTGTACATATCGGTTGGACCTCCAATCTGTACAGTAGGAGGTGGTTGAACCGGACGTATGTGGTCGATCTATCTTTTGTCGAGTGAAGGCCTATGTATAGTGACCGGTTGTCAAACCGTTGTGTTGATTTATTTCTTATGTGGCCCGGAAGTTGCCGACTGGAGGAAGCTGATGATGATAAAGTCAAGCTGATGTGCATGTCACGTGAATTGATGTCATGCCGTGCACGTGGAGCTCAGTCTTACCGCTACGGGAATAGAATACCGTAACGGTGCGAGTGTTTGTTGGTCTGACCTTCGTCTCACGGCCTCTTCCTCTCCCCCTCCCTCCACTCATCGTTCATCCCACTCCACCATCCGCGGCGTCCATGTACATAGGGACTTCGACAAATAACTTTCACCTTCAACCTGCGCCGCAAGGAAGTGTCAGACAGACGCTAGTAATGTCTAATCGGACCCTTACTCTTTGCTTCATCAACAGTTTGTGACAAGACATTGTCTCGGGAAGCCTTCTGGATCACTCTGTGACTTCTTCTCTTCGTCGTCTTCTTCGAATCCTCGCCATCTATACACGAGCACGACTGGCGTGCGTGCGAACCTGCTCGCCTCCACAGTGGCCATGGCGTCCGATTCAGCGACACCATCCATCCGCGCCCCGACCATCCAGCTCTCCTCGCACCCAGACCACTCCCCCGTACCCTCGCCCGACTCCAGCGCCGCCGCGAGCGAAGACGATGACAACACCACCGTCACCCCATCCCCTCGCCTCTCCACCCGGCCCAAACTCGGCAGCCGCAAGAGCAGCGGCACCATGATCGTCCCGCGCGACGCGCCCACGACGGTGACGGAGCCCGACATCGACGCCGGCGACGTCCGGAGCATGTCGCCGAGACGCAACAGCGCCGAAGTCGACCGGCTGGGGGAGGCGGCGCGCAAGGACCTGATCGAGCAAGCGAGGACGCTGCAGACGAGCTTGCAGGCGATTGTGGATCGGGTGGAGACGGTGAAGAGTGAGCATGAGAAGCTCGAGGGCGGTAATAAGTTTTTGCAATCGTGAGTCTTTCCAACCCCTGATTTGCGTTCGGTGCGATGTACTGATCTCACGGAAAACAGATACATCGGCGAACTGATGCAGACGTCCAAGATCACTTCGACGGCGCCTTCGAGAAGGGGCAAGGGTCGGAGTGGCAAGTGATTATCTTTTCACACGCAACATTCTCACGATCATACTTGTTACTGTACAACTAGTGGTTGTCATATTCGGATCGACGAAATCGTGCCTTGCGACGTTTGGGATGGGAGGGATAGTGGGGATTCCGGCGCAAATCGTTCGTCGTTGCCAGTGGCGAAGGCTGAGGCTCGGCGGCGTTTGGGTGGAGTTGATTGAAGGCGCTCTTGGTTTGTGGAAAATTGTACAATAGAGACACTGCAGATGCGGTGAAAGGCACTGTGTTATGCCATTCTATAATGCTCGTTTTCTACCTGAGCGACCGTAATGGATAATATATTCAAAGAGGACTCATGTTCAGACTTGACCGCGATTACCTTGCCCGATCCTCAGGCATCACGCAAATCCAACCTACGACGTGATTTTCTCAGCACACGGGATCGTTGGCGACTGATGGGGCTTTGAAGAGCGCTCGAGCAGCTTCGGCTCGACATGGCCGATGTCAGAGGGCAGATTTTCATTGACCAGTAGGCAAGGGAAGAGACTGTGAGCGAATAACCCATCTAGGCAGGCAAGCTCTTCAGCGTAGGCTCTAGAGTTTGCGTACTGCAATCGACACAACCAAGTCCACTGATCCCTCCAAATGGCCCGTTGCACATCCTTGCAAACAATCATCCGCTTGACTTTCGTTACTGCCAATGCTATCCTCATCGCCTCCTATCTTCATTCCCATCACAGCGCTCACTGGATACGATTGCTCAGTGCGTACTCTACTTACGAAGGTCCTGATCCTAGACTAACAGCAAAACGGTTCATATATCGGAAGAACTTCAAGACGCCTCTCTTACCATGCCCAGAGCTATCATGTGGGCAGGTAAGTTGGACATCCCCGAGAAAGGTCGCCAGACATGTGCTGGTCCCAAGTGATAGTTGGTCTCTAAGGCGGCGTTCGGCTTCTTGATGGCAGTCGTAAGTCACGGCTTCTTGATGGCAGTCGTAAGTCACTGCTCCTTGGTCTAGGAATGAATGGTACTGACAGATGTGTCGCAGACGACGATGTCCTCAGAAACGACCACGGGTCAACCGTTCATCGCAGTCTTCTACAATGGCACAGGCAGCCTTGTCGGCACGGACATCATGGTCGCGATGGTCGTCATCTCCTTGATGTCGTACTTGTATCAGCGAAGTCGCCACCGCTTCTCGACATCGCTCGTGACAACGAATTGCCTGGGTTTAGCTGGCTGGCTCACGTCGTACCGGGTTCGAGCTCCCCACTACGTGCCGTCTTCACCTGCTTGCTCATCACGTCGCTCCTCGCCTGCATCACCCCTGGCTCCTCCACCGCGTTAAACGCCATCAACTCGCTCGGCCGCGTCTCCATCCTCTCCTCCTACTTCACCACGATCGCCTGTCTAGTATGGCGCCGGGTATGGGGCGCGCCGCTGCCGCCGCGCAGATGGTCTCTCGGGACATTCGACCTGCCGATCAACATCGCAGCGCTGTGCCTTATCGCGCCGCTTTGGATCATCGAGTTCTTCCCGCTGGCGACCCCGGTCACGGCGGCGACCATGGATTGATCGTCCACGATGTTCGTCGGCGGCATGGTGCTTTCGGCCATCTACTATCTCGTGCATGGCAGGCGCCTCTACACAGGTAGATCCGAGATCTCCGGGAAAGTTTGTTGAGATATGAGCTGATATGAATCTTCCGGTTCTAAGGTCCGGTTATGCAGACCAAGCGGGACGAGTGATGGTCGGTCGTCAACGACATAAATTGGTAGCAATGTGTCGATAGGTGTATAGGTGTTCTAAACCACTGTCGAAGACCGGACCCACTCATAGCCTCACCAATGAGCGATGACGTGCTCTCACGATCGAAGTAAGTCGTTGCATGTGTCTGCTCAAACGAGTCGTCGAGACGGAGAACAACGCGTACCACGACATTGACTCGAGGAAGCCTGCATCTGTTGTAGACAAAGCGACGGGCGAATGCCGGGTATCATAGCGCTGACTGTCAGTTTCACCTTATCCCCGAAAAACCCCTCGTTGTGCCAGTCCGGCCAGCCCTTAAGCATCGGCACGCGAGCTCAATCGCCATGTCGCCTTTTAGTTCCCGAGTGACCGTTCGGCGTACCGTCTTCTCCATATCCGTCCATGACAACATCATCACTGTCCAACATGTCCAGCGCATCTTCTTGCGCAGTACTCTTCCTCCTGTATTGCCCCGTCCCGATCGCCACGATCTCGTCCTCACTGTCAGACTCTGCCATATCCAGCAGCACCGGCATCCGGAATTCTTTGCCGTCTCGCCTGGCGTCACCGCCTTCCCGCTCCAGTTGCTCGTCATCCACGGTGAGCACGTCGACATCCTCGTCTTCTTGATCGAGTCGCCGTTTTTGTAACTCGGAGGCAGGATGGATGTCGAATTCGTCTTCCATCTCGATATACTCCACGTTCTCCTCTACTTCAGCAAAGTCAGGTGCGAGAGCCGACCAGCGCTGGGGCGTGTTGATGGACCAAAGATAAATCCTGCCGCTCTCCACTCCTGTGGCGGCGACGAACGGACGCTGGGGATGCCACTCCACCGCTCCCAGTTCTTCTCTCGGACCTTCGAGAATCTTGACCAGCGAACCGTGACCACGCTCCCAGATGTAGATGTCGTGATTCATCAGAGTGGAAGCCATGACATAATCGGCACTGCTGCTGAAGGCGACATGGTTCCAGCTGAGACGGTTGACGACATCCTGAAATTTGTGCTCGACTTCCAACCGGATATTGTCAGGAGGGAGGTTGGGGTCGCTCAGATCCGGTAGTTTGATCGTGCGAATGATGGTGTCGGAAGCATTGACTAGCAGATCTCGGCCAGACGAGCTCAGCCGGATGAGCAGGATGGGCTTGCTGCACAGACGGGTGCTGTAGATGGTTTCCTGCGTGGAGGTGGAAATGACATTCAGCCAGCCTTTGGTAGTGCCGGTAATGATGTGACTGCCCGTGGGCGTGAAGGCAGCGACGGTGGTGAAGTGTTTGGCATCAGCCTTCTCTGGGTTCGCATCCATCTCATGCGGCGCCCTCTTCGGCAGGTTGGGCAGTGCCAATTGCTTGACTTTTGCTTCCGACAAATCAGCCAGCACCGGCCGGTACTCGTACAACGCTGCCACACACTGCGAGTAGTTCTGCGGATGCAGCTCGGCAATGTAGACGGGCGCGCCGAGACTGACGACGCGCACGCGACTCCCATCCTTGAGATCCCACAATATGACCTTCCAATCTATGCTGCTGCTGAGCAGATACCGCCCGCTCTTCTCCCAACTCAAGCTTTGCACTGTACGACCGGCTGTGTGACCCTTCAGCTTGCGCGCGACGCCATTCGTCTCGAGATCGAAGATGGCAATCGTGCCTTTGGCGGTCCCTGAGGCGAGCAGATCGCCCGCGTACGAGAAGCGAATACAGACTGCTTGGCCAGACGAGCGCAGACGAGCAGTCAGCGTCTCGGGAATGTCCTGCGCGAGGAGGACGGGGTCGGAGAGTTGAAGGTTCATCGCTGTGGGATCTTCGTTTGAGTGTGGGTGAAAAGCGTGACTGAAGCCCGCTTTTACTCATTCACTGAACCGTAGTGAAGAGTGAGACTTGGCTGCAGGCTTCGAAGAGCCATGCCGCCGATACACAATGATGTTTCAGTAAACAACATTTGGCTGATGAATGGTGATACTGGTATGCTGTTATTAACTTCCCCAGCCTGGTTTCCGCGCATCTCACACCTGCGGCTCAAATAAGCGAGGCGCTAGTGCGGCTTTAGCGCGCCAGCCGGCAAGCGTGTCTTGGCGAACCGTAGATTCTTTGGGTCGCCGCTCAAAGGTCACTCGCCGCTCACGCCAGCGCCTACCGATTGCATCAACCTCCCTCCGCAGACCACAACCACAGCTATCGACTCGCATCGCGCGATACCTGCCAGTACCGTACCCACCAGCTACGGGAAGACACACACGGTCTTTGTTCAGTCGCCCGCGGGCGCGCGATTGACCCACGGGCGCATCCATCGCGGCCTCATTCTTACGCCGACAAAACGCGCAACGACGCGCCACGATAGCCATCACCGGCCATCCAAACAATACGCAATACCGAGCGAGGCACGTCGAGAAGTGGGAGGCAGCGTGTCTGGAGGTGAGGCGGTCCTCGTAGAGGTCGCGCGGTTGCTAGGGGGTCGTGGCTGGGTGGCGGTCGCGCAGATAGGAGCAAACCAAGAGCGCGACATCGCGGAAG
>Ga0058704_10001662_pt1 | contig 10351 bp, 10 predicted proteins | sample AgamicMgSfe_FD_71363 | JGI IMG/M metagenome (GOLD analysis project Ga0058704, IMG submission 71363) | Agave microbial communities from Guanajuato, Mexico - Mg.Sf.e | ecosystem: Host-associated > Plants > Phyllosphere > Phylloplane/Leaf | place: Guanajuato, Mexico | collected 2012-05-30 | reverse complement strand
GAATTTTGCGGTCAATCCGAGTGCGCTCAAGTTCTTCGAGAGAGGCTGTTGAAGTCAGTCACAGGTTTGAAGTCAATCACAAAGTTGTGGGCGCGTTGCATGTGAAAGTCACAAAATGCACGTGCATGGCGGATTGGTGCCTGACGGAGCGGACCGGGCTGTACCCCGCTAACGGAAACACAAGGATGAGCGCCGCGTCTTTAAGATCGACTTCAAGTTCCAAACCAGTTTCAACCTTCTTCCACAAACTAACAAGATCTACTACCTTCACTCACGATCACAATATTCAACTGTTCCCTCGCCAGTCCAACAACCCAGCAGCATACACACAACGCCTTCCACCTCATCAGCAATCACACAGAATATCCGTCAAGATGGGAAAGGTGAGAGCTCCACTGACCGCTCACTCACCGTCAATCAGTGAAGACCCATTGGCTGTGGTCTGAAGCTAACGCACCGCTACCACTAGGTCAAGTACATCCTGCTCGACTGCGACAACACGCTCTGCCAGTCTGAGCGTCTTGCCTTCGAGGCCTGCGCCGAGCTCACCAACGAGGTGCTCGAGAAGCACGACATCAAGGAGCGCTACGATGTCAACAGCCTGCTCGAGGACTTTGTCGGCCACAACTTCCGCAACATGCTCATCGGCCTGCAGAAGAAGCACCACTTCGAGATGAGCAAATGCGAGCAGGAGGACTACGTGCAGCGTGAGCTGGGCAAGGTGACGATGAAGCTTAGCCAGAAGTGCCAAGAGTGCCCCGGCGTAACGAAGCAGCTGGAGTGGGCCAAGGAGCAAGGCTACCCCATGGCTGTCGTCTCCACCTCGCACAAGCAGCGCGTCATCGCCTCCCTCGAAAAGACCAACCTCCTCCACTTCTTCAAGGAGGAGCACGTCTACTCCGCCGCCTCCTCGCTCGACCCGCCGACCTCCAAGCCTGACCCCGCAATCTACATCCACGCCTGCAAAGAGCTTGGCGTCAAGCCAGAGGAGACTCTCACCGTCGAGGACAGCAAGTCCGGCGCTACCGCCGCCATGCGTGCTGGCATCCCACTCATCGGCTATGTCGGCATCTATGGCATCGAGGATGGCGAGAAGAAGATGAAGCAAATGGCTGACACCCTCACCGAGCAGACCAAGGCCGACGTCATCATGTACGACTGGAAAGAGTTCCCAGAGTGCGTGAAGAAGATCGAGTCTTTGTAGGCCGCCCCAGCATGAGACACGAAGCGATGGCTAGATGAGACATGACGGTGCATATGCGTGCTTTCAGCGACGATGGCATGGCTCGGATGACTTGGCTCATGGAATGGGTTGCTCACAAGTTGCTAGATTGAGCCAGCCGATAAATTCGTGAAAGCATTTTATGGTACCTATTTGCGTGTTTTCGTTCAAAAGTCTCTCACTTTACCACAGCTTTCGTGAGTGACTGTTGCGACCTGCATATATCTTGTCTTGCGAACATGATCCGTGTACTCCCGAGCATGGATGGAGAGACCGTGCGAACATCTGCTGAGATCACAGCCACACTGTTCAATTCGAAAGTCTCCTTTCACTTCAGTGCATGTTGACTGGCTTCTGACTTCGATGTGGCTATGTCGTTCTACTACACTTCCGCGCCATTCTCTTCCTCCTTCCCTGCCCGCCTCTCTCGCCCCTTCTCCGACCAAGGGAAATGCAATACCGGTATCAAAAAAAGCGAATTGCTCGGCTCTGCAAGTCCTGCCAGCATATTCCACCAAGCAATAAACGCCGCCACTATGCCAAACGCTCCGCCAGCTCTTGTCAATGCCACGTTCGGCGTTCCTCCGTTGTTGCTTGCTTCCAAGTATGAGGTTGCCAGCATTAGGAAGGTTAACCAAACTGTGAGGAACAGGCTGTTGAAGGCCACCGTTGACTTAAGCGTGCAGAGCCAGAGCATGAAGGTGAAGATGAACCAGCCGTACAAGTAAAAACTGAACGCTGCGTAGAACTCACCGGTGGTGGCATATGAGTTCGCGATATTGAAGCCGCCGGGAGTCAAGATGATGGCGGTCCCGATCCAGAAGCCTCCATAGCTTCCGAGTGCGGCGCCGCCGAAGACTGTAGACTCTCATGTCAGCACCTCCGCGTTCAGGATGTAAATACGTTTATCTACTTGACTCACCGTTCCCCAGAGCGATCTCCCACATCCCCGCCAGCAGCTGAATAAGCCCGCCGTATATGTAGGCAGGCGCTATCACGATCGATGGTGCTGATATGTCCAGAGTCCCAAGGTTGATCAGGGATAGGACAAAGGTAGTCAGGGCGAAGCCAGCCAGACCCAATGGCGCTGGGTTGCCGAATTTGAAAGGCGGTGGTTTGTACAGTCCAGGTTGGTATGCACCGCCGAAGGCTGGTAGACGGATGGAGTCGCCGGTATTGGTATGAGTATGTGCGAGCGGGTTGCCGCCATAATCGTACTTCCGCCGCTGGTTTGCTGGGTGATTTTGCTCGATATTGATGGCGGTGCTGCTTGAGGAGGAGGAGGACGCCATGTTTGATGCACGATCGTTCAGGAGTTCTGCTCAGAGTACGTGACGTTCGGCCACAGACGGTATACACGAGCAGGAAGTGGTAACGATGTTCTGGAAAGGGTAGAAGGAGACTGCATGAAGTGTGCCTTACCTACAACAGAGCTCGAACGGAGTGAGATTCACTGCTGCTATCTCTGCTGCTGATCTCTTGATACCGCTCATTTCGGCCATCGCAAGACCGCGAGGCTTCTCAAACAACGCGCCGCGAAACCGGGTTGGTGGATCTGTCAGTGCTGATGTTCGTCATGGACTGAAAGCCGGAAGTTTATGTAGAGACCATGTGGAGACTCCGTGGGGATTGCGATCGACAATGTTCGAACTGCTGAACCCTCCTTCTGCAGATCAACGATCCAACATGAACTGTGTACTTGTTTCCGCGTCTTTACAGAGACAAGAAAGCAGTGAGTGCCAGGCTGACATGCGTGCACAACTTTGTGCACTCTGACGGTAAGAGATATGAGATATGACAGCCCGATTGCCTATCAAATTGTACACAAGGCACACTGGGTACCCTTGCTGAGAGGAGATAGCTGTACGTCGCACTCAACGTCAAAAGCTCGCATAGTTCACTGGACGAGTCTGACCCAAGGGCTATACTGTCACCACTGTCCATCAGTGTCTGGTACTGTTCACGCTGCAAAAAGGACCATTTGACAATATCACGATCAGACGTTTTCGAGAATGAGTGTATCCACCTTTCCTGGATGCAGATGTTCGAATCTGATGTCTGCGCAGACTCGGTCGTGTTTTCGCAGTACCGCCGATGGATTGAGAGGCTGCTGGCGTAGGAAGATCTCAAGGATATCTAGACCGGTTCAGCTGACGGCGACATCCTTGGTCCGCGCCGAAATACTCCTGCTCCGAATCATAGAAGGAGCATAACAATGCCTTATAGAGCCACGTGTCTACCAGAGAACCGCACGGCCGCCCCTCGTTGACATTGTCAATTGTTTGCTTCAATTCCTCAGAACGGAGCAATCACGATCCCAGCCTAACCTCTTCCGCATATGCTTGGTCCAGCAATGTAACGTTATAGGCTCGATGGTGGGCTCTGAATGCGGCTTGTGGAAAGCTGTACTGCCTGTGCTATTGGTGAAATTTACAGCCGACTCGTTGGCCTCCTATGCGATGAAGCCGGCATCTGGCATGGCTTGCACAAACTGCGTCCAGCGAACCATTCCCTAAGCTGAGTTCGCACCAATTAGATGCATCCGGTGAAAAACGCTGAGACTACCTTGCTTAATCGGAATAGGTGGGGCTTCTTCAGGGTGAAATTCCGTCTTGTTCGTCAAGATATCGGTAAGGGTGAGCTTCTTGACACTCTCTTTGGAAGAGAGGGATCTTTACTAACAGATGCAGATGCTCCCGTCGCTGCGCGTGCTGCTCTCGCCTTTGTCTACTTGCGCTTCACCGGCACCGTATCGTCGCTACTGCTGACCCAAGCCGGATCTTGCCCGAGCTGCGCTTCGCTTGAGGCACTAAGGCCGCCGCTGCGGCAGTCTGCCTTTCCGCTTCACATTGGAGGAGCTCTTTCTCTAGCTCTGCAAGATGTTCTGGCTCTGAATCAAACGACATGGTGTCGTCAAAAGCCTTGATCTTATGTTTCTCCATGCCCGCTTTCTTCTGAGCCCCACAGCCTCATCACGCGTAACTTGCCAGTATCTTGCGATTCGCTTCTTCGATTAAGTGGCCTTTTTAATGCCAAGCCAAGTCTTTGCGACCCTTTGGCCACAGTACTTCAGCAGAAAGCCACAGGTGCCTGCCGATCCTTTCTTCGCATTTCTCGTCTAGTACAACATCACCTATCTTGTCTGCTGTTCGCAAGTCGTGGGACTAAATGTAGTACGCTGTGACTTCTCCGTGATCAGCTCTCGCCACGTCTGATCAGTTCCACATCCACATGCATATTCGATATGAGGAAAGCAGGAAAGACTAGGAGAAGGTCAAAGCATGGTATTAACGCTTTGTGTTGCCTAATCTGCATTGCTGCATCGTGCTCATGGTATCATTCCTAGCCTTTCCTGCATACCCAAAGCCAACGCACCTTTATGTAATCCTACGTCACCATTACCGACCGTCACTCAGCCTCCTCTCCATTTCGTCCTGCAAGCCTCGCATCTGTGTTTCTTCGTACCCAGGTGGGGGCTCATCAGGCGGACTGAACGCATTATCCGTTGGTTTCGGCGCCGGCCGGTCATCCTCTACTGCTATCGCGCTATCCCGCTGTACCGAATGCTGCTGTACAGGCGCCGCAGCCATCACCGCTGGCGTTTGAGCCACAGGCGACATCAGCGGTCCATCGCTCTGCTCTTGGTATGCTGGTAGATCTTCCAAATCGACGCTGTTGACATCCACGCCGTTCATAGCTGCTCTTGAGCTACCGGACCCATCTCCATGTATCCTGCTCACTTCCATCGCTTGCTGTAACCGCTCCTTCACCCTTTCAAAGTGCGTGTGAAAGTCGAAGGCTCCGCCTTCTTTGAAAGTGAGCTTGAGCTCCACCACACCGTTTGAGGGTACGGGTATGCCTCCGCCTTGCACGGGCTGCATCAAAGCCTGCCATACATTCGCCCCGAACCACGGTGCGGTCACATGGGAGTCGTGCAGGTTGAGGATGGGGACTGCGAAGCTCTGGAATTTACCTGTCGGCTTGTCGGGTAGGTATATCATTCGTCGATTCGTGAGATATAGTATGCCGCTTGAGTTGGAGAGATTGTAAGGCTGTTGTTGCTTGCCGGGGTAATGCGAAGGTGCTGATAATGCGAAGCCTATCCGCGGTGCCGAGCTGAAGAGTGTCTGCTCGTTGGGTAGAGGTGTGTATGGAGGGTTAGTGGAGGGTGAGAGCATCACCCAGCTACTAAGGTGTGAGCGGATGCGCTTGCTTCGGGACATGCTGGTGGGCAGTATGGGGACAGTGGTGGTGGACATGAGTGTGATCAAAGGAATGATAGACCTACTTGATGGACATGCTGGGCCGTCTATAAGAGCCTCACTCAGGCCCACAGCAACGGATAGTTGAGTCTCCTCTTTCTGTACCACCACCAGGCACCGTAGTCTGTGCAGAGTGAACCAGGTACAGATGAAGGTGATGGCTTCAAATAGGCTCAGGTGGTCCGCTGCAAGTCACAGGCACGTCCAATGAGATGAGCAGACAGGAGTTCGGCTGGGTTGATGGCGCTACTGGTCGTCTTTCCTTCACAGATCTGACTGCGGAGGTTGCTTTGCTGATGGCCCTTTCAGACCCTCATCCCGCGTCAGGCGGCGGCGAGCGCGTCAAGTCGTAAATGTCTGCCTTATGTAAGCGGCAAAGTCGCCAGTCGGAAATGTCGCAATGGGAGCGAAGTGGGGGCGAGTATGGCACCAGCCTCGGTCGAGAACGAAGGCACCGCCCAGCTCGCACACATCAAGAAGACATGATGATGAGCGAAATACGGGACATCCAGCTACCCACCTCCCTTCGACCACCGCCAGTTCGCCGCTCTGCAATAATGAGTACGGCACAATTTCCCGCGTCAAGTGTGACCACAGCGACTGACCGACCAGCTCGCACATACTATCAAGCAATGCTCAGAAGTGAAATACGAGATACCCAGCTACCCATTGTCCATCCGCCGCCGACGCGTCACGCTGCGCACGCGAGTACGGCACGATCCCCAGTCGCGAATGAGATCACGACGAGCCGACGTCTACCTCGTACGCGTCAATCAGATACGATAAAAAGTATCAGATATACAGCTCCCCAAAGTGGCGGCCAAAGCATCAAATGCACACATGCTAGCACTGCCGATGGGGATGCTTCAACACATAGTCTCATGCACTGACTACATTGACTCCATCAGTCTTCGCTTGACATGCAAGAAGCTCGAAACAGCCTCCTCAAACGCTTTTGCAGCTGCGTACTTGCACGAGCTGACGTGCTTCGTGATGGACCGCGGCCGAATTGAACGAGCTCTCAACATCACCTCCAGCGACCGTTTGGGCTGCAAAGTACGGACCTTGACACTTACGTTCGATGTCTACGAAGGCCGTACTTTCCAACTGGCTCCTGGGAGGCCCGGGACCTACTATACGCCATATGAAGACTTACGTAGAGTCGCGGTGAAAGAACAGATCTAACCCACTGCAAAATGGGCGACGACTCCAAACTTCTACTCAGCACCCGACTCTACGGACTTACATGCACTGCTAACCAGCGTGAAGAACAACAATACTGGTCTAACGATTCACTGCGACGATTGCGTGCCCTTGGAAGAAGGATTGGCAGGGATCCACGACACTCATTATCTCTGCAGCCACTTGTTGAACAAGGTTGCAAACCAGAACCTCCCAATCGTCGACCTCAGACTTTGTAGTCAAGGCAGCGCCCGCCTTCACAACTTGGCTCTTGGAAACAATGCGCCTCTGCTTGTCGCATCCAACAGCCTACGAAAGTTTCGTTATACGGCTCATGAGTCCTTTCTTGAGGAGGATGAGTGGCAAATAAACACAGAAGCCGCGCTCACGCTCGCAAACGCAGCAACAAAGTTGCAATGTCTTTATATCAAGCTCTCGATAAGAGCTTGCTGCTGAAATTGTTGCAACGCTGTCACAACACTCTGGAAGTGCTTCATATTCAAAATTGCCAGCTTACTACATTCGGCGGCCCTTGGACGGAAGTCCTGCAGCTTCTGCTTGATGCGTCGCGTTTGCGCAAGCTACGCTTGGGCGGCCTGGTCGGACATAATGGTTGAGTGGCCGTGTAATTCATCGATCCAGCTTCGGCGGTGGGGTCATCGCATAACGTCATCCCTCTTGAGGGTGAAGCCAGCGTCCGCACCGGCTTGGTGCTGAATCTCGACCATGGGCTCGTGTATCGTTCGGGCGCTAATCATTGACCGCGGGGTTGGGTGTCAACGACTTTCTCTGTCCACGGTGGGTTCTACTCTTCCTGAAGTCGTGACGGGCAGCAGCTATGGATCAGAGTCGAATGCTGACAAACACTAGGGTACACGGGCCTTGCGCCCATACAGCGAGCGCTTGAGTTAAGTGGGGATCAAGGGATCGGCAGATGCTCGGTTCGAAACAAGCAAGCGATGCTGAAGGCTACTTCATGCGACACGATGAAAGTCATGGGAGAGAAGACTTGAGTGTACGCTCCACAATATTGGGCCCGTGGTGCACATCATGGAGTTTTTGATCAGCCTCTTTCAGTTCAGAGAGAGTTGAAACTTTCAACACTGCCAAGAGCCTGCCCGTTGCTTCCAAACATCAGGTTATTCGCACAGCTACTCCCAAGCGCAGCGTTGTCCAGCCACGCCGGCTCCCAGTAAAAGACACCACTGCCGCCAGCATCCTCCACCGCGCTCGCAACATCCTTCATCCACTTCGTCTGTCCGGCAGCCGAACAAGGTATGCTCTTCGTATCCGATGGGAAAGCGTACTGTGGGTCCGGACAGCTCGTCGGCCAGTTCGTCTCTACCACCATAATCGCCTTAGCGTACTTATTGTTCATGTTTGTGAGGCTGGAATTCAGTGAAGCGATTGTGGCGTCTTCGTTGTAGAAGGGGTAGTATGAAACGCCCTGGATGTCGTAGTCACTTGATGACAATGGTCCTTCACCGAGGACAGTATCGTACCACCACTCTTGCGTGTCCCAATCCCAGCCGTTGTCGAGATGTATCAGGATCTTTGGCTTCGTGGCGAGAGTGGAAGCTTTGATGCCGGCAGAGGCGGCGTGTAGGAGTTTCGCGAGATTGTTGGGTCCGCTGCTCTCGCTCATCTCGCCTACAGGCCAAAGCATGCCTGCTGTAATCTCGTTGCCGATGGAGACAATTGACAGCGGAACGCCAGCAGACTGAAACGAGTTCATAACACTCTGCGTGTAGTTCTGCACCTCGTTCGCCAAATCATCCACTTCATAACCTTGCCATGCCGTGGGAGTCGTCTGGTGCGACGGATCTGCCCAAGTTTCGCTGAAGTGAAAGTCCAGGTACACGTCCAGTCCTTCCGCTTGCGCTCGTTTGGCAAGCTTCAAGTTGTAGTCGAGGTTGTAGTCTCCGTTTGCAGGATCGTACCAGATGCGCTGACGGACCACGTTGACGCCATTGTTCTTCAGGATGCGCTCAAGCGGCTTGACGTTGCCGTCGATGCCTGTGTAGGACTTACCCGCTGCCTCCTCGACCAGCAAGGAGGACCAATCCACACCTTTGTACGTCAGAGCGGTGTGAGCAACGGTAAGGAAAGGAAGGAGCGAAAGGAACTGCATCTTGAAGGCAAAGAACGAATGTATGAAAGATCTGAGAAAGTTTCGAGAGCACAAGGCGCAAAATTATCGTCTCTACAGACTAACTATATATCGTGGAACTATGAATACTTCTGGGATTGTCGCTCAAGGAAGCGAGATGAGATAAAACTGTATACGAGTATGCAAGTTTCGGGTTGAGGATTCACTAAACGATAGATACTGCCATATCGGACTGCCGTTTAGCACCTGCACCGGCCCGACACCGGTTGCATCCCGTTACTCGTCTGGTTATCCTATCACTTTGCCTTTCACCACAACGCCGGACAGTTGCACGCCGGACCTGCAGAAGCGCGACTGCTGAGCCTCATACAGTGCAGCCAGTCCAGAACGAGGTTAGGACCATGCTGGCCGAGCCCTCCAGAGGTGGATCTCCAGACTTCGCACATGCTGTGCCGTGAACAACGCGCTGAACTCTGTTATGCAGCCTTGCAAGTCGCCCTGGTCGACCACCGAGGACATCCCAAAACTCATAGTGGGCTATCTGCACTTTGCTCGACAGTGAGGGTCAAGCTCATGTCCGCCCGTACGCTATTGGTCTGAACAGATGTCCACTACCGCTGCCAAAATGCCTTCCAACTATGCGGCTTGGATCACCGCTCCGAAAGCCTCTCCCCTCGAAGTGAGAGAAGCGCCGTACCCATCACCGGGTCCAACAGACGTGGTCGTGAAAGTCGGCGTTGTGGCCATCAACCCACTGGAGTACAAGATTCAAGACAACGATCCTCCGATCGGTGGGAAGGCTCTTCAGTATCCGACCATTCTCGGCGCCGACCTGGCTGGAACAGTCGTCTCGGTGGGCTCAGAGGTTACTACGCGGAAGCTCGGCGACCGCATCATCGCGAATGCGAATGGTGCGCAATCGGGAAAGCCCGCGATGAGTGCCTTCCAACATTTCACCTTGGTCCACGAGTCCTCTACGACACCTGTGCCTGATGGCATGCACTTCGAAGCCGCCGCCGTGCTACCACTCGCCTGCGACACTGCGATGGCAGGCCTTTTCGTCTCAGAACAGCTCGGGCTGTCGACTGCGAAGCTGGGAGGGACCGGATCCTCGCCTCCAGCCCCAGGCTCGGTGCTCCTAGTGTGGGGCGGTAGCTCGAGTGTCGGTTGCTGTGCCATCCAGATTGCTTATGCCGCTGGGTATGAGGTCTACACAACGGCGAGCAAGCGCAACCGCGAGCTGTGCAGCTTACTTGGTGCGACCAGAGTATTCGACCACGCTGACAGTGAGGTAGAAGGCTTGATCGCGGAGGCGCTTGAGGGAAAGACGGTGGTCGGAGCGCTAGATTGTATTGCCGATGGCGAGAGAACCGTCCCAGCATGCGCGCGGATCCTGGCGCAGGCGACTGGTCGCAAGAAAGTGGTCGCAGTGATGGCTCCTCCAGGGACCGGGCTCGCCGAGGGAGTCGAGGCCCAGCGGCGTAAGTTGAAGGCTTGTGACTTAAGTTGTGCGTACGGCTGACGAATGAACACAGTGAGCATCCCCGCTTTGCGAGCTAGCAAGACCTATGACAT
>Ga0058704_10001661_pt1 | contig 10352 bp, 12 predicted proteins | sample AgamicMgSfe_FD_71363 | JGI IMG/M metagenome (GOLD analysis project Ga0058704, IMG submission 71363) | Agave microbial communities from Guanajuato, Mexico - Mg.Sf.e | ecosystem: Host-associated > Plants > Phyllosphere > Phylloplane/Leaf | place: Guanajuato, Mexico | collected 2012-05-30 | reverse complement strand
GTCCGAAGAAGTTTGCCTTGGTCGATATTAGACCCCGCCGCATTAGTCGCAAGTATCTTGAAACGTGGAGCGGAAAGGGCGGCGCTTATCGAGATTCGAAGGCTTCGTATGCTGCTCGCTTCGTACTTTGTGCTTGCATGTATCTCGAATGTCTTCGTCGTTCCGAGTTACGCAGGCTACTCGGACGACGTCCTACAATGTGCTCGTAAGCTTTTCACACTGGTCCCGAAGATGCTGCTAGACTGCCTGGCACCCCAACTGAGCGGCTGCGCGAGGTGCACCAGACCATAGGCTCGAGAGAATAACCCCAAACTCGGAACTTAGTCCCGGTAATATCGGATCGTATCGCTCATGAGGTCAAATTTGCTGCAGAGGCTATGTGCTGCATTCTCCTTCTTCACCAACAGCTCGATCTCACCCTCCTGCTCCATTCCCGTTACACTCCACCACAGTAAAAGTCTCCGAAGTCGTGCTCGGGTTTGACCGAGTTTGTTGGCTTATCCATCGCTAAAACAGGTCCGTAGCCTGCAGCGGCACCCTGGGTGCCATCTGCGCCTATGATGTACCCGTTGATGGACACAGTGGCCTTTGCTCTCCTAATTGTTGGTATATAGTTGCGGAGAGCTTCCTCTAGTTCTGAAGTGAGGCCCCGTGACCGCTTGTGAGGATGTTCGCCTGCAGCGGTGCATTGACTGGTAGCATCATTCTCCATATCATCGCGAGGGCATTTGGCAACTGAAGAACGCTCTTGAGTATCACCGCGGCTTTGGTGAGGGCGGGAAGGTTGCTGTTGACTCGTGGGAGATGCATGCGTAGGGTGTGAGTATAGTGCACCTCGTTGCGCGACATGACGTGGAGTTCCCGCGCCTCCCATCGGCAGTGTCTGCGCAAAATGATGCGTAGTACCTGCGCCTACCATCGTCGTTGATGTCGACCTTTACCCATTGACGGGGCTGTAATGCGCACCCGGTATCTGTAGTGAGAGCGCCGATGATGCTGGTGTATACCATGAGCCGTAGCCGGATGATGCTTGACGATGATGACTGTACATCTGAGCGTCTCGTGGCACGTTATATGGCGATGTGTAGTGCCGGTTGATCATCTCACCATTCATGTATGTCAAACCGTACGTGCTGGAATACGCCGTAGGTTGGTAGATTGCGACGGGGTGCATCGGTGTCGGTATCCTGCATGGTGCTGAGACTGCGTCGTCATCGTCGTCGTCGTCTTCAGTCAAATCGATGATGTCGTTCTGATGCACCGTGCTTGCTGGTATGGTGAGAATGACATCCGTGGGTGCTGTGGACGTGTGGTTTGCTGCGCTCACGGCAGCCCGAGGCAGAGCCAGACTCTGATGTGGAGGACTAGGAGCGCCAGCCATCGTGAATCTGCTGTTGCTGTGCGACTCTCCAAATGCCAGGATCCTGGACTATATATCACTAGATGTAAGAGTGTGGCCGATTACACTACAAAAGTATGGTATCAATATCGTTACAGAACTGTGTCGAATTGGCGTTGTCTTTGGATAGCAGAGTGTGAATATGGTCGCAAGCTGCGGGAAAGAGGGAAAGTTACGAAGAAAAGAGTGTTGCGAGGTGCTTATAAGAGTCAAAAGCATCTTGCTATCATATTTCGGGTGAAGGTGAAGTTGTGCGATCCTGCCGAAGCTTATTGCATGTCGTTTCAGGACATCCAGAGGCGGTTGATGCCTACGGACCAGGGATGCACAACAGACATAGAAGCTGATCGCGTTCCGCTGTGTTTTGTACGGTCCAGCATCAAAGCGGTCGGTATGAGGCGTGGGAGTGCCTGGGCTGTCAGCAGGAAAAGCTGGAACGAATGAGAAAGAAATTCTTGCGATGTTATCAGATCGGGCTTGTCAAGGTGAAAAAAAGCCAGCCGTCCTCCATGCAGATACTGAGACAGCAGTCGTCGTACTTGTTGCCCTCGTCTCCAGGATTGATTAAAGATGTGAGAGTGACGATGACGGGTGGCGGGAAGGAGAGAAGGCAAGGAAAGCCAGATCGAAAAGCCGCGGTAGCCGTGCGTGTCGACTAAGCTCACGTGATGAGGGGAGCCGATGGACTGCCAACTCCATCCCTTTTCTTGCCCACCGCTACCATCAACAGGAGCAGCCGGCTAAACATTTCAGACATACGAGATCACTCGAACCCTTACTGGAAAGGCTGTCTGTACGGTTTTCTGGTTTTGACGCTACCGAGCCAAACCTCACCTGGCCGGCCGTTAAGAGCACAGGCTATCTTTGACCAACATTAGCATTACTATCGCATACGACGCCGCAACTATATGCGTGTCAGCTTCTACCATGACCTGCAGGGCAAAAAAAGCCTAATCCAACTCGTCGGTCGTCTTCAAGTTCTTTGATAGAGCTATCTGCCCACCTCTCCTCACAGCGACGGCTATCTCATGTCCCTCTTTAATAGAAGCTTGGCCCTTGCTGCAGGCCCCAGGATGGCATCCCAGACACAGCGGAGTTGAGAGCCTAGTCTGGGTCGATTCGAAGAACTCGCACACGACCTCCAGTGCTGGCGTCGTTGCACCCAGAGTCTTCCACAAGACAGCTTGATAGATAGCCCGAGCCGCCTGGCCGCCGTCATCAGATCCCGCACATCGACAGCGTGGACGGACTGTCCCTGACCGTTCGACCGGGCTGAATATCAGTCAAAGTGTGGTCATCACAGGTCCGGAGCTCGTCAGCTTGCTGTCCTGGACATCAGGCTTACAGCGCTACGCTTGTCTGTTAACCACAGCTACCTCTGACCAGACTTCAGCTGCGGCGCTTGCGTTGAATTTCTTATGCTGAGCTTCGAGGAGATACAGGCCTCCCAGGTCGTGGATCTACGCTTGACCGCCCTGCTCTGCTAAATTGACGCCGGCAGATAGCTGTCGCTGACACACTAGGCCAATGAACCTATGACGAGGTGTGGCGCGAAGCAGAGCTGTCACAGCAAAGTCCACCACGGGCGCGTGATGTCTATGTGTGATCCGTCTGCCACCAATAACCTGCTGAAACATGTTACCCGTACAAGAAGCTTGGGATGTTCGCTACTGGGAGCCTGGAGCAAACGGCGTGCTATTAGCCCAAGCCCTTATGTTCCCCCGCCATACACGCTGGTGAAGACGCGGCTCTGCTCTTGCTTGCTTAATACACAATATCCGGCATGAAAGGGCTCATACCGTTTCTCTGATTGCTTCTAGGGACCTTCAACGTACGTATATGAGATCGCTTAGTTCAGGAGAGTATGAGGTCCTCTACCATAACCGCTCTCATCATGACCTTCGCTCGCTCGTCTCTTGCTCTCTCCTTTACATATCATACGTTTACATGCTCATTGATAACCATTCCGCTTCTCCACGCCCTGCCCTTTCGCAAGGCCGAAACGCTCATGCAGTGTGAATACCTGCGATTTTTGCGACTTCCTGGATGACGTCGAACATGTTGCGCCTTCCGGCGCGAAACACATCTCACTCTCGCAAAGCTCGGACATTTTCCGTACGAACCTCACGCAAAAGTGGAGCTCAAACTCCCAACCTTTTCACAGTTGCACATTGTATCTTTGCAACAATAGGCAAGATTCTGCACCGCGATCGCCCTTTTGACAGTGTTTTTTTGAGCTATTTCGTTCTCAAGACTTCTAGCGACAACGCGCACCGCATATTCCCGCTTGCACCAGAGTTACATCGCGATATCGCATAGTTGAGACGCTCCTGCTTCCGATCCGCCACATCTTCAGCTCAGACTCCTGGTTGCGCTCTAGCAATCTAGCAAGATGTACAGCGAGTACGACCAGTACCAGTCAGAAGATAAGGCAACGTACTTCAACAGCCGTGCAGCGCCAGACGTACAACAGCCTGTCTACGCCGGTATGGAAGCCCACACGGGTATGCAGAACCACCCATCGTTTGTGGCGACCACTCCGGAGCAATCACAACGCAACCCATCCCTCTCTACGCTATCGCCTATGCCTCACCCAACACCGACTGTGCCGCCGAACAGTATGCAAGGCGCGCGATCGCGGACCAACGTCCCAACACCACAGACTGCTCAGCAGACCTACCAACAGATGCTCCCATCCAGGGTTTCGCCGTTCGCCAGCGGCAAAGCGCAACCACTACCAGTGACTCCGAACCACATTACTGGCGAGGGTGTACATGACATGGATGCATTCTGCTTCTGCACAGACGGTTGTCCGACTGCAGCGGGTTTACACACCACAGTATGTCAGGCCGAGCGCGTCGTCAACTGGATGACTCCACCGTTGCCTCGGTCAGTCAAGCCCGCAAAGAGGACTTCGGCGCTTCAACAGACTGCCGCCATGTCGCCCGGTATGTTCGTAATACCGAATCCAGTACGCCATGGTCTGCCATCGAATGTTATGCTACGGCAAGCTCCGAACGTCCAGCGGCAGCCTTTTGCACAATCTGGGAGTCAGCGAGGCTTCTCTACGCCATCGAAGCCGAGCATCACCACAGACGGACTTTCGAAGCACCTGCCGGTCGCCAACGACATTGCCCAAGCGGCGAAGCAAGTTCCCGTCTTCCAATTCTCAAGTCCTGGCAGCTCAGAGCTTGCGACCCCACCTCCCAATCAGAAGGAGAATCCAGCATATAACTTCTCTGACCGTGAGTTCTGGAGTTATCTTGACATCTACCTTCCTGCCCAGGGCGGCTTTGTCACTGGCATACGCGAAGAGCTGTTCCTTCAACGCGGAGATGTAGCAGATCAGATACTGCGTCAGTTCGGCTTGCGGTGCCTTGAGAGACCACAGGCGACACCACCCAGATCGTCTCGGAGCAATCTGCCTAAGCAAACCATGGCGCAGCAGCAGCTCGCGCAACCTCACCAGCACCACACGGCATCAACAAATATGGTTAGCAAAATGGTTGGCCCTGACACAGCGGGCAGCAGATCAGTACACCAACCCGCGAAAGGTGCAGATGCTACATTCGACGCTGCGCGTCAGGATGCTCAGACCCACAACACTCCAAGCAGCGGGCTATCCACCGAGAAGGCGTCGGCCAAGACGGAAGACAAGGTCATCCCTTCAGCTCCAATGCCAGATGCGGCTACTGGTGGAGCTTTCATTCCTCCGAAGGCTGGAGCAGCTACCAATTCGACGGCCATGGCCTCTCCTGCTGCGGTCGGTTGCGGCAAGCTGAAGATCGAGAGTGACGACTGGACTGAAGTCGAGAAGAAGATCGACGAAGTTGCGCAACGCTACTATAATGTGCTCGACACCGACTTCGATCGCAGGCCAGCTAAAGTCCAGAAGTTCATCGACGATCTGAAAGCTGAGTACACCAAGAAGCAGACCGAGGCATTGAACGCAGTGCGTGATGCGCTATCCACGAGCGCTGGACGAACGCAAGTTATGAATAACTGCAAGGCGCTTGCTATCTGCACGGTCGACACTCACAAAGTCGGCATCCCTACCCAGACCTACAACATCCTTCAAAAAGATTGGAAGAAGCTTGACACTTCGTTGAGGTGCTCAGAGGGGGTTGGTGGAGTTGAAGGCGCTCTCAAAGCGAACAAACGCCTGGCACTGGATATTACGCAGGGTATCAAGTATGCTGAGATCGTGCGCAGCCCACAAGGTACGGTAGATGCCATGATTGAGACGTGCAGGTCGAATTTCGTCCGCGAGAAGGGGATGCGGGATGCGAAGTCAAAGCAGCAGGCAGAGGCAAAAGAACTGGCAGAGCTGAAGGCGAGACAACAGGAGGATGCAAAGGAGCTTGCAGAGCTGAGGGCGAAGCAGAAGGTGGAGCCTAGTAGTCAGACGGGGGTAAAGCGCAAGCGCAGCTCAAAAGCGGAGTCTGACCTAGACCATGACGACGGTATAGCAGAGTAGTCTGCGCAAGGCGAGACTGGCGAGCAGTCTGATGCAAAGAGGCAGAAGTTGAACGAGTAGGAATAGGAGAACGCTGAAGCGGATGGACATTGGAAAGGCTGAGGCGGTGTGCCCACGCAAGAGAACTTAGCTCGGAGGAACTGGTGGGCTGCTTACATTATGTGCTTACTGCTACGTTCTTAGCGAGGCGTTGGTGGAGAGATACCCAGGGTATAGCGCTTCGCTCATTGAGACTATTGCAAACCCTACCCTTGCGACCACCTTATATCAAGGAGCATAACTCATTCTTCATTCGCCACCTCTCTAATCTCTTGATTTATACACGGGACATCGTAAGACCGTTGAGATACTGCATCTCCTTCCTCGCGTTGCTGTCGCCTCGGGTGACGAGAGGTAAGCCTATCCTTTCTCTTTCTCGGATGTGCGGGACGTGGCTACTCCTGCCGGGAAAGTAACTGTTGAACTATCGAAACTGTTCCAAGCCTGTCTGAGCTTCTCAGTCACTGCGCATAGGTCACAAGAGAACGAGAGTAAGGTAACGAACGCATGGCATCCTCTGCCAAGCCTACGTTTTGACTAATCCCGGGGAGTGCTGCGAGCCGTCAGTTGCCGACCACATTCTCTTGTTCCTTTGCTCGCTCACGGTCTTGTCAATAAGACGGCCTTTCCACATTGCTCCGGCTATAGAGCTCTGGATGCTCGGCGCAGTGAGGTAAGGCTGTTGCGGAGACCTTAATAATGATCACGCTCTTTCAGAGACCTGAAGCTATATATGTCGCTCCCCCCGTCTCCCCCAGCGACCCGGAACCATCACGGCTAAACAGGGCAGAAGACCAGCGAAAGCATGATTCCAATGTCACTTTCAACCCGGCCGCCACAATCCAGAATGTTGACACGGTGATATGTCTCAGCTGACCAGTCCTAGGCTTCCACGTCTGTTTCTGGCCACGGAAGCTTCTCCTTACTCTGGGTGCAAGCGAGTCCGGCGATCTGCAGGAGCAAAATCTAGTACGCGCCGTCTCCGTTGTGGCCATCCGACCCAATTCGGATGCCCTGAAGTGTGGACCGTTCTTTTGCTGGGTGAAGCTGAGATCCTGCCGCGAATGCCTTCGCACGGCGCACCTTGAGCTTGTGTCGGTCATACGGCATGCGACCTAGGATATAGGTTAGTCCCCGTCACCATCTATGAAGCCGTCCTTCTCTCCTGGGAGCCACGGTTGCATCTACTGCCGGTCCCTCAGCAGTCTTCTCCACTACGCTTTGAGGACAGCCTTACGGCCATGCAGTCCTTAGTTCGAGACCATCCGCCGTATCTCGCATGAGTTCAGCACAAGCCTCCCAACTCGCTTCCGAAAGACGTTGATCGATCGTGCACTCATCGAACTATTGCTCGTTGCGTCGATACCGCCCTGTTCGGCATCGTCGATTCACCTCAGGCTGTCTCTACATCCCTTCGGGTGATATACAAGGTACTGGAAAATGTGTGCTGTGACGCGGCTTCGATCGTCGAAGCAATGGCTGTGCTCATTCGCCTCTTCTCGACCTGGTTAGAGGATGAAAGAACATGCGCTGCTTGTCTGATTGCTGGAGCAACAGCGTGGGATATATAGGTCTCAGATAATTGCAACATATTGGTGAGCTCAACTCTGTTCAAACCTTTTCATTTCTTATACTCAAACTTCTCGAACTACCATACAATCACGTTTCAGCGGTCCTGGTATATCCTTCTCCGCTCAGCTATACTGACTCTCTAACCTACTCCCGACTTTGGCGTACATTAGATTCGTACACTCCTACACTATGACGTTGACCTGGCAGTACGGCCCGTCACAGAACACGTGCGGCTACCGCCTAATCCGGTTGTTATGCAGGAGAACCTCACGCTCAAAGTGGGGCCGCAACTTAGATCTCGCAATCACCAGCCACCTGGATATTCCTCTGACTTTATACCGAGCAGTGGAGAACCATATTCAACCGCTCATTGAGCATCTTCGCCTCAAGATCATCGAACAAACACACACATACACACACCTACCCACTCCACATACTCCATGTACCGCAGCACTCAACCACTCTCGTCGCTCCAGCCCAAGATGCCCAGCGGCTTCGACTACAAGCACACAGATCAACTCGTCGACTACCGCCGCAGCTACCAGCCTCCGCACCATCTCGACCCTCGAACGAGAGCGCCTACTGCCGCTCCATATCAGTCCGGTAACATGTACGGTCAAGCATCACCCTTTACCAGCGGCGCACCGTTCCAAGTCTATGACATGCCATTTCGGCGCAGAGAACTTCGATCCACATCATTCGCATCGGGATCGGCAACTCTCTCAGACGCCCTCGTTCTCACCGATACCGCATGCTACACCCTCAACCACTCCATTCTCCTATCGCCAACCAGGCGCGCCGCAACTCTACGGCAATGGTGAGAGCTTCTCAGGTTCTCAGACGATGTCAAAATCAGCAGACTACTTCGTACCGTCAACAAATAGCGCCACAACGACTTGCTATTATGAATGCGGTGGCTACGGTGATCATACCTTCGGCTGCAGGCACTCTCTAGGTACGCAACAGATCGGCCAGTCTATGTCACCCTCTACGGACTTCGCTTTTCCTCTAGGGGACTCACCAATGACAGGCCCTGACGACCCTACAGGCAGGGTGCTCCTCTGGCCGGACGGGAGTCTGCTGTGGTGCACGGCATGCAAGTCGACGGAAGTAGAGCATCAGCGTGGCTGCAAGTTCGAGGCTTACAGAAGCGAAATGGACGTCCACCAGAGCGCCAGTCAGCCATCCGCTCAAAACTCCACCAATGTCCAAGACATGAATATTGGTGGCTTTCCGTCCACAGAGCTGTCGGACGGTCAACAGGATGCTGCAGGTACTGATGGTCCCATGACTGCTGCGGCTAACATGCGAGCACTGACAGCAACAGCACCACCAGCAGTGGTCAGGAAGAAACTCGTTTGGACCAAAGCCCACGCGGACTGCACCACTGCTCACGCTTCCATCCACGGCCCAGTCGTCGTTATGCGCAAAGTCAACATTCCTAGCGATGACTGGGAGAGCATCAAAGACGACACAGTGCACGGGCTGTGTGCGGAGATCCTGGACGCAATCCAGGCTGAGCCAAATGGACCAGAGGCGGGCTGGACGGAACGGGTGAAACGGTATGGCACCGCTCGCTACGTAGAGACCATGAGGCAAGTCAACAGCATCCTCGAAGATGCTGGCAAGCGAAAGACCATCGAAGCCGACATCCAGAATCTCCTGAAGGAAGTGCGCAACGTCCACGAGTCCGGCATGCCTGAGCCGTTGTTCGCCAAGAACTGTAGATCGGGATACAGACCGGAGCTGGGTATGACATGCATGCAGCGCGGTCGCAAAGTCACCACAGTGGCGCGCATGGACCTGTATATCATGAAGAACATTCTCGAAGGTCACGGCTTCCAAGATTTGGCTCGCAGCCCACATCAGTCCCTTGACCGCAAGCTGACCAACGTCGTGATCAACGGAAGCAAGCCTACTGCTAGCATCAACAAGGCTGGGAAAGCATACACCAAGCAGGTTCATGGCCCGTCGAACTCCGCGCCGCCGAAAGCGAAGAGACAAACGGAAAGCGCAGGCGGTGGTTAGCGAATCAGAGGACATGACTAGTCAGGCGGAGTCTGCGGTAGAGGAGAATCAGCAGCTGGGTTCTTTCTCAAAAGGGCCGCAAGGAGTGCTAAAGAACAAGGATCCTCAAGGCAACAAAAAGAAGAACCATGGCAGTCTTGGCGGTCGCAAGAGCAAGGATGGCCATGTGGTTGTCGGCAACTGCAAAGAGAGCGTGCCTGCTGAGGAGGCGCCAGCTGGTGAGAAGAAGCGTAAGACAACTCAAGGTACCGAAGCACACGAGGACTGGAGTGACGCAACGGGCGTAAACAATGTAGAGGAGTACATGAAGCGTCCAGCCAAGAAGCCACGGGTGGATGGGATGGACGGTGCGTAGAGGTTATTGATGCAATTCCGTACGAGCAGGCGTCAGATGCTACCAGGGAGCCTCAGGCGATGTGACGAGGCGGTAGGCGGTAGGTCAGCATTTGCCTATAGCATTGCGAACGAGTCGTTGCTTAGACGACTTCAAATCGCAGCCTAAGCTTTACCGCGCATACTATTGACCATACTGGCTACGTCTCTCTTACGTTCATGGTGTTCTTGCAGTCTTTCCACGATGTCTTGCAATCCAGGGCAACATGTCTGCACAATGTCATTGTCTGCAATAAGCAGAAAGTCACACTGATTGCCATTGTGTTCTCATAGGGTGGAAGTGACTTCACGTAGGCCAGCAACACATCCACCGAGCACAATAACAATGCATTGAGCGTCATGGACGTCTGCCTTACTTTACTGCCTCTCCTCGTTGACCTTCGCTAACTCTTCCATCATCTCTCTCACACAGCATCCAGAGTCTTTGACACCGGGTGACATTGC
>Ga0058704_10001658_pt1 | contig 10354 bp, 11 predicted proteins | sample AgamicMgSfe_FD_71363 | JGI IMG/M metagenome (GOLD analysis project Ga0058704, IMG submission 71363) | Agave microbial communities from Guanajuato, Mexico - Mg.Sf.e | ecosystem: Host-associated > Plants > Phyllosphere > Phylloplane/Leaf | place: Guanajuato, Mexico | collected 2012-05-30 | reverse complement strand
CTTCATAATAGACCGCGAACCTCGAAACGGTGTGTGGTTCAGCCATGCGGATTCGGTAAGCAGGCGTGTTGCGCTGATCGTCTCTCAGCCGCGGCTGGAAGGGTTGAAGACCAAACTGTGTGAGCAAGCTGGAGATATCGGATATTCTGTACACAGGCGGAGCCCGTTGCCTTTGGTTTTCCGGCGACGTCCACATCGAGTAGCGAGGGGAATCGGTAGTCCATTAGGTACATATGTACTCTGCGAACCGTTGTTATCTTTGGTCTGATGAATCCAACGGTACATTACTGTAGGTGCATCATCAATACTTCCGGAAGTAGCCGAGGGTTCGCTTTCAAGTTTGTACCTTGTGGTCGACTGGACTCGAGATCTACCCTTCCCTCTTCCCTCCAACACTTCCGTCTCCTTCTCAACAGTGCACCTTTGCGCTTGAGTCTGTTACTGTGTCGAGAAGTACGCTTATCGAGTCCGGGGAGTCGAGATGCCTGCGACTGCCGACCTCATCACCACCGCTTTGGTGTTCCAGCCCGACGGCCTATAAACCTCTGGACGGGTAGCACATGCGCACGTAGCGAGGAGCTGCGGGCGACGGCAGACACAACCGGCCCTTTAAGCTTCCCACGATGGTAGCATGGAGCACCGAAGCGCCGATGCCGCGAGACCGAGTCGACAATTACCCTACCCTTCTATACAGCTGGTGGTGTACAGGCTTCTCCATGGTTATCATCCTCACCCGAGTGCTCGGTCGTAAAGTGCGCAGTGATGTCCTATTCCGAGAGGATTGGATCATGTTGCTCGCGCTCCTCCCGCTCTTTGCGCGTATGGCACTCATACACGTGGTATTGCTTTACGGCACGAACAATATCCAAACGGTCGGGCACCAATTCACGGCCACGGATTTATATCACAGAAGTATCGGAGCGAGACTGGTGTTGGCGGCTAGGATCTCCTATGCGGCGTTCATCTGGATGAGCAAACTCACCGTTTCCGAGTTCTTGAAGCGAATCACCATTCGGATCTGGCGCAGAAGCTACGAGGTGACACTGCAAGGCATCCGCATCTTCCTCGTGGCCACTTTCTTCGCCGTCGTCATTGCCACTCTGGCCGAGTGTCAACCGTTCGAGCACTACTGGCAAGTCATCCCTGACCCTGGCCAACAGTGCCGGCAAGGCTACGCCAACTTGATCTCCATGGGTACGTGCGATATCATTACCGACATCCTCCTCATCGCCTTTCCCATCCCGATCATGCTCCGCTCGGGGCAGACATGGAAACGCAAGCTGCAGTTGGCCGCTCTGTTCAGTCTGTCCGTGATCATGATCGCGGTCACCGTCACAAGAGTGCCCGAGGTCATCTGGCATCTCGGCCGACAGCAATACCGGACTGTATGGGCTTCGAGTGAGATTCTGGCCTCGACCATGGTTTCCAACGCCGTCATCCTGGGCTCTTTCGTCCGTGGCAAAGGCACCAAGAAGAACAAGTACAGAACGCACAGCGTCACCGACAGCATCGATCGAGCCTCTCTGCGTCGCCCGACGATGGCAGCTCTGCAGCAGCGTGCAAGCGAGGAGGATCTGTTTCGCTCGCTAGGGTGTCGCATGCCTGATCATCTCCAAGATGAATCCACGTCACTCCCGCGACCAGCACCCGCGGCACTACCTGCAAATAGGATGCAGCAGAGGCAGAAAAGTAGCCGTTTGCCGGACAGGACTGCGCTGCACACCACTGGAGTCGTCGGCAGGGGCAGCGGCAGCGAGGACTCGCTCCATAAGCTACCAGCCACCGAGCCATTCCCGTCCTCGCCTGCTCCATCGACGAAAGAAAGCGCGAGCTTCTTCGATGTCGGTGGTCTGCTCGAGGATCGCCAGCTATCGCTCGACTCGCGGCCAAGGTCGACAACTATCATGCAATCGAGTGCATCCGACACAATCGCACACGACTTCGCGCCGTTGACACCCGGACAATCGCGGCGAGGGTCCCGCGCCTTTGTCCCTGGCGTTGCTCAAACGCAGCCGCTGAGGCCAAGCCGTCACGGCAGCGATGACTTCGTGAGACGGCACTCCGACGCCCAGTCGCGCTTGAGCAGACACGAAAGCGCCCCAATGGGCGTGTTGGGACCCATGCTCGAGCGTAGAGACAGTGACCAGAGCCTGCAGGATGCGGGGGGCCTATTGGGCAGTATGTCTATGACTACGACAGCGCCTTCGCTAGTGGACATGGCCCTTGGAACTGATATGCAAAGTCCGGAAGCTCGACCGCACAGGCCTGCAAGGGCGCAGCAGAGTTCTCGAGGTCGTGGTGGCCTGTCGCGCCCTACTCGTCCGGACGATGCGAGCGCTCCAGCAATCGAGAGAGTAGTGAGCGGGCCTCAACAGGATGGATCTTCGCAAAAAGAAGCTGGCTCAGCGCCGTACTGGCGACGGGAACCTGATGATCTTGATCTACATGATCCCGGTGGACTACTTCGCTGATGACGATTTTTTCTTTGGGACGTGATTTTTGTTGTGAGCGTTTGAGCGTTATGGAAAGATACCCTGGTTACTTCTGCATGCTTCGTGTTTTCTTTTGCCAATACATGCCGGCTCGTGTTTCATCAGTTCCTGCAAATGCCGTCGTAGACCATCCCACTAATGGTACTGTCAATGCCTACAGCTTCCCCGCTACTCAAGCGCGACTTTCAAACCGTCATCCCTTCACTAACCTTACCCTGGACCAAATCCACCCCCTTATTAAATCTGTTCTTTGAATCATATCGCATCTTCACCTCCTTCAACCTGGGCAAATTCTCCCCGTAAACCTCCTGCAACTCATTCCATTCGTGCAAGAACCCGGCGTGGAATTCGCCGGTAAACTCTCCCATCCCGATTCGCGGACCAGCTTTCGCGAACTGCTTGTGTACGATGTCTCTGATGTTGGCGGGTGCGTTTTGGGCCCGACAACCGAGGACGAGTTGCATGACGTGCCGTCGGCCGTGGTGCGGCCACGCCGTCGCCGTGCGGGAGCCGGAGCTGCTGAAGGCTGCCTTTTCACACGCGTCAGTTGACTTCAGTGCGGTGGAAACTGATCTCAATCATACTTCTTGCATGAATTCAAACACAACCGACGACCCGGCGCCCAAGCCCTCGTGAAGCCGGACGCACTCCTCGTACCACTGCCAAGCTCGCACCAACGTCTCATCGTCCAGTCCCGCAATCAGTGGCGCCGATAACCAGAATATGTTGCTTCCCTGATAATCCCTGAACGTCTCGGCCAAAGCATTCACTTGCCGGAGCGACATCTCTCCCATGGGTCCCACCTGCACACCAGGGAGCTCGAAAGCCCACTGGAAGCCTTCCTTGGAGCGAGCGTGAGCCTCGCCTCGAGCGTCGTACATCATGATCCCTACCCCAGGCCGTGCGCCGTGGTCCGGCATGCCCATGCCTGGGCCTTGGTTCACGACGTGCATGGCGATTTTCGGATCGGCGGTCCGGGCGGCCATTGCTGAGACGCCTGCGGAGACTTCTTGCAGGGATGAGTAGGGAAAGAACAGGATGCCGGCGAAGACCCTGTCCGGATATGGCCTCGCACGTAATTTGAGTGCGGTGATGACTGCAATCGGCCCGTCAGCCTCAGAGCTACGATTAAAGGCGGCAACGGAGTTGGGTTTAACCTCCGAAGTTGCCTCCACCGCCTCGGAGCGCCCACATCAGGTCCGGCTCTTCGCTGGCCCAGAGGACTCGATCGTCACCGAGAACGACCTGCATGTCGAGGAGGTTCTGCGGATCGGAAATCATGCCGTACTCGTGACTCAACCAGCTCAGACCTCCGACTAGTGCGCTGCCCGTGACACCCACCCAGCTGCACCGTGCGCCGACGACGGCGTAGCCCGGCGCCTTTTCCTCCATCAGGGCGTCCATCTCGCCCCAGTCGAAACCGGAACCGATCGTCACGGTCGCCGTGGTTTGGTCGAAGTGAAAAGACTTGAAGCCGTGCGTGCTGAGGACGACGTCGCGAGCAGAGACGGAACCGGTACCAGTATTGCGCACCCCGAAGTCGAGATTTGATTCATAAAGGTACTTGACGACCTTTTGCATCTGCTCGAGTGACGTCGGCTGCACGACGACTCGAGGGTGAAGTTCGGCATACGTCGACCATGGCTCGCTTTGCTGCTTGTACTCTGGCTGGCCGTCCGTGAAGATTTCGGTCGAGGCGAGAATGCTATGAAGATGTTCAAGTGATTGCGGACCACGCGTGCGCTCGCTTGGGTGTCCGTTTGTTGTCATGTCGAGGATGTATGCCGAACGGGCGATTTTCGCCGTGGCGATTCGACAAAGAAGAAAGCGAAGTGACGAAACGTAAGGCTCTCCTACCTTGGATGGGAACAGTGCAAGCAGCCTTATGTGTTTCGGTAGCCTGGTAGGTGATGGGTGTAGCTGAGGAGGGGCGTAGGGACTTCAATGTCAGGCCCACCCGAGCATTATCTAGTGCTGAGTCAGGCTTTCGGCTGAAATTGAGCGTACATCAGCAGGTGCGTTAGCCCGTCCTCTTTTGATACATCGAAGCGAACATTGTCGTGAAAGCCACCTGCAGGGCTGACAGCGTTGGATCGTAATGGGGATGTACAAAATCAGTAGCTCCTTGGGAGACCCAGGACCTTCTCCCCCACAAAGTTCATAATCATTTCCTGCAGTAAGAGTCAGCAAAATGCCTGTATATATCGCACGCAAGGTCGTTGCTGCCACACAATGGCCCGACTTCGGACGGAGGGTGGTGGAAAATAGGTAGGGCAGTACTCACCCGACTGACAGGTGCAAGCCTTGGGACGAAGCACTCCCTCAAGTATCTTTCCACGTGGTACTCCGTGGCATAGCCCATCCCACCCATACTCATGACACTCCTTTCGCACGCAACAAACGCTGCCTCGGCGGCCAGGTATTTCGCGCTGTTGCATGCCACGCCCACGGCATGCTGCGTGATGGTCGAATCGTATTGAGGGTGTCCCGGCGTACTTCGGTCGTACATCCGCGCCGCGTGGTACGTCGCCAGCTTCGCCGCTTCGAGGTGCATGTAAGCAGAGGCGAGAGGGTGTTGGATGGCTTGGTTCTGGCCAATCGGGCGGCCAAACACGACGCGCTCGCGCGCGTAGGCCGAAGCCTTCTTCAACGCAATGTATCCCAGCCCGAGCGCCTCGCCTGCGAGGAGGGCTCGCTCGGCGTTCATGCCATGCAAGATGATCTTGAATCCTTGGCCTTCGTGGCCGATCAGACTATCGGCGGGGATGTAATAGTTATCGAAGAAGACTTGGTTGGCGTCGACTGCTCTCCCGCCCATCTTCTTGATACGCTTCGCCTCGAGCCCTGGCTGGGAAAGGTCGAAATCGATGTAGAACATACTGAGCCCTTCGCTAGGCTTCTTGACTTCTTCGAGGGGTGTGGTGCGAGCCAGAAGGACCATCTTCGTCGCCACCTGCGCGGAGGAGATCCAGATCTTCTGCCCCGAGACTCTGTAGCCGTCCCCGTCCTTGAGTGCGGTAGTTTTGAGCTTGAGCGTCTCGAGTCCGGTGTTCGGCTCCGTGACGCCGAAACATGTCCGCCACTCACCTGAAACGATCCTACGGAGGAACCGGCCCCGCTGATCTGGCGTCGCGAATTTGGCCACGGGTTGCGTAGCATACACATTCGCGTGAATGCTCTGCGCTCCTGCAAGCCCAGCGCCAGATTCGGCGATCGACTGCAACATCATAGTGGCTTCTGAGATCCCTAGGCCGGCTCCACCAAGCTCCTCGGGCAGAGCGATGCCTAGCCATCCATCTTTGGCTAAGGCCGCGTGTAGTTCGTGAGGGTAAGTCTCGGTCTCATCCCGTTCCATCCAGTAATCATCTGGGAAGTCGGCGCAGATCTTGAAAATGGCATCGCGGACCGTCATCTGTTCCTCAGAAAACCCCGAGGTCTCCATCAGCCGCCGACGGGATGTGACGGAGAAGGACCTTTGGACGAGACATCTCGATGCTGGCGATACGCTGGAAAAGGAAGTAGGGGCAAGCCGAGAAGCTGTGCGGAAAGACGTGAAGATGTTTTTCGCCATGATGATGAGAATATTGAGATGTGGGCAGGTTGTTTATGTGACCCGGTTGAAAGAGATGCTCCAAGAAAACATCAATCAGGTATACTCAGCCAGGGAGACCGACGTCGGTTCTTCATATACGGATTGTCCATGTTTCGGGAATAAGAGGTAAGAGTTCCATGCAAACGGGCAGTCAGATTATTTCCCCATGCGGAGAGCGTAGATCGCGGCGCGGAGATGTAGTCACGTGTTTTCGCGTGGATCCCGAGCAGTCGCCGAAGCCGAGCTTCCGTTTTCACGCTGTTGATCGATGTCCTCGCGGTCCAATGTCGAAACCTCTGCTCGTCTGCTTCTCGTGCCGACAACAGCTCCGTGAATGCCTGCTAGTACACCACCGTGGCTCTCTCAGGAGAGGCTACGTGCGCCCCCCGTTCGCTCCCAAGCCGATCCTTGACCTGAGACATATTCGGCAAAACCCAGGTCTCTACGAGCAGAACTGCGTGGACCGAAATTATGGTCCGCAGGCGAAGAACGGCTGGAAGATACTCGAGCTCCATGACAAGCTGGTCGCGCAGCAGAGGGAGGTGGTAGCCCTGAGACAGCGTAATAACGTCATTGGCAAAGAGCTCAAACGGTCCGGTGGAAAGACTTCGCTGGTAGAAGAGGCGCGGACGCTGAAGGCCGAGCTCGTCGAGTTCGAGAAGCAAGAGAAAAATGTGCATCAACAGTTGGAGAGCTTGGCCTTGGAGCTGCCGAACCTGAGCAGCTCGCGGACGCCAGTTGGGGAAGAACCTGATGTGCTCGGGTACATCAACGGCGACGGGCCGATAGATCCTTCGCAGCATGCTTCACGGAAGAGTCATGTGGAGATAGGCAAGGAGCTGGATCTACTGGACTTTGAAGCCAGCGCGACGACGAGCGGCTGGGGATGGTATTTCCTGAAGAACGAAGGCACGCTCCTCGAACAAGCTCTGATTCAATACGCGCTGTCCGTGGCTATGAGGCGGGGGTGGCAGGTGATGACACCCCCTTCCCTGGTCTATAGCCATATCGCCAGTGCTTGTGGCTTCATGCCTCGCGATCAGCATGGAGAGACGCAGATCTACAGCATCGGGCAGGAGACGGGCGCTGAAAACGCCAGTCTGGTCCTTGCTGGCACGGCCGAGATACCCTTCGCCGCTTCACAGGCCAACAGGACACTTTCAGACAGCGACTTGCCACTGAAGGTCATTGGCCCTTCGCGCTGCTACCGGGCTGAAGCCGGTGCCCGCGGGGTCGACACTAAGGGCTTGTATCGGGTGCACGAGTTCACAAAGGTGGAGATGTTTGCTTGGACCTCTTCGCCCGCACACTCCGACGATGCTGGCGAGAGGTTCGCGGAAGAGGACTACGAAAACCAAGCCGACGTCGTCTTCGACGAGATGGTCGACATCCAGAAGGAAATCCTCTCCTCACTAGGACTCCACGCCCGCATCCTCGAAATGCCGTCGACGGATCTCGGCGCGTCGGCTTCGCGCAAGATCGACATCGAGGCCTTCTTCCCCTCCCGCACGGCGATCGACAACGGCTACGGCGAAGTCACATCCGCCAGCCAATGCGGGACTTATCAATCGCGGAGGCTCGCCACCCGCGTGAAGCCGGCGAGAGGAGACGGCAAGCTCGACTGGCCGCAGACGGTGAATGGCACGGCGTTGGCGGTGCCAAGGGTGCTGGCTGCGTTACTGGAGAATGGGTACGACGAGGCGACCAAGACCGTCAGAGTGCCCGAGTGCCTGCGGAAGTGGATGCCGGGGGAGGTGGATGTGATTCCACGGAAGGAAGGCCGGAGACGGTGAGGTACCTCCGCTTTTGCGGTTGTGACGTTCCAGGTCCTGGCACGGGTTCTCTGTATGGCGGGAACGCACTGTTGTCGCGGAAGGGCGGTGCTACGTCGTAACTATCAAGAGAAAGCGATGCAACGGCGCACCCGCCGCGCCAAGAGCTTATCACGCAGCCACGACCGATATCCCAAGCATGCATGCGCACAACAGCCGAAGTATTGAACGCGGTGTTGACAATGGACGAGTACAAGCTACTACTCTTTACTGTTACGCGGATGCGGTCCGTGGGTAAACCGAGAGTACCACCTTTGTCCTCCAACCCGAGGATCTGGTCATTCCGAGGCCCCGGTGGCGAGGATCACACCATTGCGGGGTGATGGTAAGACAGGCGCGCCGCGCGCCGCATGCGGTGTACTGGGCTCACAAGAGTGAAGTTCGGGATCGATGGGCAAGTCGGACCGATAGCGTCGTGGCCTGAATGCTTCAAAGTCGCGTGACACATCTTTGACTACCTAGGTACCTACGTAATGCCCGTTGTAGTATACTTCCTGGGTATCGATCCGACTTCCCCCTCGAGAGACTAATGAAGCTTGTAATGTGCATGAATGGTAGGTATGTATGTATGGCTGTACCCCGAGAACGAGAAGAGTGAAACATGACGCATACCTAGGTAGGTACCTTATGTTTGTGCCTGCCGTGACGGTAGACAACGCATCGTTCGAATGGAAAAGTTCGGCCACCACCGCCCATAGGCCCAGCCATCAGCGAGGGTGCATGGCGGCATGAGGGAGACAAAGGCGCCGAATGATGTTTGGTTCGCTGGCGCCAGCGCACTGCGGGATTCCATCCGGCATAGAGTGCGCTTCGTTGTCACGGTCGTTCGTAAAGGGGACTTCGGGCCGGGGGTGACGATCAAAGTCACGACATGTCACACTCACACGTACTATCATAACCTAGGTAGTACAGAATGTGTGTACATGTATCTGACGAGTCACCATCCATCGGCTGCACTTCCCCGTTCGCCCCCCGCCTCCGGGCCCGTTCACATCCTCCGGCACATCTTTTTCGCCTGTCTGTTCTTATTGGCGCGGCGAGCCGGAAGCCGCTACAGCCCCCTAGTAGGGGTCCGCGAGGGAAGGAAACTGGAGGGAAAAGGGGGATTTGGGAAGGCCTTGTTTTTTTTTTTTTCGAAACGCCGGTGTCGGGGTTGGCCTTTCCCTACCCATCTGGCATTCATCTGAGATCTCACGGATTTTTTTTAGATTTCATCAGGAGGCGCGGCAGCCACGAGGTGGGGTTTTGCCATGATGGCAGCCACACCATCTGCATCTTCCACCCTTATTGTGATGTGGGAAATGTGCGTCGCGCGGCTTCTTCCTCATGCTGGGGCAGTTGGGGGGGGGGTTTCTTCGTGATCGTCGCGCGAAGCCAATCGGGGATGGAGGCAAGGGGGCTTGCTACGACGCGAAGTTCTCTGCAGTACAGTACATGTATGTACTCCTCGGGCGTGCTGCACTCGGTGCACTGGATGTGTTCATCAAAGCTGCGCCTAGATGAACGATGATAGCTTGATATCATGGTTACCAGCCGGGGGGCCAGCGCCACCTGCGCGGACGTTACAACGGTTCGCTGCCGTTCGCATTCCCTCTTCCGCGGCCGCGCGCCATCGCCCCTAGCTGCCTTAGTCTCTTCCTTCCATCTGCCGGCTCTTGTTGGTGTCTCTTCCGGAGCTGTCACTTTTCGATCTTCTTTCAGGCTTCACCGCTCTTCTTTGGATGTGCGATGAATGGTGATCCGTAATGAGTCGCGTTCCCCCGGAGTAAAGCTGTCCGGGTACACGGCATTCTGCAATTTCCCCATCATTTGGGTTTTGTCGTTTATTGACTTGGATGCCGCATATGCTGTATCAAAACCCATCGCTATGTCGTAGCTCTGTTTTTGATCGTAAAGGTACAACATACCTTATCCACAATCTCTTTATCGCCTCCGAATATACACCAGGAGGTTATAGAGGTACTATGTAGGACTGAAGAAGACGTGGTGTGCCAAGACGCGGAAGCTGGGAGGATGCCAGTACGTAGCGTGTGTCATGTCATGTGAAAGTGCACGTCGGGCCGGGGATCCCTCCCAGACTCCCGGGTCTCTCGAATCCCAATCACGCGTCCGCCACTGCTTCTAGCGTGCCAGCCGAAGGTTTTGCGGTGTGACAGGTGCCGTTCCCCTTCCACCGCCTCTTCGTCTCTCGACCACCATCGGATCTCTCTACCTTTTCTCCCAGGATCTCCCCGGTGTTGGGAGGCTCGGGTCACGGGCGCAAGTGGGAGTCCCGAAGGTTTGGTCCATGGGACGTCGTGCTTCCCACCTTCCCCCCGAACGCGTTCCATACTTATCAGTTACACCACCAGTATGATACATCTACTTCGTTTCCATCATCATCATCATCCTTCGTCGGGCTCCCTCCCTTCCCTTCCCTTCCCTTCCCTCCCTTCCCC
>Ga0058704_10001657_pt1 | contig 10356 bp, 7 predicted proteins | sample AgamicMgSfe_FD_71363 | JGI IMG/M metagenome (GOLD analysis project Ga0058704, IMG submission 71363) | Agave microbial communities from Guanajuato, Mexico - Mg.Sf.e | ecosystem: Host-associated > Plants > Phyllosphere > Phylloplane/Leaf | place: Guanajuato, Mexico | collected 2012-05-30 | reverse complement strand
CAATGAACGATCAATGCACCAGCGAATAATACTAAGGAGCAGGGCGCTAACAATCCTTCTGTATTCGCCGGAGCTAAAGTGGTTTCGCGCCAAGCACTCGACGCGACGCGTTCGCGTTAGATTGATTGACGCATGTACCGTACCTGTACCTTACTGTAGGTACGGTACCGGGGATACGGTACCTCCGCTCCTCTCACGGTCGACTACCACGCCTACCTTATCGTTAGATGTGCGACTACATAACGTTACCTGTAATACTCCATGCACTTCGCACGAACTGATCGAACTTCCGACAGATTCAACGATCGGAGCAGTGATTCGCACTGGTTCTGCAGCAGATTAAATCATGTCTCAACCAACAGAAAAGCTCTCCGACGTCAAGTCTCTCGACGCGGAGACACAATCGCAAACAGCAGAGGAGTCAGAGCATCACGGTCCTCTGCAGACCACCGCACCAATGCTGACAGAAATTTCCAGGTATATACAAAGCCAACTACAACTCGAGGCCGACGCGAAAGAGGCCCTGCCATATGTATGTCTGCTCTGACGAAGAGCGATTGTGCTGAGAGCTCGCTGACGAAACCAGCAATTCGATACCTGTACTCGGCTTCTTGGGCCTCTTCGTCAAACGCTCTTCTCGTGTCTGACCTGCAATCCACCGCCCGAGTCTCCCACAACCGACTACACACCGGCTGGAATCTGCTATTCCTGCAGCATCTCATGCCACGGCGAACACGTGCTTGTCGAGCTGTTCAGCAAACGAGACTTTGAATGCGATTGCGGTACCACTAGGATCTCTGGTTCCGCGCCTTGCACCCTACGCACCAATGCAACCACCCATCTCCAAGGCGGCGTGACAGGCGAGAGTCCTCGAGCCGGCAACAAGTACAATCACAACTTCGCTGGCCGCTTCTGCGGGTGTGGAGTTGTGTATGATCCGTCCAAGGAAAAGGGTACGATGTTCCAGTGTCTCGGCATTGGTTCCGTGGAGGAAGGTGGGTGCGGCGAAGATTGGTGGCATCCGGAATGCCTGATGGGTCTACCTAGAAATGCGGAGACGGACGCGCACGAAGCTGTCAACGAGCGGCCCGCAATGAGGACTACTGACGGCGGTATGCACGCCGTTACCGAAACGCCGCAAGGAGACCACAACAGCCATGCTGCAGCTACAGTGAATCATCAAGGAGATATCCCGCTCCCATCCGGGTTCCCGGCCGAGGATGATTTTGACCTTCTCCTCTGCTACAAGTGTGTTGAAAGTAGCTCATGGATCAAACGATACGCCGGCTCTGCTGGGTTCCTGCCTGCTTTGCCATGTGGCGGCGATTCAAACAACGGCGAGATGCAATCGGCCATTCCTACTCCTGAGGCTTCCGAGGCGGTTGGCACGTCCGCCGGTGCTAAGCGCAAAGCCGAGAACGACGATAAACATGACACAGAAGTAGTGAAGCGGACGAAAGTGGAGGAAATTGAGCCTGCACCGAAGACGGCACTTCTCAGTCCCACGGCACCGACACCGACACCCGCAAAACACGAAAGCCTTTCACCTGCTCCACCCGGAAAAGTGTCGCTGTTCCTCCACGAAGGCTTCCGCAATCATCTTTGCCGGTGCCCTCAATGCTTTCTGCATCTGGAACACCACCCTCAACTGTTGGAGGAAGAAGAAGCCTACGAGCCGCCAATATCCGAAAGCGATCCTGGCGAAGGCAACGGGACTGCAAGTGTTGGTTCCCGAAGCCTACTGGATAGGGGCGAGGCGGCACTCAGTACTATGGACCGTATGAGGGCTATCGAGGGTGTCATGGCCTACAACCATCTTAAAGACAGGGTCAAGACGTTTCTGCAGCCTTTCGCTGAGAGCGGACAGGCTGTCGGGGCCGAGGACATCAAGGCGTACTTTGCTAAATTGAGAGGAGACGAGGAAGCAATGAGGCTCGCTGCGGCCGGCGCAGATAGTGGCGGCGACGCTGGGGATAATAGGAGAGAACAGAGCGGTTACTGATACATCGGCCTTTTTGCCTTCATGGTGCTGATGGTTATCGATCTATTCTGTGGTTGTTGTATCTCACACAGCAGACTATCCAGAACCTCCATTCACCAATGCCAGTCTAGACCCATAAACATAGCTTGCCGCTCGCCGTACCTGCGGCAATCCAGTCGTTGGTCGGATGAAATTGAGCCACGGCGGGCACAGCACTAATGCCCATGCCTCCCAGTTGAGCGAGTTGCTGGCCTTTGCTCGTGAATACGTCAACGAAGCGGTTCATGTTGCCGATACAGAATCGTTGAATGCCATCCTGTGGTTGCAGCTGCCATTGCGCACGAAGACTGGGATGAGTTAGCGGTGACCTCACTGATTGGCGCGCGTTGGAAGAAGATGTCTTACATTGTGACCCATCGACCGGTCTGATTGTTGTGAGGTACGACCGTGGCAGGCCTCATCTCGTCTTCGGAAAGCGTGTGACCAACCTTCCAGCTCCCAGCGCCGCTGAAGTCGTAGATCTTCACAGTATCATCATAGCTTGCAGTCGCTACCTGCCCTGCTGCATTGAAGGCTGCGTGAGATACACTGAGCTTGGACTCATGTTCACCAACCAAAGCGGGCAGTCTTGCATCTCCTCTTCCGCTGATCTTGCGCAGGTCCCATAGCTTGATCGTTCTGTCCAGGCTCGCTGTGGCGATGAAGTGCGGATGGATGGGATGCAAGGAAAAGCCGCCGATCTTCTTGTCCGAAAGCTGCATCAATTGGGAGCCACCTGTGTTATTCGTAGGCCCGCGAATGTCGTGCATGCCGAAGCGTCCTTCCAAAGAGGTGAAATACAGCATGTTCGGATCGTTACGCGACATCTCGACTCCGGACAGTGGTTCGTCCGTGTCTTTGTCTTCTGGGCCCCAGACTTCCGTGGCAATGCCTTTGCTCAGATCAAGCTTTCGTATGGAGGAATCATAAGACGAACTATATACGGCGTTGGTGTCATGAGGTGAGACTTGGAAGGCCGATATCGTTCGGGTGTGAATCTTGAACGTCGAGACCACCGGATCCTCTGGTCCGATCTCCTCTTCGTCGTCCTCGAGTTTGACCTCGGGGATTTCCTGGGATCCGTCAAAAATACCCATGTTTCCAAGCTTGTCGCCGGCAAATACCATGGGTTTCTCCGTCACCGGATGGAAGCCCATGGAATAGATTCGTTCTGGAGTTATCTTGATTCTGGCCGGAGCGATATCCTTCCACAGTCCGAGCCCATTCATCCGCTCGCGCAGCTCTCGAAGCTCTTTGTCTGTCGTTTCTCGGACATCTTGCTCGGAAAAGGTTCTGACTCCAGGCTGGGCACTGCCAAACTTTGACAGAAAATTACCACTCTGATTCCATTGACCGGTAACGACAACATCTCCGAGGTTCAGATCTCCACTGATGCGCTGTCGTTTGAGCCTCTCAGTCTCTTGCCAGGCCTTGTGTTCCTCCTCCGCTTTCTGGTGGGCTACCTCGCTGTCGGCAACGAGACCGCGGATGCGAGACGACGTCCGACGTGGTTGCTCCTCCTCCTTGAAAACCCTCTTTTCGACCCTCTTTCGTTTCTGTCCAGCGCTCTGGCTATGCGAGCTTGCGGCCTTCTGGCGACTGAGCCCAGATACCGCAGCGTCTAGCTGAAGCTGCTGGAGTAGCGCCTTGTTCTTGGCTATGTTTTCCTGTCGTTGCCTTTCGTAATCGCCGACATCGACCTCGGCCTTTTTGGCCATGTCGGGAGAACCGAGCGCCCGGGACGAGGCACACCAACTACTGGGCTATCACTTCGTGCAAACACCAGAGAAGTCTTCAAATTTCGAGACTCTGCGCCTCTACTTGTGCTCTGCACGACCCTTAAAGAGTGCGCCTTCGAAACCTCAGAGGGTTCAGAGCGCGTAGTACTAGACTTCGCGTATATCAAGCCAATACGACGCGTCAGTGTCGAATGATGTTGCCACGTGACATCTCGGCGACAGATCGTAGGAACTGTATTATGAATCTTGCGACACTCTCGAGCATAAGGCAAGTCACCTTCCAGCTACTAGTACTGCCGACGCGCAAAGTCGCGACCCCCTGAAGTTCGCGACTCGAAGTGGAAATGGAGAAGCACAGACCAAGTCCTCGCGCCGACGTCACCCTTGATTATTTCTCGATTGACAGCAGCAACACCCGAGAGTTCCAAGCGACCGGACCCGTTTGCGCTTCGGCAAAAGTTTCGTAAGACGAGGCCATCAATGTGTCTCTATGGTCAGAGGTCATCCCTACATAGTCGCATTGTGGAGTCACTGGACCTGCCATGCGCGGATGCACAGGCGCAAGGGTTTTCAGGCTACGTCCTGACGATCTAGACAGTGGTGGATCGACACTGCTATGCCTACCCTTTCTGTATTCCACGCGGACGATTCGGCGCAGGTACAGTGTACAGGCTGTAGGTGTCGCAGGGCCACGGGACCATGGCAATTCCGAAAGCAGCTCTCACGGTCTTGATCGGAATGCCGTCGAGTTGCCTGACTCCGACTACATGATCCGTAAAGTCAGCGTCGCCGGAACCCGAGAGCGGGTCAATGGCGCCCGTGTGAGTCACGACAACCACTCGAACAGCAAGCGTGTCGACCCTCTCACTCTGACGGACCGATTATTCAGAGCAGAACGTGTGGCTGAAAGAGATCCCTACTTCCTGGGTGGCAACGATCAACCTCCTCGTCACGAGAGCCCGGAGTTTGTGCCTTTCGAAAGGTCCGCTGAGGATGCTCTCTACCCTCCGGCTTCCGTGCCATCCACCATTACTAGTTACGAGAGACGAGCTTTTGACCGTCTGAAGGCTCTTCGGCCTCGCAACGAAGTGCAACGAGGCGGGGCATCAACTACCGTTCCCGAAATCGCTCGTAGAAAACCACCTTCCAGTCTGGACGCAATCCTTGATCAGGCACTTCTCGAAGCATCAAAGCCCAGGAGCACTCGTAAAGAAGCAGAAAAGGGGTCGGAGCAGACAGAGAGACGACCCAGAGTCAAGCTGCCGACGGTCCCGAGCGATGCGGCGATGCAAAGGCAGACAGAATTCGATCGCATTCGAGCGCTTCTCGAAGCTTGCGAGACCGACTTTGATGTGTGGAAGGTACTCCAGGACTCTATACTTGGACCCATCACTGCTAGCGGATTGGACGCCGAGGATGGTAAGACGTTGAGCCCGCGTGAGGAGAAGGTCATGAAAGCGGACCTTGACGCCAAATTGAACATCATTGGCCAGAACTTTTCGCATTTGATGGTGCAAACAGCCCTTACCATGCGCCAAAAGTTCCCTTCTTCGCCGCTCAATCTGGCCATAATACCGCAACTGCGACGTACTGGACCATCCGCGTTCGCCCTGGGTATTTCTACGAGACTATACAACGAGTGTCTGTCGCATGCGATCGTAGACAACAGCGACGTGGTCGGGGTGGTCGATATCATATCGGAAATGGAAAGAGAAGTAATGTTTCCGAACAAGGACACCGTCGGCCTTTTGCATAGAGCGCTGGATCAGGCAAACCAGGCTAAACAGGGTCTGTATGGGGACGCGGTCAGAGTGATGTTCGGTACGGACCGCATGAGGAAGGCAATCAAGGATATTCTGGCATATGTAGTCCCACTGAGGCAAACCTTGAGGAAAGCGGGAAAGCTGTAGTAGATGTAGTCGAGTAATAATCATATACATATATGTGGTTTGTGTCGATGGGAGCGTATAGCGCGTGTCGAAGAATGCCAATCCAGTCCAAATCGAACACCTCGACGACATGCCTACCTTACCTATTCACCGGGACAGCGTATCATATAACCATCTGGAACCCCATAAATACGGATAGCTCACTTTGCGTTGACATACATCAATTTGTTTGTCGCCTGTCGTCCCAGTCTACCTACCCAGTACCTGGAGCAGATGCTATGGCATGATGTCACTGTATACCTTACCTTTTCGCAGCCTCCAGGTCTCTTTCCCGGTCTCCTTGAACACAAATACCAATGCCAATACGTCGGCATGGCACGATTGATTCGTACCGTCTAGTCCTGAGCTTCTGTCGTGCTCGATATCTCGTCTAGGTCGCCTGACAATGCGCGCCACCCTCTTTCGATTCGAGACGAATATCGCGCCTGGCCACCATGTCAAGGTTTCCGCCCTTTCTTCGACCACGACTGACTTGGCGATATATTCTTTGTGCTAGCGCATCTGCATACGCGATCTTTTGCTGGACGTTCTCGATCCCATTGTTCTCTTCCGACCTACCCCCTTATTCGGGCCCCTATACGGTTGGTGCAGTCGACATCGAAGTGCCCTGCGGATCCAGGTCCATAAGCAATACAACATTCGAGTCAGGCGAGCCTGCGTTCAAGGTGATCTTGGTCCCAACTACATCACACGCCCTTGGAGTTTCGTTCTAATATGTAGTTGCAACGCAGCTGGACACAGTCTTCTTCACGATTTACTATCCCAGTGAGGACGATGTGGTGTCTGTCCGATCAAAACACTATTGGTTGTCGCCTCCAATTGCGCTTACTGCGAAAGGATATGCCAGGTTCGCCCATATAAGCAACTTCATCACCGATCATGTCTTTACGCTCTTGCTCTGGCTCCTGGCCGGAAGTAACCGAGTGCCAGCTGATGTCGATGTGCCTCTCGGTCGAATGCGACAACTTCCAGCCGGCTGCGTATCTGCATCTAGATCAACCAACCGAAGCAATGGTTTTCCCCTGATCATCTTTTCCCACGGCATGGCAAGTTCGCGGACAAGCTACACACAATACTGTGGGGAGCTAGCCAGTAGAGGTATCGTTGTTGCTGCCGTTGAACATAGAGACGGCAGTGGGCCCGGTACTGTGATCAGAAAGCACGGTGATATAGATCGTAGCCTTGTTCACTTCGGCCTCGACCATCTGCGGTAGGTTCTCGTTCGCACATCAAGATACGACAGACTATGCTCACACGTATGTAAAGGCGCGAACCACCGCTCGATGTTCCGGGATTGAAGGAGGCACAGCTCAATTTCCGTGAGGCTGAAGTCGAGGAGGCCGTTCGGGTGTTGCGCGAAATCAACGACGGTGGAGGAAGAGGAATCTATGACACCAACCCCAGAGATGAAGGTACAGACCTTGAGCATTGGGAGGGTCGACTGGACGTAAACCATATGACAATGGTCGGCCATTCCTATGGAGCTACGCTGGCTCTGCAAACACTCAAAGGAGGGCCATCAGAAACGCTACCGTTCGAAGGAGCAATTATCCTCGACCCAGGAAAACAAAGCGGACCACTGAATGACGATGTCCGTGTGCCGGCACTGGTGATACATTCCAACTCTTGGTCTAAAACACACTCTGTCTTCTTCGGTAGACCACACTTCGAAGTGGTTCGCGAGCTGGTCGAGGGTATCATCAAACGCGGCCGTCATGCTTGGTTCGTCACATCGCTCGGTACTTCTCACCCTTCGGTTACAGACGCACCTCTTATCGAGCCGCTTTTGCTAAGCTGGACCACTGGAGCAACGATTGATGTGAGGAGAGGGGTGGACGAGTATGTCGAGATCTCTGAGGATTTTCTACGCTTTCAGCACACGGGCAGAAAGACTGGGCTGCTAGAAGTGCCGGTGACACATCCTACTTATGACAACAAGGGCACAAGGTGGAAAAGTGACATGGCGACCATGCCGGGGGAGTATGCCAGATACTGGCAGGTACACGTAGCACCGGATCCCTAGACAGGGAACAATGGCCGCGTACGTTTATGTCTTCGCGAGATGCAACATCATTGCCAGTGGACCGTGAACCGCTCGTTGAAGAACTCTAGATCCATGCCAAAGTTCCGTGAGTGTTTAGATGGAATCGAGCCTGGTATTGTTGTTGTTTCTCCTCTATGTCAAGTGCTTGAAGCGCATCTCGCGCTCGAGTCTAGCGCCTCGTGTCCTTCAAAAGTCTTCCTTACGAAAGTCTTCGTACCTAGGCTTGGTAGGCGCTGTAACCGGTAGGAGCAACATCCAGATTCTCGGGCCGTCTACTCGTTTCGCTTGCGAGGCATATGTCAACTTGGATTACGACCAGCCACAAACTCGGCCGCCCCATCATTGAGGCTGGCTCGGAGACGTAGCGCGAGATAGACGAATACGCTCTCGCTTGTGTTCAAGGCATCAACCAATCGCATTGAGTGCAACGCGTGAAGCTTCCTATAAGTTTATGGTATTCAGTATTCTATTATCCTGAATTCTGCAGTTCTCCTGCCCATCCCGTTTTCAGTATGTTGGCGGACTGAAACGCGTTGAAAGCCTGAAATAGCATGATCAAATATCAGAATACGAGCCTCGAGTTCTCGCACGTACAGCACGTGGCTGTGCGCGCGCGGATCACAACCGAATCGCTACATGAATTGCGACCATAGCACCGCCGACCTGTCGCTAAACCACATACAGTAACCACCTCGTCCTTGTCGAGGTTCGTCAAGCTCGATGTTGGCCTCTTTCAGGGAGGGTCCGCCTTTCTCTGCGCAGTTCCTCCCCTGCTACGGCCGCATGGTTTGATACCTGTACTTTACCTTACGAGGTACTGTCACCACAACTCAGCCTCTGATGAGATGCGTCCGGCCTACAGTATCTCCTCATCACCAATGCCCCAGTCTACATGCGACGATTAACTTATAAGAACGTCCATCCGACCCAGCGTAAGTTCAGACAAGCTTCAGTGTTTCCCTTACATCGACTCTTCACCGTCGTCTACTGTCGACTCGAGCTTTGGCTCTCCTGCCTGTCTTCGTCCTGAATCACAGCTTCACTCTATCTCTTGCTTGTCTTGTGCAGGCCGCTATCTCTTGCTCTACTGCTGCAAGATGGCCATAACATTCCGCGATGGCATCTCTATCGCAGAGTTGATCTTCTACCTTCCCTCACTCGCAATTTCTGTCTTTCTCGGTGTTCGCCATGGCTTTGGACGCTCCGCAGGCTGGTACTATCTGATATTCCTGGCCCTCGTTCGCATCGTCGGATCTGCATTCCAGCTGGCCACGATTGCCGACCCAACTGACAGTACTCTGTACACTGGCACCTTCATCCTGCAGAGCATTTCCATCTCTCCCCTCGAATTGGCCAGCTTTGCGCTTATTAGCAAAGTTCTTACGGCCATGCAAGCCGATGGCACGGCACCAGTCACGCCGCGTGTACCCAGATTGGCACAGCTTCTGGTCACGGCGGGCTTGGCTTTAGGTGTTGTCGGCGGAATCAACAGCATCAATGGTGAACCGAGCGACTCCGGAGCTCCAGCCGGATCTGCAACCACGAATACGCTATCCAAGGTCAGCGTCGCGCTCTACATCATCGCATTCCTCGCCCTCCTTTACCTCCTCTTTGTCACATGGAGCAGGAGCAGCTCCGGGTCCAGCACGAGTGATCGGCGCATCCTTCTGGCCATCGCCGCCGCTTCGCCCTTCCTCCTCGTCCGCATCGTTTACTCGGCCCTGTCCAGCTTTACCACGAACAAAACTTTCAACATGATCTCTGGCAACGAGATCGTACTGTTGTGCATGTGCGTTATCGAGGAGTGGGTCGTAGTTGTGCTCTACGCTGGCGTCGGAATGACCCTCACCAAAGACGAGCACCGTCACGCCCCTATTGGATACAACCCGGGTGTCGATCTAGACGACGAGTCGGCGCAGTACCAATACATGAAGTCGCACGGGCAGAGATGAAGACCTCGGGGACCGCGCTCGGGGTTGTATGTCATAGCTACGTCGAGTCTACGCGATACGCGTACGAGTGTCGCAACTACTGCCGAGTACTCAATCAATTCGTTAACAATATCCTCTTTGTATATAATCTTCGTCGTACTTGTCTAAGCTATTCCGGTACCTCGTACGAACGGATTACGATATGCCCGAGTGTGTCCGGGGCGTAAATTATCCTATACTTGTCCCGTCGCTTAATTAAGGGCCTATTCTTTTACTTACGAGACTTATAATCTTTAGGGCTTATAAAGGCCTAACTAAGCCTATATATAAGAGTATAAAGAACTCTATTAGCTTTCTTTACTCTAAGTCTAATACGTTATATAAAGTCTTTATAATAGTATAAGGTAGAGTACCTCTAAAGATACTAGCTAGACGAGGTAGTCTTACTTAAGTTACGTAATCTACGTACTATAATCGTATATGTTACGTAGCCGCGACGTAGGAGGTATAATTATTACGAAAACTTCGCGTTCGCTAATAGCGCTAATAGCGCTATTAGCGTCGTCTATAATATTATTATAGTTAGTATAACTCTTCGCTAATTATTAACTACTTTATAAACCCTACTAATTAGTATAATATATACGTAGTATATATTATAGAGACATAGTAC
>Ga0058704_10001656_pt1 | contig 10361 bp, 8 predicted proteins | sample AgamicMgSfe_FD_71363 | JGI IMG/M metagenome (GOLD analysis project Ga0058704, IMG submission 71363) | Agave microbial communities from Guanajuato, Mexico - Mg.Sf.e | ecosystem: Host-associated > Plants > Phyllosphere > Phylloplane/Leaf | place: Guanajuato, Mexico | collected 2012-05-30 | reverse complement strand
CCTCTGCAGCCTGAGCCCGTTCAAGACGACGTCCCTCGAAACCTCGACACGGGCCCGGATGAAGCCACGCAAGACTCGGCGCAAGCACCAGCCATCGGCACTGAGACTACCACCGAAGCCGACAACTTTGGTGCCTTCTCGACCAAAAAGAGCAAGAAAGACAAGAAGAAAGCGAAGAAGTCTCAGTCTGCTGAGCCCAATAGCCTCGAAGAATATACGCCACTGTCTTCACTGGAAGCACCAAGCACAGAACTCCCGGCGGAGGACGCTGCACCCGACTCGACGCCACTTGGTGCAGCCGCAACTGCGGACCCTAGCGAAGAGCTTTGGGTAGAGACCCCAGCAAAGAAGTCGAAGAAAGACAAGCGGAAAGGCAAAAGGAGCGGAACTGCCACCCCGCTGGATACGACAGAAGAGCTTCCAGGCGCTCAAGCGGACGGGACTGTCGAGCGAGCGGGGCACATTGCGCCAGCGAACTACGTGGCAAGCGAGCCGCCTTTTGAAGATCTCAGTGCACCGGCGGGAGACTTCAACTTTGATATCACCCAGCATGAAGACCGCGACAAGTCCGCTGGTATAGTAGATCAGGACACGAACATCTCCGCGCTTGAGTCGAGCCAGGCTCGCGAGGAAGTCGCGACCGAGCCGTTGCACGAAGGACCTCAGGCGGTGGCAGGCCAAGACATCGACTTCGCTGCTACTTTAGCCGCTGGCTTAGCCGATACCGGATTCGACCCGGATCTCGTTGTCAATAGCCCGGTGTTCCATCGAAGAGCCTCTCCGCCGGGTCAAGTAGCCGAGGCCGACCCCGAAGAAGGCTTCTTTACCACGAACAGGAAAGGCAAGAAGGGCAAGGGCAAGAAGGCTCAGCAAGAGGAGAGCCAGTTCGAGCCAGCTGGTCCAGAAGCCAGTCGGGATGCTGTCACAGATGACTTTGACACTGCTCTCGCACAGAGCCTGCAGTCCAGCGGCTTCGATGCTGGGCTTCTACAGAATGTGTCATCCGCCGAGCCCACCTTGCCTGCTAATGCTGTCCAAGGCGACGGCGAGATCTCTTTTGCGCAGCCGAAGGGCAAGAAGACCAAGAAAGGCAAGAAGCGTGATACCTTCGACTGGTCCGAGACAGGGAGCCCGGCGCCTGAGAGCGGTGCCATTGATGCCGCGCCCGCCGACCAGACCATCGATCCCACAGACGCGACGGTCGAGCAGGCCACAGAGACTCCGACATCATTAGAGCACACAGGGACGGCAGGCATCGACGCTGGCGAACCCGCAACCGCTGCAAGAGCTTCTTTGTTGCCAGAGGAACATCAAGCTGCGGTACCTGGAGATGAATGGTCAGCACCGTCGAAGAAGAAGGGCAAGAAAGGCAAGAAGAATCGCAATGCTGGTATCTCGGAAGTCGAAACACCGGCGACCGAGCCTGAAAATCCGACCGACTCGATGCCACCCCGAGAACTCATGAGCTTCGAGCCGCCATCCGCGTCTCCAGAACCGGTCTTTAAGAGCGAGAAGTCTGCGCTACCGGTGAGCAGCGAGGCACATGGCCAAGAGCCATCTCTACATGCAGAAGAACACGGGGCGCCGACCCTGGACGAGTACCGGGCTGAACCTGCGCCATCCGAGCCAGTCGAGACAGCGACTACACAAAAAGAAGCTGAGTCAACATTGGAGCCGCAGGTACCTCGTGAGACTGAGGCCATGCAGCCGCTTGTCGAGCCAACTGCTGCCGTAGGCGAGGATGACTGGGCTGCGTCAAGCAAGAAGAAGGCAAAGAAGAACAAGAAGAAGGCTGTGGCGGCAGACACAGACCTGAACCCGTTCTTGGCTCCCAACAACGATGTGCCTGATCCGACGTCTACGACCGATACTGCCGAGGCGTCTGCGACCGAAGGCGCTGATCCTGCAAGCTGGCACCTACTTGGCGGCGATGGAGAGATGGATCCCGATGAGATGGACATGGCGTACAAGGCTTACAAGAAGAACAAGCGCAGGCAGAAGAAGCTCCAAGCTGCCGCGGCCTCCGAAAGCATTGAGACCGACCAGCCGCAGACCGCAACATATCCCCCTACCGACGAAGTCAGCAACGACACTAAGCAGCCCCTTGACCGCAATCTACCTACCAGCGACCCAGCGCCGCACGTCATCTCGCCTGTGAGCCCTACCAATTCATCTTCCAGCAAGGTGCAGAGCCTGTTTCCTGGACTTCAGCGAGTGAAGAGACGTGCGCCATCGGTACACAATCGTGAAGGTGGCGGAAACTCTGGCAATGTGGTCCTACATACATCCGAGGTCTCACAGCACTTACCTGCCACAGTCGAGAAGAGCCCTCGGCCATCTGAGGATCGCAACGCCTATAGGGATGCGCACCGACAAGGCGAGTCAATCGACACCAATAGCACGCCTGGCACAAGCGCTGGTCTTGGGCTAGGCGTCATAGGCGCTACAGCGGCTGCTGCTGGTCTTGCAGCAGCTTCGCAGCATACTGTTGAACACTACGCGCAAGCTAGAGAGGCAAGTCCCCGGCAACCAAGCCCGTTGCCGTCGTCTGAGCAACCTTCATGGTCATTCGCCGATCTGCAGAACCAAGACGGTGGGCAGTCCCAGCTACGAAAAGTTTCTTCAATCCATGCTAGCATGTCCAGAGACAGTCTGCGCAGCCGCAGGTCGGCAGAACCCATTCACATCGATACAGGCAGTCCAAGCGAGTGGGGTCTAGACATGCCCAAGCAAAGGTCGAGCGCCGACAACCAGCTCGACACTGGGAAGCATGCCCGCACGCCAGGATACGAGACCCCATTGGAGCCTACATCACGGAATCGTGCCTCGTATCTATTCTCATCGCCGCCAGCCAATCTTGCCGAGGCGAACCAAGATTCTGCCCACCCAACCCCAACACCGCGAGGCAATCGCAATGGCTTCTTCGATTCACATTCCATCGATGCAGCGGCAGACAAGCCTCGAACGCCGCTCTCTCCGTCTGCGAATGGGCCATTGAGTCCCAGGCTTGATACCATACCAGAAGAGTCGGGCGCACATAAGCGAAGCATAGCTGCCTCGAACATCGGACCCGCTGAGCGCTCTGGCAAGGCCTTGAGAAGAACCGACACTCCAAGGGCCATTCGCGAGCTGTCACCAATAGCGACTAGAGATGGCGCAAGCCAAGCTGCAAGGTCTGTCAGCACGCCGCTTTCTTTAGCAGCAGACAGGTCCGCATTTGGCGACGAGAATCGGCCAAGCAAGCGCATCGTCTCGGATACGCGATCACCGAGCGTCTTGAGCAACCGGTCGAACGTCAGCCTGAGCCAGCAAAAGACGCCAGAAGACCGCCGTACCATCAGTCGCACGAGCAACCGCAGCTCAACACCCAATCTGCGCCGAGTCAGCTTGTCAGGTGATCTGCGGGCTGCGAGTCGCGCAAGCAACCGGCGGGGTGACGCGGGCTCTGCCGTTGGCGCCCGCTCTTCACCCAAAACAATTCCGTTCGAGCCTCCGCCAACTCCACCGCTCAATGAGGACGAGTTCGTCGCCGGCGCATCGCGCGGTGCCGACATGTCTGATGTATTTGTAAGTGCACCGTGATCATATAATGATGCCGGTAAATGCTAATAAGTGTTACAGCAGGGTTATGGCGGTGCGCAAGGCTCACAGGCCTCGCCAACGCGACCGCCTAGTATGCGCAAGCGACAGAGCATGCACATCATGGAGCTGGAAAACAAGCTAGACGTGCTTGTCTCTGAGAATCGCGCACTCCAAGATGCCAAGTTTGCGCAACCGGACCTCATCCATGGCTCGCTGCAAGAGCAAATCGATGCTCGTGACCTGCAGCTACGTGAGAGAGACAATGAGATCATGCAAATGCGAACCATGCTTGAGCCGATGCAGCTTGAGATCAACAGGTTGATGGAAATGAATGGCGGTCTTACGGATGCTAACAGGAATCTGGTCGACGACACCAACGGACGCTACGCCACGCTCCAAGAAGAGCATGCTCACGCGCATCAACAGTGGCAAAGCACAAGTCGAGAACTGGAGAATCTGCGCGAAGACCATGGCAAGCTCACTGCTGGTATGCGCGAAGCCATCGCAGCACAGCTCACGGTCGCGCTTGCAGAAAAGGAGCATGAGATCCGCACGCTTCGGGAGGAGCTCGAAGTGGCAACCGAACGGATTCGTGCATTGCAAGTGCAGATTCAAGGTTCGAAGTCGAACGACTTCCTGACTTTCCGAGACGAAGACTACTTCGATGGAGCATGCCAGAAGCTCTGCCAACATGCCCAGCAATGGGTGCTGCGCTTCTCCAAGACATCGGATAGCCGCATCTGTCGTTTGTCCAGCGATCTAAAGGACGACAAGATCGAGGCACGACTTGACAACGCCTTACTGGACGGCTCAGACGTCGACAAGCTATTGGGCGACCGCGTGCGACGACGCGATGTCTTCATGTCTGTCACGATGACAATGATCTGGGAGTACGTCTTCACTCGCTACCTGTTCGGCATGGACCGCGAACAGCGACAGAAACTCAAGGCGCTGGAAAAGATACTCTCAGAGGTTGGGCCGCCGCGCGCAGTAGCACAATGGCGCGCCACTACGCTCACGTTGCTGTCAAAGCGGCCAGCTTTTAGCAAACAGTGCGGCCTTGATACCCAGGCAGTGGCACAAGAGATTTTTGGTGTTCTCTGCCAACTCCTTCCACCGCCGTCAAGCTCAGAGTCGACTCTACTTGCGTCACTTCAGAAGGTCGTTGGCATCGCAGTGGAGTTGTCCGTCGAGATGCGCACGCAGCGTGCGGAGTACATTATGCTGCCGCCTCTACAGCCAGAGTACGACACCAATGGCGACCTCGTCCGCAAAGTGCACTTCAACGCCTCGCTCATGAACGAGCGCAGTGGCCTCTTCAGCTCCAACGAGGAGCTGGAGAAGGAACGCTCAATCGTCAAGCTCGTTCTCTTCCCGCTCGTCGTCAAGAAGGGCGACGAGTCTGGCGAAGGTGAGGAGGAGATCGTGGTGTGTCCGGCACAGGTGCTTGTGCACAACAACGGCGGCAAGGACAGGAAGGTAGTGAGAGTGATGAGCGGCGCGATGGAGATCGATGATCCGCGGAAGAGTAGGCAGAGCTTGATCAGCAATATGGATGCCTCTATGAGGGGAGGGGCGTTTTGAGGAAGGATCTTGATTTGATAGAAGACGTTCAGCGACTGGCGGTCTGCCAGCGCACCTGGTGTGGGATTGGGTAGCGTGGGAATTCGGGCACGGTTGCATAGCGTCACGTACCGTATCACTGTGTGCAGGAGTACATATATTGCCTATATCCTACCCTGTCTTTTCTTCACCTTTCTACCCTTGATCGCATCACGACTCCTGCATCGAGGGTTCTATGGCCCAAGGCCCGTGGAAAAGACGAAGGTATTTGTAGACTTGGGCTGCAAACCGGAATGACGCACCTCGAGCCGGGATGTTGCTCTTGCGGCTGCTGAGCTGGGCTGGGCAGCGCAGTCGTCAGCCCAGAACGAGGCGCTGCTGTGAGGCTGGCGCAAAGGTAGATGGGTAGGTATCTTCTCACAGTGTTCCTTTGTTCTATCGTGAAATATCTTTATCTGGGCACATACTGTCCACGCCAGCAAGGCCTCTGGCGACAAGCGACAACGAGAGCGCGGGAATCGCAAGCGAAAATCGAAAGAGACCGGACGACCAGCCAACCAGCCGACGAACCCATCACAACCCACCTCTCAACCCACCCTCTCCCGGCGCAATGTGTCTCATCACCAGCCCCAAGAACCGCAACGTCCGCCGCGAATACTACGACGACGCGCCGCGCCCCGTCTCCAACTACCACGGTGGCCCGCAACACCACCACCACGGCAGCAGGAGCTCGAGGACGTATGTGCACGATGTGCGTCGCAGCTCCATACCCGCGGAGCGAGTGAGCTATAGGAGGAGTGGGGATGTTCCGCCACCGAGAGTGTCGTATGAGCCGCGTAGGAGTCATGGCGGGAATCTTGGGAGGGAGGTGGATGTTGTGAGGACTAGTCGGACGTATGTGCGGTGAGGGTTTGGTGGGACTTGGGATGGTGGCAGGATGGGTGGGATGAGGCGCAAGATATGGATGGCATGATTTGGATGATTCTGAGATGAGTATATGATTGGGACGACTGCGGCTGGTGTTGCGCGCGTAGTGGTAAAGTCTTTTTATTGTACTTCTACTTACATGCTTCCATGTGTTACATTTGATGTCGGGAACGACGCAGGCTACGAGGCTTTCAGAGTCTCGAGCGCGTTGTCTATTAACCGGGATACCTTTGCAAGCTGATGTATGCGAGCAGCGGTCAACGGTGGAAAGAGATCATGTCATCGGAGAGAATAAGCGAGAAGCGTGTGGCAGAGCCGATTCCGACTGCAGACTCAAGGTGCAAGAAGTGGAGAATACGGCCGTGGGAGATGGGGCAGAGAAAGAGGCTGCTGGGCGAAGGCGCCCTGGTCCGCACACTGCAAAAGCACGCCGAGGCTGCGTTCGTGTGATCGTTGTAGCTCGATCATTCCATCGGGTCCAAGTCGCCTATGTATGTTGGGAGCAATACGGCGTGATGACAGTTGGATGGCGTTGCCTTCTCCATGAAGCTATAGGACAATGTGATAGGATCGTAAAGGCCATGGACCTATTGCTACGGTTGCTCGTTCTTCAGTGGATCACATCGTCGACCTGTGACCGTCTGGGCAGTACCATGCTGAATCCTCAATGGTAGTGATGCTTGTAGTGATGCTGCTCGGAGCCCGGATGGCAAACCAGAGGGCTTGGCGTGCCGTCTTCCACCACCGCTTTCCCGACCACACTTCTTCCTCTGCTACACCGCCAACACCATATCCTACCTCCATATACACTCGCGATGATGTTTATTCGAGTGCAGTATACATACGCGTCCGCGTCACTCCACATAGCGAGCCATCTGACGAATACACCTTGCATGATGGAAAAATATCGAACCCTCCGGGGAACTCTTGCATCCATACTACGGTCTCTCCTTCCCATCAAGGTTGTCGGCATGCCCTCTTGGCAGCATATCGCATCGTCTACCGGCGCCAGCAGGACATATCCGCATAAGGCTGACATCGGGATCACTTGTCGACGTGCTAGCTCTGCTCTGACTGAAGTCAAGTGTGGATTCTAGCCATCCAACGCACCTGCCTGCTCCGCGGTATCGACTCACGTCTGGAGGTGATCGCGAGGGATGGTGGCACCGTGGCAGTTGCCGACATGGGAGTCTCGGGATGGCAAACGGTCATGATGGTGAGTTGCGATCAGCTATTCCATTTCCCATGTTCTCCTTTGATAGTTGAAAACACATATCTCGCATCTATTCGCGCGGCTGCTGGACGGTACGCTCTACCTCCATCGCATTCGTTTGTCCTGGCCTCGCATCCTTAGCAATTCTGTATATTGCCATCTACAGCGAAACATACGATTACCTCGAGAGCGCAAATGCACAAGCGCTATGCCGCCACCGCGATCCTCTTCTGCGCTGCCCTGACGCCTCTACTGTGGCGACACCACCTGAGAGACCTCGCTGAGGTCATACGCACCTACTCGTCATTCAAGCATCTCGAAGTCGACAAGTACCGCTATCCTCCGAATCAGAGCGAGGTCGATTTCACCGAGTCTGCTCCTTTCCTGGCTCCGAACATCCTCCACCAGATCTACCTCCAAGAAGGCCGGAACAGCAGCCTAGAAAAGTACCAGCCAGCGCGCTCATCATGTGAGGCTTTACATACGAGCTGGTACCACATGCTCTGGACCGACAACAACGCCACCACCTTCGTCGCGAACAACTACCCTTCCATCCTCCCGCATTACAAACACTATGCGCAAACGATACAGCGAACAAACATCCTCCGCTATCTCCTTCTGCATCACTACGGCGGCGTCTACCTAGACTTGGACGTCACCTGCCGCACACCCTTGGACGACTTCAGACATCTACCTTGGTTAACACCCGCAGCTCATCCAGCGGGAATCAACAACGCCTTCATCCTTACCAAACCTCGACATCCCTTCCTCAACGAGCTGATCGCCAAGATCTCGTCCAGAGATCTGAGATGGGGCCTACCCTATGTGGAAAACATGCTATCAACGGGATGCATGTTCATCACGAATGCCTGGATGAGCTATATGCGCCACAACCACGAGCACGCCTGGGATGACAAGGCTTTCGTGCTCGCGGATGAGCATGGAGGCTTGGAGGGCCAGATGCTTAGAGGGAAGGTCGTAACGCCGGTGTTTGAGCATGGAGGCGCGAGTAGTTGGCATAGCTGGGATGCTGGGCTGATATTCTTTGTCGGGAAGCATGCTGGGTTGCTATTGGGATTGCTGGGTGCGGCGCTGGTTGCTATGGGCGCTGCGTTGGTGGTTTGGGGGTTTAGGAGGAGGGCGTTGAGGCATAGGAGGGGGAGTCAGGATTTTGAGAAGCAGCAGGTTGGATGAGAGTGGCGGGTCTACCTCTAGGCACCTGGTGGGAGGAAGGACATCGTGACGATACCTGACGTGCAACATTTGGATACCTGCCTATACCATCGACGTAATTCAAAAGGACCTGCGTCCCGTCTCGTGACCACGATCCCGTCCCATGCTGCTAAAGCCTTGGTATAGATACGTCTCGAGCATGTGACAGCCCCACCCTTTGTTCTGGACTTCCGTCATGGGAAAGCTTCGCGGATGCGGACATACCGCTGACGTAGCTGCGTCCAGAGCCTTCCTGCTGCGACATTCCACAACAGCACCGCATTCGAACAATAGAGTGAAGATTTTCCAGATCAGGACCAGAATTCAGACCTGACTGAAACACTGTCGAGTGCCCACATCAAGATCCAACCGAGAGACTCGAGGCAACCAACCCACAATCAAGCTGAAACACACTCGCAACCATGTAAGTGAAACACCACTGCACCAACCCGACTGCACCCTCCCGCGCCCGCCTCTCCCACTACCCATACTAACCCTCCCTCTCCCAGGAACATCGGCCGCTCCCACTCCATCCGCTCCAAGCGCAGCGACACCGGCACCACCCAATCCGGCGGCAGCAGCAGCAAACACCACTTCTCCCTCTCCTCCCTCCGCGGCGCCCAACAACCCGAGCTCTCCAAGCGCCTCTACCGCCTCATCAAGTCCGAGAACCACGCCATCAGCGCCTACGAAGCCGCCTCCAAAGAATCTACTTCTGTCGCGGGCCAGCTGAGCGAGTGGGGCGAGAGCACCGAGGATGATGCTGTTAGTGATATAAGTGACAAGTTGGGGGTGTTGTTGGCGGAGATTGCGGAGCAGGAGGATTTGTATGCGCAGGGTTTGGAGGATAGTAGGGGGGTTTTGAAGCAGATTAGAAATACGGAGAGTAGTGTGCAGCCAAGTCGGACGCATAAGCAGAAGGTTTGTATATCTCGTCACTGACGTGCATGTGATTGAGGCTGATGATGTTGGGCAGATCCAAGATGAGATCCAAAAGCTCAAATACAAGGAGCCCGAATCCACCAAGCTCGTCACTCTCGAACAAGAGCTCGTGCGCGCCGAAGCGCAGTCCCTTGTGGCGGAGGCGCAACTCACGAATATCACCCGCCAAAAGTTCAAAGAAGCCTACGACCTGCACACCGCGGCCATTATCGAACGCGCCGAGAAGCAAATCCTGCTCGCAACCCAAGCCCGCCGCTTGATCAACTTGCTCGACGACACGCCCATCGTTCCCGGCGAGGAGCGTCCACCCTACGCCAACGCCGAGGTCGCACGCGATGTGCTTAATGATGCCGAAGCTGGGTTGAGACAATGGTCGGGCAGCCATGAGCCTGTGCACTCGCAGGCAGGCAAGCTGGGATCAAATGCTATGCCGGGCCAGCCGGAGCCACAGGCGATCATCAACCCGCCTACGACAGAGGGTCTGAGTGAGCAGCAGAGGGTTGAGGCGATGGAGAGGGCGCAGGAGGAGGCTCAGCAGATTAGCCCGCCGTACCCGACGCATGGCGAGACGAAGCAGGCGTCTGTGGCTTGAGTAAGTGCGATGCGAGGCGAAACTTGGTGATTGAAGAGGCGTGGAATGGTAGACTGTTCTGGTTCTCTTTTTTTGGACGATGTCACGACCAGGGTATAATGCTGATGTAAGTCTTCGCGAAATGCCTTGAGGCTGCCAGATCAATGGCTTTCAAAAAGCCGCCACAAAACAGTCACAGTGCAGTCTCTCGTGGTCAAATTGGTTCAGCGCTTTATCGAGCGAGCCGTTCTGTTGAGTCTGGTCGATGCTAGATGTGGTCGTCTGACCACGAATCGCAAGCTGCTTGTATGAACATGCCTTCAGTCGACTTGTATGACCGGACCCTCGACT
>Ga0058704_10001655_pt1 | contig 10361 bp, 5 predicted proteins | sample AgamicMgSfe_FD_71363 | JGI IMG/M metagenome (GOLD analysis project Ga0058704, IMG submission 71363) | Agave microbial communities from Guanajuato, Mexico - Mg.Sf.e | ecosystem: Host-associated > Plants > Phyllosphere > Phylloplane/Leaf | place: Guanajuato, Mexico | collected 2012-05-30 | reverse complement strand
GACTACACCGTCTACCAACCCAGCTCGCAGAAGCGATGGAAAGTCTTCCTCTTCACCTTCATCGGGCTCATCATCCCGCTGTACTTCACGCAGATGCTGGGCGTGGCCGTCATGTCCGCCACCGCCATCAACGGCGGCGACAACATCTACCAAGCCGGCTACGACGCGGCCAGCACCGGCGGCATCCTCGGCGCCGTCTTGATCGACCGTTACGGCACCTTCGGCAAATTCTGCATGGTCATCCTCGCCCTGACCATCATCGCCAACAACTGCCCGAACATCTACTCCGTCTCGCTGACCGTCCAAGTCCTCGCCCGTTGGACGCAGAGCATCCCCCGATTCTTATGGACGGCCGTCGCGACGGGTGCCTACATCGCCATCGCTATCCCGGGCTACTCTCACTTCGAGCTCGTCCTGGAGAATTTCATGAACTTCATCGGCTACTGGCTAGCAATCTACAGTTCCATCTCCCTGACGGACCACTTCGTCTTCAAACGCGGTCTGCAAGGCTATGCTCCCGAACTCTACGATCAACCTAGTAAGCTCCCGCCCGGTTTCGCAGCTGTTTTCGCCTTCTGTTGCGGCGTCGCTGGTATGGTCACCGGTATGAGTCAGCAATGGGTAAGTCATCATTCTATCAAGGCCCTTTTGTTCGCTGTACGTGAATCTGTGCTGATGATGTTGCAATACAGTACGTCGGCCCCATCGCCCTGCACGCCGGCCTGCCTCCTTTCGGCGGAGACGTCGGCTGGGAACTCGCGGCCGCTTTTGCGTGCGTGGGATACCTTATCTCAAGACCCATTGAGCGCAGGATCTTTGGTCGATAGACAGGCTAGTGTCGAAAGACACTATCACACGCATGGGTGGAGAAGGATTCGGTATTGTCGAAAGACAGGACCAAGGCCGCCTGCGTTGTATGGCTTCGTCGTGCAAGATGGGGGATTATTGAGGCGATGTTTGACGTGCGGTATATTTTTTGACGATCGCGATGAATTTACATACTGTCTCATGATAAGTCGACATTAGCTCTGCTGTTCTTCTCATGGTTTGAGCGCGTCACTAGCAGCTCGAGCGACATGTCCGCGAAGTCGATACAAATGTCTTCCCGTCACTCTCCTGTTTTCCCCGTCCACATAAAGTCACTTGTCTATGCAGACATTCACTCCGCTCCATCACACTCTTCGCACCGGGCGTGGCGTAGGACAGAGATGTCCACCCGACAACAGCGGAAAGGTCTTGCAGGAACCGTCAAGCCCAGATAGACAACGCCGCATTGCCGTCTCGCTGCGTCTTCGCGCCGTGGCCATCAAGGTTCGAAGCAGATACGGCTAATGAGTAAAATGTCATGTCTGCCTGTGCAGGACAAGCTTGTAGCAAGAAGGGATTTGTGTACATTTGTGAGATCCTGGCATGTAAACGCCGAGCAGCAATCGTCTTGATACAGCCACTTGATCGCTGCAATGTAGCGGTTACCGTAGCCTCAACCCACTTTCTCACTGATACACAAGCATACAAATAACAACAAGAGCGAAGAGCCTCCCGCACGCACACAATCACCTATAGCTGTCCCCCTCCAGCCAGACTCTTTTCCTTTACGCCGACGACGCCGATGACGACGGCGGTGACCCGCCAAACCACCCGAAAGCCCCTTTCTTCATATCCTTCATCTGCGCCTCGACCATCTTCTTCTGCTCCTCCTCCTCCTCCTTCAACCACTCCGCGCCATGCTCCCGGATCTGCTTCTCCAAGTGCTCGTACTGCTTCTGTCCCTGCTCGCGGATCAAATCGCTCATCATCTTGCCCTTCGCCAAGCCCTCGCTCACGCTCTGGCCGTCCGCGAGCACCATGCCGCCGCCCATGGCCGGGCTGCTCTTGATCCCGAGGCCGCCGGCGAGCGAGCCGAGCGAGAGCTTGGGACGCTTGGAGCGTTCCGCTTCGAGCTGCTCGTTGAACTTCTTCCGTGCTTCGGCCTCTCGGCGCGCGAACTCGGTCGCGATGTCCTTGCCTTCGAAGGACTTGAGGACAGGACGTACGTCGTCGATGCCCATGGTGGCGACGTATTCCAGGAATGGAATCAGCGCGACCAGGTCTTTCGTGTGGGTGTCCTTGGGGTCGCCGGACCACTTCGGCAGGATGATGGCGTTTTCGGGCTGGTTCTTGGCGTGCGGCGCGTGGGTGTCGATGATGAGTGTCTTCTTGAGGTCGCGGTTGAGATATGAGAGGTCCTTGACGTATTCGCCGCCCTCGTACTTCGTTGCTTCGCGGCCGAGCGGCCACATGATGAAGTGGTAAGGGTCGAGTTTCTTGATGACCGGATCGGCCATGGCTAGGGGTACGGATGTGAAAAGCACAAGCTCGTAGTATTGGGAAAGGTAGCGGATGAAGTAATCGATGCCGGGACGCTTGGCAGTACGGTATCCGTTTTGCCTATCCCAGGTGGAATGGATCATGAGGTCCTCCAGGCTGAGCACGAGGGTAAAAGGTGCGCGCTGGCTTTCCGGCACTTCGGGTAGCAGTTTGGGAAAGGTCGGTTCGGTGTAGTAACCCACCTGGTTGCCGAGACGAGCGCGAACACGCGAGTACATCTTACCAGGCGCCCAGCCCTGCGCATCGTCCGGCTCGAGACCCGAGGGTACGTCTTCGCGAATGGAAAAGGGGCGGGCGAGGTAGAAGGCGCCCGTGGCCAGTGAAAAGACGATAGCGGCGTAGAGATAGTTGGCGAGCTGAGCCCGGCGACGGTCGAGCGAAGTTTCGTACGCGGAGCGATCGTAGTCGCGGTCATCGCGCTCGCGCCGCTCGCGTGACTCTGGTGGAGTGGCGGTAAGCTCGACACCGTCATCCTGCTCCGACGGCCGTTCGGCTCTAGATTGCCGAGCGCCCTTGTTGCCAGCACCAAATTCGAAGTCGAAAGTGCTGGGTATGCCTTGGCGAAGATCAGGTAGAGGTTGCTGCGACTGCGCCGGCTCCTCTGCTGGTGGCTCCGGTGGAGGGGGGGTGTTCTCGGCCGCTGCCTGTGCGTTGTGCGCTCTATCCCTGATCGAGCCGGGCACAGGCTCATCTGCGTCGACCTTTTGCGCTATTGGTTCTTGAGGTACCGCGTCCTGTCCTAACGGGCTGTCTCTCCGCCCCGCTGCATCTTCAGGCCTCGTGCCATCTACAGGCGTCGTTGCGCTCGCAGCGGCTGCTGCTGCTGCTCCTCCTACACTAGCCTGGGAAGCCGAACTCGGGGTGGTGGCTGCCGGCCCATCAAACCTGATACCATCCTTTGGCTTCCACGTCTCGTCTTTGGGGAAACTCGTGCCCGGTGATGTCTGCCGCGCCGAACCCGATGAAGCTGAAGGTGGGGGCCGCACAGATCGGGGTGTAGGTCGTGATGATGATGGCGGAGGCGGTGGTTTTCGAGGTCGATTTGAGTTTGAGGCGTATGTTCGTACGGGTAATGCAACAGCGTATATGCTCTGTCGGAGGTGTAGATGTGTAGGGATGATGGAGGTGAGCTTGTTAGCTCGCGGCGCTGCTCGGAGGAGCATTATGGCTTCGCTCGGGAATAGTATTGTGAAACAGCCTATCTGCTGAGCATCGTCGGAGGATACACGCGGGCGATGTATGTTCTCTGGATATGTCAGGCACACAAAGCTTCAAAGATTCGTCCACGATTCTACCAGCTTGAAGCTCCAAGCCGTATGTTCTCAGAATTGCTGCTCCACGCGGGTTGGTCCGAGCTCACTTCCGCGGCGTATTTCCCGAAGCGGAAGTTGTGTGTATGTAGGGGCCGTCGGGCCACGTTCCGGGGAGCAACAGTGACACTTTCTGATTTCTGGTATCATCGCTCACATATAGCCGCTAGGCATCTACAACAACACCCCGAATCTCGATAAAGTGGCCCGTGACGAAGGGTATCAGCCGTCCGTTTTCGATCTGCTACATATGTGTTCTCCGACCACCTAGTACGCCCAAATGCTGCCCGATGCTGTTGATCGCATGGCCTTACAACCTGGCCTCGACACTTCATTCATGGCCGATATGCATCGTTCTCTGTGTGCTAGCCGGACGGGTGACACCAGGTCATGGCATGACAGATGACGCCGTCTCCGCACTACGGTAGGCATGGACACGAGACCGGATGAAAAGTCCACTACGTATCGCAAACGAACGGAAGTTGACTTGTTGTTGCAGCGATGATACCAGAAACTTGTTCTATCATGGCTACACTAATTACCTGGCGCACGCCTTCCCTGAAGACGAACTCAAGCCGATCTCCTGCAAGCCACAAACGAGAAATCGAGACGATCCCGCAGACATTGGTCTCAACGATGTACTTGGCAACTACAGTGTCACGCTGATTGACTCCCTCTCGACCCTCGCGATTTTGGCTTCTGATGACGATGAGCGGCATGCGAAGAAAGCGCTGCGGGACTTCCAGACCGGCATCAAATCATTGGTGGAGCTATACGGTGACGGGACGGAGAAGGGTAGATGTGGAAGCCGAGCGTGCGGCTTCGATCTGGACAGCAAGGTGCAAGTCTTTGAGACGAACATTCGAGGCGTGGGGGGACTTTTGTCGGCGCATCTGTTCGCGGTTGGAGAGCTGCCCATTCGAGGGTATGCTCCAAGATGGGAGACGGACAAGAAGGGCAGACGGACTGGGATTATCTGGAAGGGCTTCAAGTACAACGACCAATTGCTGCATCTTGCATATGATCTGGCTTCTCGGCTTTTACCGGCTTTCAGCACCACGACAGGACTGCCCTATCCACGTGTGAACTTGAGACATGGCATTCCTTTCTATCAGGATGCCGAGGAAGGCGTATGTCGTCTAGATGGCACATCCTCCAATCCGCGCGACATAACCGAGACATGCGCGGCTGGTGCGGGTAGCCTTGTACTCGAGTTTACTACCCTGAGCAGATTGACGGGCAATGATCGCTTCGAGTCCCTCGCTAAACGCGCCTTCTGGGCCATCTGGGAACGGCGCAGCGCCATTGGCCTCATTGGCGGTGGCATCGATGCCGAGAATGGACAATGGACCATGCCACCTCTGGCGGGTGTTGGCGCAGGCATTGACAGCTTCTTCGAGTACGCCTTGAAATCTCATGTCCTTCTTTCCGGTGTCACGCATGACCAAAACGTTTCTACCGACGGCCCAGACGCCTTTCTTTCCGCTTGGGACGAGGCTCACACAGCCGTAAAGCGCCATATCTATCGCTCCCCCTCGACGGAGAAACACCCTTACTACGGGCAGGCAGATTTAATAACTGGTGCGCCACGGTATAGCTGGATTGACAATCTCTCCGCTTATTATCCTGGTCTACTTGTCTTGGCTGGTGAGATGGAAGAAGCGATCGAGTCGCACCTCCTTTTCGCCGCGTTGTGGACACGCTATTCCGCTTTACCGGAGCGCTGGCACGCCTTCAACTCCTTCATCGACCCAAACTTCAAACATTGGGCGGGTCGTCCCGAGTTCATCGAGAGCACTTACTACATCTACCAAGCCACCAAGGATCCGTGGTACCTTCACGTTGGCGAGATGACGTTGAGAGATATCCGGCGGAGATGCTGGACGAAGTGTGGGTGGGCAGATCTGGGGGACGTGTTGACCGGAGAACAGAGAGATCGGATGGAGAGTTTCTTTCTAGGAGAGACGGCGAAGTATCTCTATCTGCTGTTCAGCGAAGGGCACCCGCTGAATAAGGGGGACGCGCCCTGGGTGTTTACCACGGAGGGACACCCACTGATCATTCCAAAGAGTTCAAAGACTGCATCTCGAACTCATGCACAGACCTCGTCAGGGGAGAAGCAAACAAGCCGTCGAGCCATGAGGGAAGCCCCGCCAGTCTGCCCAGCACCTCCCGCACCAGTCCCTTTGACCATCAGCCACGCTACGAGCCGTACCGATCTCTTCCATGCCGCCGCACTCGCTCAACTGCATCTCGTTCCAGTCAATCCAACGCAGTCATCACCCCTGGAGGAGTCCTCCTCCACAAGTGGACCGGGCGTTTCACTTGCTGACGTCCGTGGCCCAACGAACTACACCTTCTATCCATGGACCCTTCCCGCCGACCTCATTCCACCCAAGGGCATCAGCGCGTCTCTCCGGAGCCCCGTGACCAGTACACTCACATTCCCAAACCTGGTACCCGGTGTTGGCGAAGCGGAGAAAGGGCTGATCCCACTAGGCGCGCTGCAGAAGGTGATAGATGGAGTGCTCATCAACTCGTTGTCCAATCTTCGGCTGAACATGGTGCAAGAGCCCAAGAGCCTGCTACTACCGCCGGAGGCTCATGGGAATAGAGACAGTCATGCTGAGTACAGGATTTATGGAATTGCGAATTGGGCGCTCGGAAGGGATGAAAAGGTCCTGTTGAGCGCAGATGCGTTGCAAGGGGTCAGTCCGGTTGACCCGCATTTCACGAGGGTCAAGGATTTGGAGATGGTGGATTTGATCGTGGATCTGCCGGTGCAGATGCTTGTAGACAACGAAGACGGTGTTGATGAGGCTGAGAACGAGCGGGGCGAGATGGCGCACGACCAAAGAGATATGGACTCATCGATGAATGGCAGCGTGGACAGCTTACGGGATGAAGTCGAGGATCTATTCGCTAATCTACTATCCGGGTCCGGCCTCAAAGCGCTCGACAGCACGCACAACCTCGCCTCAAAGCCAACGGGTCGGCTGCAGACGCAACTGACGCGGACCGCCATACCAGCCATCTTGGCTACCGGAGTGGGTGCCGCGCCCTTACCACCCAGTATCGACCGTTCGAGCACCAGCACCGATCCGGCGACTCTCCCCATCGGCCAGCTGCCCTTCCACACCATCTTCTTCCTCGACGACACCCTCTGCTCCCGCCGCCTACCCACGCACATCGCCAAAACTCACAACATCCTCATCGTCAAACGCGGCGAGTGCTCCTTCAACGACAAATTGGCCAATATACCCTCCTTCGCTCCTTCGACCGATTCCCTGCAGCTCGTCATTATGCTGTCTGTGCCCGAAGCGAAGGGTGAAGCAGAGTGGATGAAACCGACGGGGGAGCTGATTAGGCCTTTGTTGGATCTGCCGCAGATGACGCCGAATGGGATTGAGAGGCGGCATGGGATCGCTATGGTGATGGTGGACGGTGACGCGGACACGGTGGCTGGTTTGAGGGCTGCGGCAGAGACGGTGGGCGTACTTGATAGGGATGGGAGGGTCCAGCAGGAGGCGAGATATGGGACCGAAGGTGATGCGGGAGAAAGGGCTGGGTTGGCGGTGAAGAGGCGGTACTGGTTTGAGAGTATGGGGGTGCCGATTGGGAATTTGATCATGCTTTGAGCGTATTGGAGTACGGTTTTTACAGTCACACCTTCTCATTTCATGTTGTTCATCTCTGTTCAACGTAAAGGTGTTATTGATTTAGGTGTACATAAGTGTATAACATCCCCCTCGGTGTAGCGAGCCACCCTGTGTCACGAGCCACACCGCGAACATCGCTCTACCGAACGCTGTACTCTGTACTTATAGTAAGACAAAGCAGTATCAAGCTGTTCTATGCTCCTCGCTCTCTATCTCGTACGTAGCGTTACACGAGATACAGTCTGACGGTCGTGCTGTCGATCGTGAAGCTAATGTAGCTAAACAGCCCTTCTACAGATGACCCCTGCTACGTTGTACCTATAAGGCTGCATGTGGCTTTTGGAGGTTGCAATACAATAGTGGTTCAGTCGAAGAATGGGTGCTCTGTCTATCTCGTCGTCTGAGCCTGTATGCGTGCAGTCCGAGAGTTTCTCCGTAGACAATGACACATTCTTGGTTCGGGCGAGAATTTGGGATGGATAATCCTGCTGACATCATCCCGTAACGCGATAATGCTACGGCGCACTATCTTTCTTCGAGCGAAGCGCGGCTAGAGAGGTGTGGCGTACAGTGGCGCAATTCTAGCTGCTTCTACCGCTTCGATCGCCCGTGGAGATGCTTGCGGGCTATTCTTAGATGGAAAGTCGGGTACCTGCAGAGCCCCTCCGCCCCTGTTTCTCCCCGGCCCGTTCATCTTGACGTCTTACTATCGTTCATCGTACTATGGACAAAGCCAGCCGGGTATTGGTTGAAGACGCTTGCTCTGGCGTAAACACGTCTTTCCGTGATCGCTCGCGTCGCAGCGACGTTCCCCGTACTACACTTCAGCATCGTGCGCATGGCCGCCGCTCGCTTGCGGAAAAAGCGCAAAACCAGCAATACCTAACTCCTTACGAGGAGAAAGCACTCGTGAAGTTTCTTCTGCACCAAGATGCCCTTGGCCGCCCTGTAAGGATCAAGTATGTAAGCTCGATAGCATTCAGCCTCGCTCGTCGGCGAACCACTTCCCAACCAGAGAAACCACCAGGCAAGAATTGGCCACGGTGCTTTTACAGACGCCATTCAGAGCTCAAAGCTAGCACAGCCAAGGCATTGGACTGGAATCGGTACAATATTCGTGAAAAGGTGGTGCACTAGTTCGATGTCATTGGACAGGTTTTGCGGAGTCCGAAAATTATACAAGAGAACGTTTATAACATGGACGAAACAGGTATCATGCTTTCTCAGCTCGGCTCGGTCAAGGTTCTTGTAGGTAGAGACAATCAACGGGGCTGCAGAGGTGCGCGTGTGAAGCGAACAACAATCACGGCTGTTGAGTGCGTAAGTGCTGATGGTAGGTATCTGCATCCGATGATCATCTGGCCCGCTGCTACCCACCGATCGAACTGGAGCACATGGCCTACGCCAGGATGGCACTATGGCTTCTCCGACAGCGGCTTTACCGACTCATACCTCAGCCTTCAGTGGCTGAAAGTCGTATTTGATCCTCAGACCAAGGATCGTGCGGGGCACAAACCGCGAGTATTAGTGTGCGATGGCTTCGGAACGCATGAAACGCTCGAAGTTCTAGAATTCTGCTTCGAGAACAACATCATCCTGTGTCGCCTTCCCTCTCATACATCCCACAAGTTGCAGCCTTGCGATATCTCGGTTTTCGGCCCGCTCAAGGCGGCTTACCGCGATCAGGTGGAACGGCTCGAACATGGCGGCATCGGGACAGTCGGGAAGGAGCATTTCACTTACTTGTACCACCCTGCACGCGAATGCGCGCTTACGCCGAGAAACATCCGCTCGGGCTGGGCCAAAGCGGGTTTGTACCCTTTCAACCCGGCCAGGGTCGTCAAGGATCTACCCGATCATTCCGCAGAGCTTCTTGTTCAGACAGCCGCAGAGATGTGCCCAGAGTCGAGTTCCCAACGTGACGTACCGCAAACTCCCGTGACTCCTATATCTGCGGAAGCCGTCAGCGCCCTCCACAATCTGATCAAGGAGGACGTGCATTCACTTGATGCCGCAAGTCAGCAGCGACTCCATAGACGCCTTGAGAAGCTGACCAATGCCACACAATTGTCGTTTGCTGAGCGAGCTCTCTTGCAAGAGCACAATAATTTCCTCACTACTGACAATAACGAGGCCAAAACTCGTCGTGCTACCAAGACATCGATAGTAGGGAAGGGCAGAGTAATGAGTTATGAAGATCTGGAAAAGGCACGAACGGAGAGATCTGTGAAGGAAGCCGAGAAGGAGGCAAGGAAGGCTGTGAAAGCAGCCACGAAGGGAAAAGATTCAAGAACGCAAGGAACAATGAAGAGTGCTGCAACAGGCCTGAATCAAGATGCGCAATACGGGCTCGATGTGGATAGACAAGATTTGGAAGCTCGAACAGCACAACCACGTGCTGGTGAGATGCAAGAGGGTGCAATTGCGCCAGAATCATGGAGAGCGCCTGTAGCAAAGATGTGGTGATGAAAGAGGATTTGTAGTTTGGTCATACATCGCTCTAGGGCGAGTCGGTTCGTTTTGTCCAGTCCCGGACAGTTACATATGAGAGTATTCGTGCTGCAAATGCCGTCCGTGCAAGAGATGTCTCCAGTCGCTGCGCGGACAAACATGAGCCATGCGGGAGTCATGTGGGGGTTGGCAGCAGCCCGCTGCGGGGTTTCACGCCAGGAGTCACAAACTGCAGCCTTGTAATGTTGGCGTGTTCAGTTCAATGAAAGCAGCTTACCATGAGCAAGTTGAGCAAAAGTATCGTCGTGGTGCTGGCACAGTTGGCAAAGAGCATTTCAAACTTCCTTATAGTGAAGCGCGAATGAAAGCTCTGTCCCATCCAGCGCCGCCAATATCGTCACTTGTGTCTCCATTGCCTGCATGCTACGAGGCGCAGCAGAGGCGCCCAATAGCTGCGACGTGCAGGCGCCTTGCGTTCTGCCGCAGCAGCTCAGCTCCGCTCACGATCGGCACGACCACGATAGCCTTGCTTTCAGTTCTTGTGATAATCTCGTCGCGAATGCACATAGCAGCT
>Ga0058704_10001654_pt1 | contig 10363 bp, 9 predicted proteins | sample AgamicMgSfe_FD_71363 | JGI IMG/M metagenome (GOLD analysis project Ga0058704, IMG submission 71363) | Agave microbial communities from Guanajuato, Mexico - Mg.Sf.e | ecosystem: Host-associated > Plants > Phyllosphere > Phylloplane/Leaf | place: Guanajuato, Mexico | collected 2012-05-30 | reverse complement strand
GCCATACCATCTGAGCGTAGTGATGATCCACCGGCATTGACCGGGACTTCTGACGCTGTCCGTGACCGTGGTCTCGAGCGCGCGTTGATCGGTCGCGCGTTCGTCGGCAGCAGTGGCGTCGTCGCGCTCAGCGGCGAGGACACCGCGGAGGTTGTCGAGCTGGTGTTCGTTGTACTCGGCATAGTTTGATACGTCCGTACGGGCAAACGCTCAACGACCGACTTCGGAGCCCGCCATCTACGACGCCGTATCCGCGAGCGCAGGAGCAGGAGCGCGTAGACGACCGTGAGCGTGACGAGTGGTGACACGACGAGCACAAGCAACGTGTCGAAGAAGGGTGAGGAGGACATAGACGTAGGCGTAAGTGTGACCCATAACCCGTCATGAAGAGGCATATCATCCATGATCTGGTGATGGCGGTAAGAGTCCTGCTGCGTCTGAGGAGGCGGTGACACTGGCTCAGGAGCCTTGTCCTGTGTCTTCTTCGATGTCGGCTCTGGCTTTTGGTGCTTCTTGCTAGAGTGGAATAGGCGCGTGAACCAGTTGCCACTCTCATCATGTCGACCTTCGCTGTGCTTAGCGTCTGTCGAGCCCGGCTTTTTGAAGCTGACCAAATTGACAGCTTCATGCGCCGCCTTCCCATATTCGCCGCTGCCAGGCATGATACTGCCGCCGTTCAGTCCGCCATGTGTGGGGCACTCCGTGCCCTCTGGGCTCACGGATGATGTAGAGCTGGCTGTGGCAGCTTGCTGTCGCTCCTTAGCCTCTGCGACAAGATCAGGGTCACGCCAGTCTTGTACACCAATCACAAAGCCATCTCCCAGGTCGCTGTCAGGCGTCTTCGTGGTCGCCGGTGCGCTCCTCGTCGAACTAGTAGCCTGCTTGCCGATCATGCCGTTGCTGTTATCCTCATCATCCTCGAAGTCCTCCTGCACCCAACCAATGCTGCCACTGCTCGGCGGCCGCCTGCTATCTTCGTTGCGGCCTCTGCTACTTCTGCTGCTGAAGAGTGACTTGAACCACCCAGCCTCCTCCTCCTCCATTTGGCTGTCATCCTCTTCTTGTGCTTTCGCCTTTGTAGACTTCGCTTTCTGCTGCAACTTTGGTGTTGAAGTGGCTTTCACTGCCACGGAGGTAGTGGTAAAGTTGGGCTTTTCGATAGTCTTGTCTTTGCCACTCTCCACCTTTTCTCCCACAGCTACACCCAGTCTCGCCATCTCTTCTGCTGAGAGGTCATCCAGCATGCCACCGGAAGGTATCAAGCTCGATAGCAGATGTGCGGTCGTGTGCGACGTGAAGAGTGAAGGTATGGTGACGTTCGAGGTCTCGCCATGAGCGTACATGGTGACCAGCGGTCCGCCTCGGATATCATCGCCAACTATAAGCGCCACGCCTCCTCTTCTCTGCACCCACTTCACCTTCTCCAGGAAACCACAGCCGCCACGGCTCAGCAACACGACCTTGCCTGCTATCTCCGCCCCTTCCTGCAAGCTCTGTATGTCCGCATGTGTAGGCTTCTTGCTATTACCCGCCGACCCACCGTTCGTCTTCAGCCCATCGGAAGGCGGCAATGGGTGGTGCAGATGGTCATCCGTGCCGTCGTCTTCAGCCGCCTCTTCATCGACCTCCGCCTCCTCGTCCTCAAAGTCGAGATCCAAGCTTCTCTTGTTCTTGCCACTCTTTGCATCCTGCACGTCGGCGCTGCCGGCCTTTGCATTCGCATTGCTCCTGTACTGCCCACCGTTCCAGTCCGGAATGTCACTGCACCCTAGCTCACCCTCAGCACCCGCGCCAGGTCCACCACGTCCTAAGTGATCATCGCCAAAGCCACTTCCGACCCATAACTGCCCACTCAAACTCTTGCCTGGTAATAACGGTCCAAACGCCGCAGGTCTCGCAAGGAAGAAGGTCGAGTTGTCGTCCGTTAGGCTGATGATGGCCGAAGGCGGGAACAGCGACGACGGCGTCCTCCAGTTGAAGTATGCCCCCAACCCGCCCCGTTCCTCAACATCTTCCTGTGTAGATGCCCGCCAAGGCCCAATGAACAGCAGAAAGAAGAAGGCGACGATGCACGTCGCGATCGTAAGTAGAAAGCGTAGGGGCCGCATCTTGCGACTCGCTATGCTACAGGCACGCAGTCTGCGCCGATAATCTTATCGTGTACACGGCATGTAAGTAGTATCAAGTCATCCTCTGTCTGTTGTGCTTAGGTTGCGCCGGGCAGACTGGAGAGTGGTATGTAGCTAACAGGGATGTAGGAGCTTAGTGACGATCACGCGCACCTCGGGATCTTCTGCCGCAGCATCCACATCCGGTGGTAGGCGAACTCGGGCATCAACACGAACAACGACGCACGGAGGAAAGACACAGATGGCGGATAGAACACGTTATGAACGCAGGGAAGCGAGAGGCAGTCTGGAACTGCTGTGACAAGGTCCGCATGACCTCTTGCATCAGGCTTCAAGAAACCCCGCTAAAACAATCTCGACGGTCACGTGCGCCACCCTGAGCCTCATACGCCACATACTGAAGCTATACCGACTATGCAACTCCAGTCACTGCATGCCATTGACCAGCTCAGGCAAACCTGCCTTCCCGAATGTAGCTTCCCAAGGATCATACTTCGGCATGGCAAAGGTCTTCTCAATCTGCCTTCGCCGCACACCCACGTTGCCTCCTACAAGAATCGGAAGGACCATCGCATCCTGCAGCAGGTCGCCAAGCGGATGACTCCTCGAGTATGCAGACCTAGAACGTTCTTAGCACACGAAAGCTTTGGGTAGTATGCTCCCAAGCGAACAGCAACGAGTAGGTGGGCAAAGATAATTACGTTCCCACAAGATGTACAGCAATCATAACACACTCCACCGCACTCTCGCTCCCCAAAATCTTCGCCTCATAGCACAACTCTGCTGCGGCCGGGCCTCCGTCCATACTGCCAAACGCACAAGCAGCCTTCCACGTCAGTACTCTTGCTACCTCACAACGCGTCTTCGTCTAGATCAGGGTCTGATACGCTCTGTTTATAAACTTAACAACTCGCCTCCGCCTCTCTTCTCCGCCTTGACCCACCCGAGGGCGTGTTCGAAAGCTTGGCGCATGACGCCTACGCCCATGGCACCAACCAATGCGGCGGATGCTGTGAATGTCAGGTCCATGATATCCGCGCTTTTTCCTGGAGGGGCGAGGAGGTTGGACTTGGGTACACGGAGGTTGGTGTAGCGGACATGTGGTCCGTTGACTGCTATATGACCTACCGTCTGTGGGTGCGATAATACCCGGAACGCAGCAGCATCATTGGCATCGATGTCGGCACGCGTGACAATGATGATAGCAACCTGACTTCGCATATCTGAGTCCGAGCCCGAGTCCTTGACCCGACAGCAAACATATTGAAGATGTGCTCCACGATCATCCCATCCCGAAGAATTAGTAGCCTAGATCTTCTCCCGCTAGTCACAAACTCCTCCCCTTCCTCCACAGCCACAGTCCCTAACCCCGTACCGCCAACTTCAGCGTAATTCGCACTCCCCGCCGGCTCCGAAAACACTAAGCTCGCCAACGAAGTGCCCTCGCCACTCAAGAAAGGCTTCAAAAACCGCTCGTGCAGCTCCGGAGTGCCGGCCAGAATCAGGGACGTCAGTCCCGGTCCGGTGCCTCAACGGTCAGACTAGCCGTTGTCTTGACCGCGTAGAGCTCCTCTACGACTAGAGTGGCGTCTATGAGCGCACCTCCTCTGCCACCCAGCGGCTGCGGCATCTGGGCTCTGATGAGGCCAGCTGGGACTGCGGCGCGGTGGATGGGTTGGTTTGGTGCTGCGGATGGTTCGTTGGGTTGGGGATAAGGCGAAGTCGACCATAATACGATATGTTGCCGTTGTATCTATTTCGCTGTGTTCCTGTATAGTCAATCATTCTACGAATTTGGTGTTGCCCAAAGGTGTACGGCATTGCAGAATGAGTTGTGGCATCTACCGTGTCCTCAGCTCGCCTTACCGTCAACGGCCGTCCGATACGGTATACTCCTACATTGCAAGAGCGTACAGGATGGTCTGCTGTGCGCTATCAGCTGCAACACATCATGTTCGGGCCTAGGTCGGTCAAAGAGCTCGCAACCTGACTACTGCAGCAGCAGCGAGATATGTACATTGCCAGCTCGCTTGATAGGGACGGCTGAGGCGTTCGAGCTGAACACATGGCGTGGCAGGCTGCAGCTCTGGCTTCGTGAGACTCGAACAGAACATGTTCTTACGGAGTTTGTACCGTTCGCAGCGCAGGTTATCTAGCGTTGTGTATCAGGTTCTCCCGCATGACGAAGGTGGACGGATGGGACATTGAAGTACTGTAAAGTGTCCCGTCTCGTCTTCCAAGGTTGCTGTTTCAAGCCTTGCACGACAAACTTGGCAAACCTAGCGTCGCGGGTGCGACCGCACTTGAACCACTGAATCGGAAACGGGGAGAGCTCGAGCTTTGCATCCACGCAACCTTGCGGAGAACGGAACTCGAGCTTGCATTTCGATCGTTCAGATCGCTCTCACCGATGATTTTCCTGTTCAAACCACGCCGTTGTCCGCGAAGGTCACAGTCGGGTCACGGACAGAGCAGAAAATTTCGTATACCATAGGATTCGGATGTCGTTGTATCCGCACAAGCGCAGTCCGCACGATACCAATTGCCTTTTTTCAAGCTCTCGTCAGCTGTGACGGCATCGATCTCAGAAATTTGAGCTCACACCGTCTACAGGTGGGGCAATTCCTCCACGATTGAAGCTCACCTCCACGCACACATGTAGAAAAAGGACTCCTACCTTACGCGCATTTGGTGCGTATACCGGCGTATCCATGCCGAACACGATCGAAAATGAGCTTCCAAGTGGCGTCACAAGCGTTGCTCATTTGACACCGGCTGCTTGCTTTGCCCTAGCGAATGATGCACAGATCGACACTGGGAGCTATGATCCCTCTCATCCGCCAGCTCGGCAAGCCGTGAGGAGGCAAGGATGTCACCATTCCTGCCATATCCCATCGTAGTTCCACTCTCTGGCTGCGCACTCGAAGTGAAAAGGAAGGCGAGGGCGTGCGTGCGTCACCGTTCCATCTCAGCCTGAAGCTGCTTTCAAATAAAACGGTGCCGGTGCCGACTTCCTCGTAAACGGCACGCAGCTACCGCGTGTATCGCCTCCACCTTACGCCGAGCTACCTTTCTTGCCTCACTTTGAGATCTGTTATCTGCTCTTGCACTTCAGCGCTGGTGTTGGGTTGTTTGTACTTCCTACTCGTCTCTTCACGAACACATCTACCGAGCACCTCATACCTCTACTTCGACTTCGATCCCATACCATAGAATCTCGAGACACCTTTGTACAAACCTTGCCTGCGATCCTTGTGCACACACAGAGCATCCTACGCCCTTCACCTCCCAGGTCGACGAACGCCTGAGAGAGACATACGCCCCTATCGCGAGTACCTCGCATACATCAGCCAACATGAATCTCGACAATACCAACGACCGCATGTTCAACCTGCCCTTTCAAAAGAAAGTCATACGTGACCCGAACACCAAGAAGAAGGAGCTCCGTTTGCCATTGATAGGATCATTGCCGAATAGGGTTCGCAACCTGGTCATCGCGACGCTAGGAGAGTTCGTGGGGACTTTCATGTTCCTCTATTTCGCATTCGCAGCAACACAAGTCGCCAACGCAGCAGCCGCAGGCAAAACGCAGACGGGCGATGCAGGAGGCGACACCCAGGGTGGCGGCCTTAGCCAGGAGCCGAATGCGCAGGTGGAGATGTACATCAGTTTGGCCTTCGGATTCAGTTTGGCAGTCAATGCATGGATCTTCTTCCGCATCACCGGCGGTCAGTGAGCGCAGCATGTTCGGCTGTAGACCATAGCTGACCAGTTCACAGGTCTCTTCAACCCCGCAGTCACCCTCGCCCTGGCCCTTGTCGGTGGCATTGGCTGGACGCGTGCCTTCTGTGTCTTCATCGCTCAGATTCTCGGCTCCATGGCCGCTTCAGGTGTTGTCTTGGCGTTATACCCAGGCGCCATGAATGTCAGCACTACCCTTGGCGGCGGCACATCAATCGTTCAAGGCCTCTTCATTGAGATGTTCTTGACGGCTTTGCTCGTCTTCACCATCCTCATGCTTGCTGCGGAGAAGCACAAGGGTACATTCTTGGCACCAATTGGCATCGGTCTCGCTCTGTTCGTTGCTGAGCTCGCCGGTGTCTACTTCACGGGCGCGAGTACTGTCTTATTAGCAGCAGTTCAGACTAGTAGCTGACGATATCACAGGGCTCTCTGAACCCAGCCCGTTCCTTCGGCCCTTGCGTCGCCCTCCGCACTTTCCCAGGCTACCACTGGATATACTGGCTTGGTCCCGTTCTCGGTTCCCTTCTCGCCGTCGGCTTCTACCGCTTCGTCAAGCTCCTGGAGTACGAAACTGCCAACCCCGGCCAAGACTTCAACGAGAAGGAGGCAGAGGTTTTCCAATTCGACGAGGAGAACGCAGCCACTGGTGCGGACGTAGAGCGGCCCAATGTAGGGGTTGGTCTTCCAGACTACATTGCTGACCAATCAGGCGTCCGCCCAACAAGCCCAAGTGAAGAGCGTGTCCTAGGTTCCGTTGGCTCACGTGGCTCACAGGATCCTCGCACCTCAAGCTCTGCTTACGGCTATGGCGGTCCCAATGCTGGCGTTTCGGCCTACGCTCCTCCAAGTTCGGGTAACACCAATGGCAATGTTACCCGTGATGCCTACGGTAATGTGAACGGCAATGGCGCGGGCCGGACATTCATCGAGCAGCCGGCTGCGACGAATGGCAACACGAAGGTGAAACCTACCGGTCCCGACGCTGCTTACCGCGGCGGCCCTGATGCGGAGGCTGGACAGGATCTGGGTGGGAACTACCGTGTGTCTGGACTCTAAGCCTACCTTCCCTGCAGCATCCTCATACCTATATGGAGATGACACTACTAACGCACCATGCGTCCACTTTAATCCGAGGCGCAACGCAAACAAAGCTTCGCTAGCCCGGTTGCCGCAGATCGACCACGCCGCGGATCTGGCTTCAGCCAACACGGCATTTACGCTTGAGAGCATCGGCCGGCGTTCATGAATGCAGGGATTGGAGGCGAATATTACGAGTGTAACGATTGAAGGGAGAGGACTCCCGCTTGCATATGGCATTGACGACAAGATTGTAGGATAGGGTGAATAGCGACTTGCATGGCACGGCGGCATGGCGAAGCATAGGCGACCTGGATGACCTACTATTTAGTGTGTACATGCGTACTACCTCGGAATGATACCGCACGTTTCGATACTGCTTTCCAAGCATGTTGTGCTGCTAATGCTTTGTGTCACCAACTCGTCGTTTAGGCTGCGCGCCATCTGAGCAGTCGTCTTGGATACTTGACTGTGAGCGTCGAAGAACGTATATTCATGCTGGATATCTGCAAAGGATTCCGTGCTCTCTGTACTGAAGCGACACACATAATACTGCTCACACAATCTCTTCCAAATGGGCTGGCCGCCGTTCCTTCACAACTCGACCGCATCAATGCTCCATGCAGCACAGTTGGCATACATTGCCCCACCGTGTTTCCAATATTCTGCGCCAGCATTATCGACTGTGTCACCTGCAAGTTGTCAGCGTTGAAAACTGCAGCCGGAAGTAGTGGGTGCGTACAATCATTCTCGATGGACAAGAAGTTCGTTTTGCACATTGTGTCGTCTGTCAAGTCTAGGCTTAAAGGCTGACCAGGGTCACAGGCAGCGGTCTCGAATGTGACTTGGATTGCCAATACGGACGTTGGGCCAGATTTTGTTGGGGATGGGGATGTCGTAGGTCCAGCAAGTATTGAGGTGAATTTGTATGCGGCTGCGCCATCTGCTCTAATGTCAATACAGATCCGTGCTGTGAAAGGACAGCATGATGCTTACTTGAAAACTGTCCATAGGTCGTAAGCGCCGTGGTCTGAGTGACAGACCAGCCGCTCTTGGACGCGCTCGCGCAAAACTCCGAGATTCCCGAAGACATATCCTTGTCTTTGAAAGCACTGGGCCCGGAGAAACAAGTCGGTGCGCTTAGGGAGAGTGAAGCAGCTGACGATGTAGGCGCCACCAACGAGGTGGGTGGAGGTATTGACAAGGGCGAAGCGATTGTCGGGCCTGCGGCTATTGTGGCCGAAGGGATGCTCGTATAAGGGCAGTAGTCGACTGTCTGGGTTGGGGAGCCGTTGACCGTCGTCGTGATCGTGACTGGACTGATTGAGTGGTAGAACCCATCTGTACAGATGCAATAGGATTGCGTGCTCGAGATGCCAACGGAAGTGCCAAAGTGGCAGGCAGAACTCGATGTGGTCACGAGATCAAAGGCGGCTGCCCAATACGACGTCAAAAGAAAGATGTCAGAGCTCTCCATCGAGGTGTAGTTGCAGTTTGGTGGTCCAGGATACAGAGTTGGGGCGGGAGGCGGCTGCGAGCTCGATGAACCGGCACTGGATACCACGGAGGAAACGTCACCACCTCCAACACCAAGCGATAGGCCAAGTGGCTGCACCGACGATGTGCTCCAGAGCTTGAAGATCTCTGCTCCAATGACTATGGCAGCCAAGCCCGGAGCCAGTTGTGTGCCTGTCGCTATGACATCTCCGTCGACGAGCGATGCAACGCCATTAACAAATGCCTGCTGATAGCTTGGGTCCAGGGAACAACTCGGAGCAGACGCGATCTGCCGCTTCTGTCTCGCAGGCGTGCAGAAGGTTTCTGCAATGTCTATGATGTCCTGCTGCAGTGTAGGCGTCAAAAAGAATATATAATCGCTTGCGGCAGAGGTGCCTGCCAATGTAGCGCTGACACTCAGGTCGGCGATGGTCGTAACCGTAGTTGTGACTGGAGCGGCGCTGACGGATGGGTAGGTCAGCTGTGTTACCGTGACCGGTGCACCTGTGAAGGTGGGCTGCGGGTGAACGCCAGCGTTGCATGATGTTGATGTCGAGTAGATCGTACTGCAGCTGGGCAAAATAGCCTTGTTTGCGGCCGTCCCTTGAAGTTGGCGTTTGTCGTTCCCGGAGACTGTGTTGACTCCGACGTTGCATGTACTCGATAGCGGGACTAGCACTGTCGAGCAGGTCGGAGCAATGGCTTTGTTCTGCAAGGTGGTGTTCAAATATTTGCCCTGAGATGCCGAACCCTGAGACGCGAGGCTGTGAGACGCTAAGCCCTGAGAAGCTAAGCCTTGAGAAGCTGGGACGGCCACCGCTGCTCCTACAACGCCCATCACCACCAGGGTGCTTACAAAGCGAAGAGCAAGAGATGCGGTCATGATGTTGTGCGGTTTGTAGGTCCCTGAAGTATTCCGAGAGAAACGTAGAGGACCGTTAACTTTCCATCGGCAGAAGAAGTTGACATAAGTACCTCCATTTGGAAGGCATATCTGGCATTTAGGACGATACTGTTCGCTACGCCACGTGTGCGGCGAAGACGCTTAGCACAAACCACACATCCTCGATATTGGCGGCGTGAACAACGACTGCGGCGCCGTGGTAGCTCGAGCGGTATCTGAATATTGAGGACACGAACGTTTCCACCACGTGTGCGGCGCAATGCAACGTACCCGTCCTGCGTCATTAATGTTGGCGGCGTGCACCAATGCCACGCTCCTTCGTCATTTGGGGTAAAGATGCAACACCTTGTTCACGGGACCTTGGGTCGCTGGTGCTGGTAGTCGAAACACGCTATGATGAAGGCTCAAGAGTATCACCGCGGCGTTACCCCTCGCGAAATCTGTACAAGTGGCTGTTGAGTCGCATTAGTAAGTAGCGGAGTGCTACTATGCGCTCTTCTTCCTACAAGCTGGAAGGACGCTGATATGATGACGAAATTGGGGCTTTTAACTAGAACAGATATCGCTACGTGTACTGCACGCCCGGGAGACCTCGAGAGTGCGCGGAGTCAGTGAGATCTTGGAACTCATACCCCCTGTCTCCAACCGCTGGCGAAAGCAGCTGAATCTTCGCAGGCTCACGAAGCTAATCGCATTCGGATGCATGAAACTAACTAGCATTGTCCGTCGCGACTATCGGATCAGATTGTGAACGGCATGCATACGTACCTATGTATTTGCCTTGCGGTATGAGGCAACATGTCGCCCCAAGATGGATATCTGTTCGGTCGTATTCCACTTGCGCCTCCTAGGAACCGGACGGAAGCTGCTTGTGTTGATCGTGCCGCCAACATGTCGTTTCGTGTCGGGCGGTGGCTAAGCTAAGGCAACATGGCCACTTCGCTGCGGTACAACGATCGCTGACAGCCTAACGCCTCACAACAGTGTCTTTGTCAAAGCTGTCTGTCAACGC
>Ga0058704_10001653_pt1 | contig 10364 bp, 12 predicted proteins | sample AgamicMgSfe_FD_71363 | JGI IMG/M metagenome (GOLD analysis project Ga0058704, IMG submission 71363) | Agave microbial communities from Guanajuato, Mexico - Mg.Sf.e | ecosystem: Host-associated > Plants > Phyllosphere > Phylloplane/Leaf | place: Guanajuato, Mexico | collected 2012-05-30 | reverse complement strand
TACGACGTATTAGGTTCTGCACTGACCTCATGTACTGGTTCTCGTGAAATTAGAGGATTGGGCACAGAATGATACGCAGCCCCTCCGGAGTCGACAGTTGTAAGACTGTATCCGTGGAGTGGTCCAGGTTCACGCCGGCTCGATTGATGTGATTTGTTCATCTCCAGCCAGTTCACACCCTTGAAAGGCACGGGCTGAACACGGTAAATTCCCATTTCATCTTGGAGAAGGACGGAGACGTTTCAAATGTTCGCCCCGTGGCTAAACATTTGTCATCCAGCATATGCCAGCGAAGGGATCATCCAAGATTCTGAGATTAGGTTTAGCGACAAGGGCATGTCATCCTGCCGTGTGGATTGTCCGTCAGTCAATCGCTGTTCGAAACTCTCCGAGCTTGCGACAGATCCTGCTTTCCTGGAGACGCCCCCCAAAACAAGGAGCAGAGTGGAGAAGCTAATAGAGCGAGAGAAGGAGAAAGAGAAAGAGAAGAGAACCAGAAGAAGAAGTGCACAGGGAGACTGGGGGTGCGATGATCCATACCGTGTCAGAATCGGCGTCCGTGAATTTGCCAAGCCTTCTCGAGGCCTGCATCACCCATGTGCTAAGCAGTAGGCCGTGTCTCGTCCACACCAGAGTCGAGTAAGCTGGTCATCAACACCTCTGGCTTCGACCATTGCCACTGTATCATATCAAATCACACATCGATGGGTGAGCCGCGACCACGGTAGCGGGTGCTTTGCACTGCTTGATCAACGGCGCCTCGCAGTACTTCGTGGCTCGGAACCGCATGTGACATAGCTCAGGATTGTACGGTAGGTGTCTGCTCACATATACTGCAGAGCTCGTACAGCCTCTGTCTGACGACTCCAAAACGTCCCCTGCACGAGCGCCCATTCTTCCATCCTCATCGAACACCGAGCAACCGCGACTTCAAATCAAGGCGCCATCTCGATCCCTCACGCCACGGACGATCGAAGCAGGATACCATCGCTCATGAAGAGGTATCCGATCTATAGCGGCACCCCCTAAGCGTACGGCCTCTCATACACGACCTTTGGACCACGTTCATCTCCGCCATGTCGCGTATCAACCAACACCATTGCCTCGAGTCTTTGGTTCCTCGCTGGGGGTAGGGACTCGAAAGATAGAAACGGTTCCATCCGCCAGGGAGATATTCATCTGCACCAATATCGGACCATCGAACCGTCCACCTCTCGGACATCGGAATGCCGTCTCAGAAGTCCTCGCGACACAAGCAATCTGGTCCCGTTGACTCGTTTTTGACGATTTTCGAGACCTCCATTTCAATTGACATCAGGGCTGCAGTCGCGTCCGTCAGCACTTTGCTGGTTGCAATAACAAGAGTTTGATGACCCTCTCGTACACCGTCTCCATCTTTCCACCGTCTGGAGGCGCTAGTCGTCACCACAAGTCCTTGGCATCAGTCTTCTTGGGTCTAAACAGCGTTTCTTCGACATGAATATCCAGCTCTCCAAGGTGGTGCCCGGATGGAAGCACGACTTCGGCCCTAGCGAGCAAAAATACAAGAGTCAGTACAATCACTTCCAGATGATTGATCTACCACTCCGCCACCCATGACTTACGTTGACAATGTCTAGGCTACCATCGTTGGAGACTTCTGTCTTGTTGAACATCGTGGGGACTTCAGGCTGACGTTTCTGCTCTTATCCAACAGCACGACCAGTCCTTTGCCAATTTGTTTTGCGCGTCAAGAACTGTTCCATGTAATGAATCCGGTGATTATACTGGGTCTACCCTGTCGATCGTCTCCATTGCTATATACTCGACGACTACGTTGACTACAATCTCCCGTTTGTCGCTCACAGTGCTAGAAACCCGAGATCTTGACTGGCGTTCGTGATTCTGACCTTGCCATCTACCTTTCACACGAACAAGCACATGGAGCAAAAGTATTACTGCCGGTGTCTGGGACAGTATCCGTCACGGGAACTTCAGCTATGACTTGGCCCTTGGATATACTCGATTTGTCGTCGCTGGCGCTATCAAGCTTTGATGGTTCCCCCACCACGTATGTTAAGACCAGCATCTCGCACACCCGTTCCTCATGTCCATGAGTCGAAGTCCTCAGATAGTACTCTCGATGTTTTCCACGTCTCGCGGTTATGGTCTCTTCGGCTCTGTCGCGAGAACTAGCCATCGAGCTTCTTCAAGACTCTGTCCATGCCAGCTCTCGATCTCGCTCCGGCTTCGAAAATCCGCTTGAGTCGCTCATTTTGCCGATACGAATTCAAAAACCCAACACCAATAAGCCCCCAATGGTCTCCACCCGGTTGTGTCTTCGCAAAGAACAGTGAAAGTGATAGAGCAACCGACAGCAGCGCTACTCTTTTCCACGTGCGTCGAAGTTTCGCAGTCTGATATCTGAGATTGAGACCATGATACGCGTCGAAAGATTCTCTGAACATTGCGTCATTTGGTCTGGACGATTGTCAGTGTCGTGAAATTCTGTTCGTCGACTGATATATATGTACTTACGGTCGACCGCTGAGTACTGACTTGGCCGCTAGAAGGTCGTCAGTGGTTGTATGGCACTGTGCTATGTCCATAGCATCGAACATGTTGTCCCATAACGAGTATATTACGCATGTGATTACCAAGACTTTGCCCTTCGACCAGCTTTCTGCCACAAGAGATCCCAAGCTAAGAAGCAGAGTGACCAGGTTGAGCATAAGCGCTCTGATCTCCTGGTAGTATGTATCGATTGCGCCAACCTTGTTGATCGAGAGTCCTTTCTCCAGGTCGTTGTCTGTTACATCCCAGCTCTTTCTTTCCAAGGAACTCATAATGTTCCCATGCGTCTCCCGGTTGATGATTGCCTGGAGCACCGCTTTTGAATCGACAACGATAGGGTCGATTGCAGCAAAGACAAGACTGCTCACAACGATGAGATGTGCTTCGTCGCGCGCGATGAAGAATTGTACGACATAAGACTCTGAAAGAGCGCAGCAGCCCTGAAAACCCTCGAGGAAACAACAGCCAACCACTGCTTGTGTGGCACGTTCGGTTCTGGGCACGGCGAGGTGGAACCCTTTGATCCAGTAGTCGAGATCGAAGTTGTTGGCGCTCGGTGCCAGGGGGGTAGGTAGGAGGGCGTCGACTTCCGTGGTAGACATGCTGTCGTCAATCGGATGAGGCAACCCTCGACGCTGTGGTTGATATATGATCTCTCGGGAATGTCAACGAAGTTTCTGCATCAAGCAGTCAGGCATGCAGAGTATTGCATATTGAGCACATGTACCATTGAATCCTGCCAGCTGACTGGACGGCTGGACGAGACGGAGTTAGTTTGGTCTAGATGCCGGATGGGAGTCAGCGGATAATGATCGATTGTGCTCCATACCTACAGATGGACGAGTAAACAAGTGGGCTACTGGTCGGTAGACACCGGACTACACATGAGCAACTGCAACCACAAAGGGATCACCTCTTGGCGTTGGCGTTGGCGTCGACCGCATCTATGCAGAGCGAGAATTGTGGGCTGATAAGCGCCCTGCATACTAGCCTCTTTGCCATATTCTGCAACATAAGCCATATATCTGCACATTCGAAGCAATGCTCTGCGACCGGCAGCGGCAAGATCATACACCCTTGGACGGAACGGAGAATTTGACGAAGGACAGGACTACATCATTTGTGCATGACAGGACGACAGCTCGGGACTAGACTCAGACTTGAGCGGAACAAGCACAAGGACTCAAATTGGTTTCTTCGCTTTAAATAGCCTTCGGTGATGGAAGAAAGATCGATCTATCTCGATCTTCAAGTCTGTCACTACCTCATAGTGAATTGAGACTTGATCAGCATGAACACCACTCGCTCCTGCTAGAGTCCCAAAACAATGAGTATACCCGGTGCATGGACGGACACAATGCACTGAGTGCCTCGCAATCATCGTCCGTTGGTTCTTTCTCCTGGTCACCCGATTTCCCAATGTGAAACCATCGGATGTATTCGATCTCAATCTTCCAAAACCAAAACACGGCCTCGCCAGCATCGATTCTGTCGTTACTCTTCGGCATCCCCCTGATCAGCGCCAACTTTTGCTTCTCGGCCACAACCATGTATCCCCTGATGTTGTTGTGCCTTTTGTTACTGGATCGAACCCAGAAATGTCCCGAACTTATGCTGCCGTGAGCTGGAATGCGGGATTCGCTCGTGGTACAGACACATTGACGGCGATACAAGTGCATATCGCTACGGTGAGTTAGTAGTATTCACTGTGTGGAGGACAGGGATCGACCTTTCGGTGATTGGTGTTGGTTTCATCGGTTCTTCTTTGATGACATCGGCAAGTGACGATTGTTGATCGACTGTCCGTTCATGCCACTCCCAAGTCAGTGAGTTCGTTTGGACGAAGACGGATGTGAGGTCTGGATTCGGTTTGCTGTTTTGTTGCGAGAGTAGGAAGGAGGCTCTCGGTAGCCCGCCCCGTACGAGGCCTTTGCATTGAAAGACGTTGATTGATTTTACGTGAAACACGTGAATGGTTCTGCGAGGGCCCAATATACCGTAATTTGCGATGAGGACGAGACTCGCCGACACTTGATCAACGCGTCTTCAGCGATCAGTATCATGTCATGAGTATCGTATGATCTGTTTCTGACGCAATACTTGACATCTCCATAGTCGCAGGGGGCTACGAGCAAGCGTTTCTCTTCTTTTCTGAGAATTGCAAACTTTCCAATTCGGAAGATGGGTGGCTGATCACGATCTGGCAAGCATCCACCTTCACTGGGCTACGCAGATGCGGATGTATTGATAGTTTCAGGAATCGGAGACAGGGGTGTACTGCTTAAGGGTGCAATGTCCGTGCAGGCGGAACAGCAGGTCAAACAACAAGCTGTCGTTGTTCCAATACTCAAGTAGCCTTCGCGCCAATGCATCAATCATATACATTCCCTTGATCTCATCCGACATGATCCACTCCTGATACGACAGGATGATACTATTGATCCTGCGTAGGCTGCATCACACAGACTGTACAACGAGAACAAGGCAACATCGATGGTGTGACAATTTACCTGGTGGCTAGCCAACCTACCAACATCGACCATGGTGCGTTGTGAATTGGCGGAGAAACTACATTGTCTTCGAGCAACCTTCTGAAATCCCAGGACATGTTCATCTAGGAGTGGTAGTCTACTTCCGCACCCTATTCCTTATACGGCAGAATCTGCCTGTGTTACCCCTTCTCAAGGACCTTCTAGGGGAAGGTAAGCAAAGCCAAGTTTGAGACGAGATCACCCAACCAAAAGCCGTTGTAACCGGATCCAGTCGATGAGCGGGAAGCCTGTTGGCGTTCCGTGATTTTGCGTGATCAAGTTGTCTGTGAGCCATAGTCTCGCAATGCATACGCGTATCAGTATCATCAGTATATCGACCTGCTCCGTAGTCACCTGTTCCATCTGTCTAAAACTGTTCTGCCGCGCCACCTTTCCAAGTGTTTCAATTTGATCCTGTGTCGACTTCCAGAACGAGGCATTCCAATCAAGGGAGTTGGATCACATTGACGTTCTGCTTCCCTCCTACAGTACAGGATTATCCTTAACCATAGGCTGAATGCGGAGGCGGCTCACCGTAAGTGGTGTCTCTGGCATACTTCGACACTGGCACCTATGAGTACCAATAGTATGCCTGTATATGCTTCGCCATGGAAGACTGCATCATACCCTCCGACAAGAATGAGTCTTCCCGACGACTTGGTCAGAGCATTATAAGTGATAGTCATTAGCTCCATGAACTTCTGTTCCTATTTCAACTTGCTTGAGATGTGTCGGAGCGCTCTGCGTTTAATCATTCTGCGTCCTGTGGTGGGATTGAAAGCGGTTGAGCCAATTTGGGCGGACAATCCGTCAGGCCAAGGCGTCAGCTGCAGTATCATATCACTTGGACCGACGCAGTTTTCTCAGCCACTTTGCTTCAAGCGATTATTCTACATATTGTATAAGCCGGCTTATAATGCTTCACGACGATATTCATCGCACCATCTATTTCCTCCAGTATGTCCTCTTTGACTTGCATCAGAAAGAAGACCAATCCAAGAAACTCCAGGACTTCAGCCTTCCCGGCGGTCTGATGTTGAAACAGCATCCAAGCTGCCCTGCCGACGAGGTCCGCATTGCAAGTTGCAAAATTGGGATCACCAGGCTCCCAAATTCGCGGATGTATGAAACGCTCGTGCAGTGGATCTTCTTTGTCCAGAACTAGTCTCTCGAAGAATTCTACACATCGTCCACGATCAGGGGCAGAGTTTTGTTCCTTTTGCTCTTCAACCTTTTCGCCCAGCAGATGATACTACTAGTATGTAAGTATTCAAGTGTGTTCGATATGCAAGGCAAAGTGACCCACGATAAGCTGATAGAACGCCTCGAATAGCGTCTGCTTGTTGACTTTGCCGATGTGGTCCAGGATGCAAAGACTATGGAATGCTCCCAACCCAGAATTCTAGGCTGATTAGTCGCGAACTTTTCGATGATGATCGTACGCACGAATATCTCCAAGTCACGAGCATTGAGTGGACGCTCTTTCATGTCAGACGGAAAAGATGCAGTGAATATCCCAGAGTAGATCTGCTGGTCGCCGGTCCACCCCATAATGGTCAAACGAATAAAAAAAGCTAGTCGGAGGCTGTCGCAGGATCGTTGGAATAATGATGTGTTTTCCAGACGACAGACGTTATCGTTAGCGCGCTGTCGTCTGCCTGATGCCTTGCAACTTTAAGATTGTGGCCATCTAGTTAGCTGTACCATTGGCTGCAAGGGTCATATCAGAGTCGACCTATCGACACTTGTGGATGAGCAGATAATCGACCGAAAGGCTAGACGGACACATGGAGATCCAAGGAGTCTGGACTTGCACACAGACAGACAGGAGACATTAACGGCACAAAGATCATACGAACACAGAGATCAACGCTGCTGTGAGGAAAAACCTACGCGAACTGCGTGCTGCGTAACAAGTGGATTGCGGAACCAAGAACAGATCTCCGAAGCGCTTTTCCGACCTTGCATCCATACTTGATCGTTCATTCTGGGTCCTGTGCGTTCAAGAGTAACTACCAATTTTGGCACGACCAAGCCGTCACGCGACAGGATTTCTTAGCAGCTCTGCATTGCCCGCTTCACACGGACCGCGCAGGGAGAAGGAAGCGATGTCAATATCAAGAGGATATCACCCAAGCAACGGTGGTCGCAGCTGGAATATGATTGGTGTTAGCCGGCCGATCAGCGTTTTGTGATTTTGCAAGAGGATACTGTGTGCGAGCCACACTCTGGCGACGCATGCGACTATCAGCTTTACTAGCATAGCTGCTAACTATGGAGACATCTGCACCTCATCCATCTATTCTGTAACCACACGATCCCTAGCGCCTAAACTTGATACTATGTTGACATGAAGCACGAGGTAGCTCAATCAACGAAGCAGGATCAAGTGGAGGTTGCGTTTCTCCCTGCAGTACATCGTTCTTCTAGCTCAAATGCCAGATACGGTAACAGCTCCAGCTCATCAAGGGTGGTATCTCCGGCACATTCGGACGCATCACCACGCATGAGGACCAGTAACAAATGTCTATGCGCTGCTTATCATAGTGTCAGCGCGATACAGCATCTGCTGGATCAGCAGTTCAATTGTCCAAATAACATGTTGCACAAGCCGAACATATGACAACACGACATAACTATCCATCGGAATTGATGAGAACAATCCATTGACCAAATCAATATCAAGAGGGCATTACGCTTATGATTGGAAGTATCGTAAGCAGGATAATGCCGTCTCTTGTCCAGATTTACATGTTCTGTTACATGAAGCCCTTGAGACGCTTTATAGATCACACAGCGAATGACCGTTAATCCCATACATGCTTGCTCATCATTCAAGACTTGGGGTTGATCAATCGAGATATGTTCATCCTGCTCCCAGAAGGGCTACTCGAGTCGACGCTGAAGCGAGAAGAGAGTTTCTTTGGACTGTCAGTTTCAATGTGTTGTAGGTTTGTTCTAGGCGAAGTACCTCTGTCGGTGCCTCGAATGAAGGAACTTCAGCATGAATAGAAGCCTTTCTCAGCTTAGGTCGTGATAGGCCGCAGAAGAAGATGGACAGGTCGAGATGGAGTCCGAAAAGCTGCATGATGCTGGGTCGAGTCTATGAAGTCTAGCTTCACAAGAGACAAAAGAGCATTTTATGTTGAGTTTGCTGGCCCAAGTCCTGCTATCGCAGTCGGAGAATCAACCGCAGTCACTCAGGACCTGTCTCGATACCTGGATGTGTTGGAACTATCGCTATGCAGATGCACCTATTCGCTTAACTGCAGACACTACTGAACGCATGCAAAGACTCCACAATGTGCAGGGCCGCATGCGTGATTGATCAACGTTCACGGCAAACAAGATCACTACAAAGGTAATATTCACACAAGCATGAGCCGAGCAACAGGTAGCGATAGCTACGGGCGACAACGCGTGAAACGTTCGTGATGCCCGAGGTGAGAGTCTAATCCTATTCTTGTATCCGGTCATGAGTGTCATCAATCGGAAAGCAAATCTCTGAGCCGTGCCAAACTTGGCTCGGAGTGTTCTGTACACCAGTAACATTCTACGCGTAGGTCACTGACTGGAGTGACGGAGCCAATGCCTGGTCGTCACTTCTTATCAGTGAGAGTCCGATTCATGTGACCCGTCAAACGTACCATTGCTCGATCAGATATTCTACCTCAAAACGGAGCGGATTCGAGTCACCAGGGTGATAAGACGAATGTTGAATATATGTGAAGCAGTACAGTAGCATGGCCGATTGCTGAAGCAGGGTTTCATGTGCAGTCAAGATACCTCAGCTTGTGTCAGCTTATGCTGTACATCCTCTGCAGCCAGTCATGGTCAGAAAGTGACAAGGTAAAGGGCGCAATGGACTTCGTGAGAGACTGGTACTCGTGTGGCTCAGAAGAATCTACCATAGTCGAAGAATAGCTACTTGCTAGGGTATATAGCTTGGTGAAACCCTGTGACGGTGTCTCTTTTGCATTGCCTCACGACAGCTAGTTCTACAGCGCCTTCATCACTGCGGAAAAACCTCCAGCCCACTATCTCTGATACAGGTACATCATGAGTTTCGGAGACAAGGATTGAAGTCATACTACGAGTCTCGGGATCGGTAGTCTCGATCCACTTCTCATCTCTCCCTTGGTATGGCTCAATCGGAATCAGAGAGACACTCCAACTGACTTTCATAACGTCGAGCTGTTCCCACAACTCAGATATAAACTCCTGAGGAATTTTCGGTCGCGACCTAGTATCGTACTCATAGGGTGGAAGATGGCGAGCACTGGTGTAGTGCCAAGAATGGGGATGGAGCTCGATGAGCGAACTGAACTTGACAGGTTCGCAGACGTCCGTTCGTCTGTCCAGCCGATGGATCATGACCTCGTTCGAGTGGAGTTCGTGGTGGCGATGTGTGCGGCCAATGGCCCAATCCTGATGCTGTTCAAACTGGACCAGAGTTGCGCCGATCCGCAAAAGCTCTGCTTCTGTGGGAGCGACTGTGCAATCCAGAAGGGGAACGGCATTGTGGATTTGGCCAGGAGTTTTTAGTACGGACGTCATTTTTCAGTTTGACTCGAACTTTTCGAATAACAGTCAGTAGAACGTATGTGTAAAGGATGGAGAGGAGAAGGATGGCAGTTTTGAGTGTGAGTTACTGTCTTGGGTATTCAGCGCCCCCACCCCCACCGGCCCCACCTCATGACTTTGAGGGAATCCGGCGAATCGGAAGACGCCACGAAGCGGAGGAGGTGAAAGGTGATTGCTTATCATCTGTGGTCGACTACCCGACTCTTCTTCGACTGCACCTGATCTCGGTGTGGGCTCCTCTCTCTTCGGTATGTCATCTATCGACAGCTCTTGTGCGTTTGTTCGGACAGGTGAACGCCTACCAAGAGGGTTGATACGGGACGCTTGGGACGCTCTCCGCGAAGCAGAATGCGAGGAGATCTATAAGAGTGTACGGATGCGCTTGATATAGAAGTATGTGATCTGCTGACATGCATAAGGGACTACACAAGTTCGCGTTTCTGGTTTTGAAAGACAATGAGAACGTAGCCAAGTTGGTTGTCGAAGAGTGGCTCAAGGTAATATACGGCAAAGTCCCATGTGCAGTCCTTCCCGATCCGCGCTGAAACCTGTCCTGCACAGAGTAGTGAAAGCATTCATGCAGCATACACCAACACCTACCTCCAACCACCGGACAAGCTAAGTGAAGCGCTCGCGGACTATGCAGTCATAAAAATTCCTGAGACGCCAGACATCTTGTCTTTCAGCAAGGGTCTG
>Ga0058704_10001652_pt1 | contig 10365 bp, 8 predicted proteins | sample AgamicMgSfe_FD_71363 | JGI IMG/M metagenome (GOLD analysis project Ga0058704, IMG submission 71363) | Agave microbial communities from Guanajuato, Mexico - Mg.Sf.e | ecosystem: Host-associated > Plants > Phyllosphere > Phylloplane/Leaf | place: Guanajuato, Mexico | collected 2012-05-30 | reverse complement strand
GGGGGAGGTCTTTGAGAACGTTGACATCGATACGAGCTTCGTTGATGATCCAGAGCCATGCCAAACCATCCCACAAAACAATGAGCCAACGCAGCCCACCGAATGGAACCCAGATACTGGAACCGAGCAGTCAAACGCGAGAGCCCGGCAACTGAGTACTGCCCTAGGTCGCATGATCGGTCCCAAGACTGTCACTCCTGACGCTGATATACACACGCCATTGTCGGCTTGGGAAGAAGCGAGTTTGCCGCGGCGGGAATTCTGGGACGATGCAAGCAAAGTGCGTTCGTCCCCTGGAAGCAGAGAAGCCTACATTGCTGCAGCTCTCTTGCTCCTGAACAGCAAGTGCTGCCCTTCACATCGACTGCTAGCTAGCCCTTTCCCAAAGGATGGTGACGTGAGGTTTCCTAGTCTGTACCTGGACGAGGACTTCCTTGAGCGCAAAGACTCCGAGACGTCGGCCGCAATCAAATGCCTGCAATATCACCAAGAAGAGGTGCCGCCCACCCTGCTCCTCGAGCTGGGTCAGGCCATGTGTACAGATTCGAAGCAGCAAGCGACTGCCGGACTCAAGCACGATACATTCGCCGTGCTCAAACTACTGGCGGAGAGCGACAAGCCGAGTCTCGTGTTGGATCTCGTATTCGAGCTTGTCTTGGACCAGCCAGAGAACAGCTCTTGGCACCGCCATCTCTTCAACAGGGCTCTGTTCAACAGGCTCCAGATCGGCCAAGCCAGACAGTTTATGACGAAGCTGAGTTCCGAGGTCAGCCGAAGGTTGGAGGAGCAAGTAGGGTCGGTTGCAAAAGTGCAATCCGAGTCCAGTGTCGCCGACAAGCAGCCGGTTATCAAGGTATCAACCATCAAGATGCTTGCACAAACAATGGGCAATGCCGACTTCATAGACCAGCATTACGCAATAAGCGTTTTGGTGCCCATGCTCGCCCACGCCAAACATCGCGACATCCGCATTGCGGTTATTGAGAGCCTCCTTCGAATCTTGGGAGATTCGCGAGACGAGCAAGTCCAGTCAAGCATATTTGCGGCGCTGGAGGAGCATGCGGTACCATTGGCTGCAGACTTGAACGAAACAAACCGGACCGATTGGGACGAAGCCGAAGCCATTGGACGTTTACCAGAGGTCTATAACGCTACTTCTCCCGAAAATGGTCCCACGCTACAAGTTCTACTGGATTTTTGTCGGACAACGACATACACAACATCAGAGACTCGGAAGCAGGAGCTGTTCAAGCGCATATTGCTGCCTACATTGCGACTATCAGCGGTCAACAATCAGCGATGGATGAAACTCTTCATGTTGAAGCAAGGTGTTGATATGCCAGTCACGCAGTTACCAGCAGTACCTGTCAAGATGAACGCCTTGAGCGCCGTTCTGCCATGCGTTGAGTGTCTTCCTGCATCACTACTCACCGTATATGTAGACTACATGATCACTGTCATGGCACCTCCGTTGCCACTTCGCAAGCTCAAGGCTACAGTACTAGAAGACACCACCTCAGGGAACAGTAACGCCTGTGGACATTTCCTATCCCTGTGGGGAGCCCCGGGCGACGATGCTTTTTGGCACGGCGTTCGTCACATCACAGCCTTCCTGAAACAAGATCTGGACGCTCAGCATGATGGCGGCGTGACCTACGACCAGGTCCAAGCTCATGTGCTTGAAATTGCAGATCTCTTAATCATGCAAAGCGATGGTACACTCGCTAAATGGGAAAGCTTCCAGCAAGAGCTTGAACCTCATATCAGGGCCAAAGAGGATATACAGCGACGTTGGTACAAGTGCTGTAGGCCAATCGTCGAAAAGCTTGTCCAGAATATCGACGGTTTGCGCACTGAGCAATGGCAGCTCAGTCCGGACCGAAACCCCTCGGTGCTGCCTTCGACGTATCAGATGCGCCTGTGGCTGATGACTTATCCTACCATGCCATGGTTGCCCGGTCATGTTGAGAAGCGCAAAGTCTTCATTAGCGAAGTGTTTGGCTTCATCGACGAGATGGCCAGCGACCATAAGCCATATGCAGAGAGGCTTCAGGAACTAAAGCATGCTGTGGTAAAGATCTTCGAGTCGGACTACGCAGATGTGGCTCTTGTTCTGGGCTCGTTGACAGACATTGACGGACCTAGTCATGACCTTGCTGACTACCTACGTATAGACTTGGCAGAAGCGCTCATTCAAGGAAAGATGCAGCCTAAGGACGATGAAGTGCTTGTGAAACTCCGCGCCATGCTTCTGCATTGGAAGGCAAGCGTAGACGAAGATGTCAGAATGCGCGGTATTCGGGCTTTGAAGCGGATCGAGGACGAGAAGCCTTCGTCCCATGGTCCGTAGAGCTAGGTAATTGACACGATATCGTATTAGAGCGCTGCTCGTGTGACAGTTATCAGAGTCCGTACAAAAGCGTTGATTATGAAACACTCGTTGGGCATTCGTCGGACGTTGAAGTCACTCCGGCGCCTGGTCCTCCGTAAGGCCTTCACCCTGCTGTGCCATCTCCTCGGTTAGAATCTTCTACGCTACTAGTGCCAGCCCCTCAGAGACCTGTGGCGAGCCACGTGTGAACACCTTAACGCTTTCGACCTGGTTATGTATAGACCCATCATACAGTTCAAGCTTTACAGACGAAGGTATACGTAGTCCTTCAGCGTCCAAGATCTAGCGATACGAGGTGCTGTTATGCCTCGCCTTGATCAGATCCGCTGCTTTCTCTGCTATTGCGTAGACCGTATTGCATCTACCCCAAAATTAGCACTGACTCCATACAGTCGCAGTTGGCGTACTTCACTTACAGGTGGGTCGCTGGGATGATGGGAATGATGCTCGCATCGACAACGCTGAGGTGCTCAACCCCGTAGACTGCAATACAAAATCTGGTCAGATCTTTCTGCTAACGGACAAGATCTGTCTTCATCTTCGCTTACCAAGTAACTTCGGGCTCACGACTCCGCCCAACTCGAGTGGCATCATTGGATTGGCGCAACTTTGGTGCGCGAATGACGGCTGCAATACCGAAGCTTTGAAGATGGCCAGAATCTCCTCCGTACTCGTATAGTTTGCTCCAGGTGAGACTTCGACCGGACCAAGCTTGGACATTGTCGGTGTCTTGAAGTATTGCCTGGTGAAGTTGAGCATCGCAACGGTCATGATGCCGTCAGCCTACGGCATTGTCAGTACCAGCTCTACTCACTGCGTCAAGCTTTAGGCAAACCTACCGGGTTGGCAAGAGTGTTGTAGTCGACGACTGGATTGCCGGTCGGGTCTGAGGCATTCAAGCTGACAGTACCACGCGATAGTGGTTTCTCAAAAGCGTTCGTGGCCGCAGCTGAACCGGAAAACGGAAACTCGTACATGGCAGCATCTGTGCTGTTCAGAAGTTGCGCCATGATGGCGTGTTGCTTCGCATATCCAGCTCTTGACGTATCACCATAAGCATCAGGCAGGTATCGGCTGGTGTTCTGCGCAGCGATCATGTTTACAATCTCTTCAGCGATCGGCGAGATTGTGCGCAGGCTGAGGAAGGCGGCGCTATTGCCGTGTGCTTGCACCCATGCACCTGTGCGATTGGTGTAATAGAGATCCTCTTGTTCCTGGAAGTAGGTGGCATTGTCGGCGAGGAGCGTTGGGTTTGGGTAGGTGTCGTTGGTGTATTTCCAGGCCATATATGCAGTCGGGTGATCTTGGAAGTTGGTGCCAACGCCGGGTACTAAGAGAATGAACGATCATCAGTCTCGATCTCAAAAATTATCAGTGTCATCCGGCCGACTTACAGTCATGCACCACGTCTACGCCAGCAGCTTCAAGCATACTGCGCGGGCCTACGCCACTCAATTGTAGGACGTTAGGGGAGAAGACTGGGCCCGCAGCCACAATCACCTCCCGCTTGGCATACGCAGAGGCTGTGATGTTGTCTTCCCTGCCGGTCATCTGGACGCCTACAGCCGTCTTGTCGTTGAAGAGGACCTTGTTGACCTTGGTGGCGGTTACCAGATGCAGATTCGTCCTGTTGGCCGCCGGGTTATAATACGCAGTGCGCGCATCACTTCGAGTCTCTGTTGTCGGGTCTTCGCTGTTCGGCACCCAAAAGACACCAACGCCAGTGCCATCTCCGCCGTCAACCTGGGATAGAACGCAAAGTTAGCATACATGCTACCATCCACATGCGTCGATGGTTCGAATTGGCTCACCGGATACGCAATGGGACTACTGGCATTGATCTCAGACCAAGCAGTAAACATCAACGGCTCCTCAGGCCACTCAAAAGGCGCAATACTCGCATGCACAGGCCCGTCTGTACCCCAAACCGAAGCGTTCCAGGTGTAATTGTACTTAGCCGCAATCTCCGCCGTGGGTGGCGTGAAGTTCGTAGACTTGATAAAGTATGGTAGCATGCCTTCCCAACCCCAGCCTTCGTTGCCCAGCTGCTCCCAGGCGTTATAGTCCGCCGCGCTCGCTCGGTCGAAGAACATCCCATTTATGACACTTCCTCCACCGACCGTCGCGGCGGCGTCAACGAGGGCAGGCTCATTGTTTAAGTGTATCAGTGGCGTCGAAGTGATGTTATACGCATCGCGATAGTTGTTGAAATTCGCCTCGTATGGAATGAGGACACTGAAGTTATTGTCCAGGTAGCCATACTCCACGACCAAAACGGTCACGCTTGGGTCTTCGGTCAGGCGGTTGGCGACAGTCAGACCACTAGTCCCACCGCCGACGATGATGTAGTCGTACGTGCCATTCTCGCAGCTGCGTGCATTGTCGTGAGTGTAGTCATCAATCAAGGAAGGCAGTGCATTCGCGAAAGAGAGCAAGGATAAGCAGAAAGCTGCCCGGAGGCTGTGAGAGCGGAACATGACTGCTACTGGTCGAACAGGCAAGAGAAAGGACTGTCAGACCTTGGGAGCAGAAGAAAAGGCATATAGGTCCTACCTACTTCAGTTCCTCAACTGCCGATTAAAAAGGCCCCAAGATAATCCTGCTTTCAAGCAGGAACTCGCACGCGAAGCGGCTGAAATCGCGCATCTGGCGACAGGTCTCGCATACGCGTGCTGAAGCGACCTGACGATCATATGGTTGCCCTTACAACATGCATCAGTAGGGTGCCATCGCACCGGTAGCGGGGGTCGCTTCGCGATTTTGACCCTTCCGAACGGCGTATTAACCTGCTGTAGTCCATGGAGCGCATACGGTATACGGGCAGGCGAAGTGTAGGGAATCTGTCTCAAGCAAAGGGTTTTTCGTAGGATCAAAGATGTGACGCTCTCGAAACGACAACCCGGAAGTTCACTTTGGCTGCGCTTTGCTGGCCCCACACCACGCGTGGAACCTCGGGCCGTATACCAACAGGGCTAGAGTTCGTATCGCGAAATTGACCATCACCGCCACCTTCTGAGCCAGACTTAGGAAAAACCGCAAGTCACTGCTATCATCATAGTACATGAAGGGTATCTCAGCTACAGTACATCACAACCACAGAAGCCGTCGTATCTCTCTCTCCACGCGCATTGAAGCGACTGTGCACTCTCGCAATCATGTCGAGTATGGGTATCAGATTCTAGAAAGCCAAATGTGAAAGCAAACCCATGACATCCCCGAGACACCTCATATAGCGCCGTGTCCAGCACGGCAGTCGTAAAAGTCTCTATCTCATAACGTCGTAGTTGTAGCAGGATGGACGAAGAGCCAGTCAGGTAAGGCGCCTGTCGCGCACCCTCCTCCTTCCCCTCTCCTTCTCTCATATATGCTCACCCCTCTCCTCATGACTGCACTCAGCACCTCTATCACTCTTCCGTCTGCGCCCGCACTCCTAATGCTGCACAGACGAGCCGTATGATTGTTGCTCTCGCAAGTACCCTCCTCCTCCACCACCGTTATTCGCGAAACTTCCATACCCATCCAAGCCGGCACCAGCGGTGGATCCCGTATTCGGAGCACCGTACCAAGTCTGCCGCCGGTTATCCATCGAGAACCCGCCGTTGCCGCGAGGATAGCTGCCGACTGGTGGTCCGCCCGCGGAGCCATAATTGGGATCGAAGCCTGCGCTTGGTGGAGGACGCGGTGGGATGGGGTAGCCGCGACCATTCATGTCATCGTCACCCGAATTGCCATTGCCGTTGCCATTGCTGCCTGAGCGGTCAGTAGGGCGACGGTTGCGATAGCGCCCAGAGGTTTCCTCGTCAGGGTCACCGTTATATCGATCCCGCATTTCCGAACCATAGCCAGAGTGCAGATTCGAAGCGTATTGCGATGCAGGTATACCATTAACGTCAAATGGCTCACTTCTTACGAACAGGTTCCGCGGCGGAGGCGTGCGACGACCGGCTTTGGGTAAGCTGCCGTTCATGCCGTTGTTCATGGAGTTGTACATCGACATTGGCGGACCTTGGTTGATAGATGGACGGTGGGTCTTCGGCGGTGGAATACTGACCGGGTCGCTTTGGCTATTGCTGTATGTCGCTTGTGTCGGCACATGCGAGCTCGAGCGCGAACCGCGTCTCTGCGGAGGAGGGCCATCAGGTCTGTACGAGGTTGGCGGTGGTCTGCTCTCGCGTTCACGGTCACTGTCCATGCCGTACATCTTACCCATACCCTCTCTGGCGGTGTACGGTTTCCGTTCGCGCTCAATTGGCATTGCCGGCTGGCCTAGGTCATCATCGTCGATCGCATTCGAGAACGGCGTCGACGAGTAAGGCTTCCTTTCACGCTCCGTGAACGACGTCTGTTGCGGTGGCGCAGACTGCGGCGGCGGCGGTGGCATCGTAGCAGCACCGCGCAATTGCACAAAGACAGCTTCGTGATTCAGGCTTGCCACGATCCTCTGCTCAGCCATGAGGTTTGGTTGCGCAGGCAGCAAGCGACGCGATAGCTCTTTCGGAAAGCGTTCGCTCTTGTTGTCGGCGTTCGAGATGGGCATGTTCATGACCGCATTGGCTAGTCGCTCGAATTCGGTGTCCGGATGCGCTTGAATCAGGCAAGTCATCAGCTGCTCAAATCCACTCGGCGTCAGGCCAGGCACGCTTGGTACTTCGTGGTACTGGACCTGGACCAGATGATGCTGACATAGCAGCTTTTGGTACATCTTCGACAAGGACTGACTTGATAGCCTACCGCCGAAGATCGTATCCCAAGGGTAGTGCTCGTCAGGCATTTTGGTCTTGTTGAAGAAGCGAAGCATCTTGGCCGGCGTGACGACAAGGGTGCCTCTGGGCTCGTAATCATCGATAAGGTGTAATGCCAGGCCTCGGAGAAACTGACCGAGTCGCATCGTCGGGTTGCCATTGTCGAATAGCGGCTGCCAAATCTTCTCCAGCGTAGTCGCCTCGATCACATCCGACGGTACCCTGGGCGGTCTTGGCCGGCTGCTGGACGCTTCATAGTAATCTGACTCCGAGTCCTTGCTGTCCCTTCGGTAAGGCCGTGACTGATCCCGAGCCGTACTATCAGACCCGGTCGCTCTCCTTCGCAACCTCTCCTCCGATTCCGTGCCTCTCCGTCTCGATGACGCCGTGTTAGTTCTCTGCATTCCGGGCGTTCGATCTACTTGCTGCGTCGGCTTTGGTGTCTCTTGACTTCTCGTGCTGGCACTGCTCCTTCTGCTTTTGAGACTGTATATACTGTCCTGATCCGACTGCAACGGCTCAGGTGACGAAGAGCCATATTCACCGTCCCCACGCTTTTCGGGTGACGGCGGTGTATATCTTTGCGGTATCGAGTCCGTCGAGCTTTGTGTCGGTGACCTTGCTACCGGCTGTACTGGAGGTTTCGGAGGAGGCGCGAAAGCTGTCTGCTGGGGCTGCACTGAGGACGTCGGCGTCGCGAGACTCGCAGACTGAAGGTTCCTGATCACCTGCTCCGTCACCTGCCTCACCAATTCAGGATCCAATTGGTTCTGCGCCACAGACGACGAGTCGAAAGCATTGTTCACCGCGTCTTTGATCGGCTGTGGCTGGACTATAGGTGCGGCTCGTGATGTCGCTCGTGAACGCGAGGTATTCGGCTTCTTCACCTCAGGTGCCGGTGGTGGTGGTTGTTTGGTCCGTGTCGAAGGCGACGGCGGCGCAGTAGATGGTTCCTCAAACCTGGTTCGCATCGTCGCTTGCGGATCAAGAGGAGGCAGTGGTGGTGACGGTGATTGCCGCGTGCCGTCCATGTTGGGTTCCATTGCAAGCCTATCTCGAGGTTAAAGTGAGGTGGCCGAATGGTGGCGGTGTGTCGCAAATGTTCATCGATAGGGCATCAATATTTCGATTCATGCAGCAGGCGCATGTGCTAGCGCATGAACAGGGAAACGTCCAGGAAATATTAGAGTTCCACGTTGCTGTAGCTCTGCGGGGATGGAAGGGAAGAGCAGCGTCGAGTCCGAGTTGAAATTGCTTGCTTTTCCTCCAGCCTTGTGCCACGCGATGATTTCTCGCAGATTCGGTGTCGTCAATGTGCTTGTGAGATGGGCACAGCAGCAGGAAGGAGTTCTGGTCCGGTCGTCGCACAACACACTCGAACAACCAAGATGGATGTGGGAAGTGGCTTGGGCTACGTCACAACAAGTCGGGTTCCAATCGAAACATGAGCTTGTCTCTAAACAGTATGGTAAGCGAAAAAGGTGCAGCTTCCACCCGTGCCGTCGGTACAACGTTGACTGGTCGGAGAAACGCAAGACAGATCTTCCAGAAAAGACGACAAATGGGAAGAAAGACGTGAGGGCAAGGCGCGGCATAAATGCTGATACACGATGAGGCTCAGCAATCGCTACGTCTACCCAGCGAAGAAGGGCCGGAGGCCGGTAAAGGCATGTGGAGGCTACGAAACCAACAAGTGCCGCGAAGCTTTTCGCGATGAAATCGGAGGCACAACCTTGCGGCACTGCTGGGGTCTGAGGAGAGGTGTCACTACTATGCCCGGAGTTGCTGATTTCCCTTCCTCGTCTACGTGACGGAGTCAGTGTAAGAACCAGAAAACCATGGCTGCCTCCCTAGCAAGTCCACGTTTCTGGTGCAGCATATGGCGCAGACAGAGAGGAGTGACGGTAAGGATAGGAAACGTCCTCCAAAGGCACCTCCTACTACACAGTACGCACACCGGCCTCAAATACGCCCCGTTCACACCTCGATGCACAGCATGAGGCTCTGCGAGTAGCTATAGGTAAGCATCGTACCTTCTAGCCATGGGAAGCTCGCGTGGCTTACCTATCATCGTCACCCCATCACCTAGGTGCTGGGAACCTTCTAAGCTCTGCCGTAGCTCACGGTACTCGAGCCTTAACCACGATACCGGCCAAGAGCTCACAAATGCCGCGCTGCATGTGAGTCCGCTCCGCCATGAGCACAACAAGGCCGTCTTGGCCATCCGATATCGTGACTCTTCCGTCTTCCGAGAAGGATGTCGTGGATAATTCTAGCTGAGACTGAGCGGGCCTGTGTCCGCTTTTCCAATTCGTCGCGGTATCGGTCATCGTTTTGTGACCGGCAGTGATTGGTCGGCACTGATCGCAAGCTGAAACAGGCGCTGTGGGGTTCTTTGAAACCGCTTGTCCCGAGCGGCCAAGGCTTAGCTAGACGCGCTGAGCTTCCCAAGTTCTGGGCCAGAGCCACAGTTCATAATGTTCTCGAAGCTGTAGGCTGTAGGCCGTAGTAGATTCAGACACAGTTGTGTTCGACCCTACCGTTGCTGTTATATCGGGTCCGCGGTTCCTTGAGAAGGTGTCGCACAGCAGGATCTCCCTCCGCATCGTCCAGGACCCCTGTTTCCTCCGTGGTCCCGCAACGCTGATACCACGCCAGCGTTTGAGATAGGCGCAAATCATACAACGCTCTGCGACAACCAGCCCAGACAGATCAGACACCGCCCATCACTGCCTAAACACGACAACACACGACAAACAACTTCCTCCGCGATCAACAACCCCCTTCGAAAGTGTCTCGTCCTCCTCCGCCTCCCCTTCGGCCTGTAGCCGCCCAGTAATAAGAGTAACTGTTTAGTAGGAGCAGGTCAGGCTGGTGACGTGGAAGTCGGTAGCAGTGAAGGAGGGATCGGGGAGACAAGCATGATGCTCCTGTGACCACAGCTCGGAGATTCTTTGTTACAGGCTGGATGGCTTGGCTATTGGAAGGCTTCACGACAACGAACAATAGGCCCTTTGAGGCCGACGGACACTCCCACCCACACTCGCTACAATGACGACTCTCGCTTCGCGTTCGCAGTATCCGACGCCTGCCTTTTCCAGCAACATGCCTTCTACACACTACCGCGTCCCGGCGACTGCGGCACTCAATAGTAACCATACCGCGGCGGGTGTCTTCACCAGCCCGACAGAGTCCGAGTTCTCGGAATCGTACAAGGACTCTGTGCGGGAT
>Ga0058704_10001651_pt1 | contig 10366 bp, 3 predicted proteins | sample AgamicMgSfe_FD_71363 | JGI IMG/M metagenome (GOLD analysis project Ga0058704, IMG submission 71363) | Agave microbial communities from Guanajuato, Mexico - Mg.Sf.e | ecosystem: Host-associated > Plants > Phyllosphere > Phylloplane/Leaf | place: Guanajuato, Mexico | collected 2012-05-30 | reverse complement strand
CATGTGCAAAGCCACATTGCGTCTTCGTCGGCTCACTCGCTCAAGGCCATTGCAAGAGAGAATCACGCACAACAGGTGACTATCGGATTTGCTCGGTTCATTTTCAACTTTGACGATAGGTATGCTACTGTGGCTGATGGTGGCTTGCTCGGTCCGCAACATATCGAAAGCACACTCAGATTGTACGTGGAACTACTCGAGATCTGGATCGAAGATCTGCAGAGACAGGCACAACGATCACAGTCGGAGCTAAGAGATGATGAAACTCGAGCAGCGACTTCTGACCTCAATCGCTCTCGAGTGTTTGCCCATGTTGACGAGATTGAATCTCACGGCTTGTTTTTCCTTTGTTCACCATCGCGTCATGTCCGCGCGTACGCCATCAGGGTACTGCGATTAGTCAACAAATTCGACAGCGCGTTAGGCCAGCCGTCACCTCGAATCAGTAGCATCCTCGAGGGCAGCTCACAGCAGGTCATTGACGTCAATGACGAGAAGCTCACGACCGCGGAGCGTAGCCGCTTGCAGAAAGGCCTCCGTAAGAGCAACGTCAACAGTACACTCGTCGAGCTTTGCAGCGGCGAAATTGCCGTGGATTCCGCGCTCTGGGTCAAGGCCTTCCCTAACCTTATTCGACTGAGCCAGCAAATCTGCCCACAGGCGGTTCTCTTGACCAGAGCAATTGTCTGCGCCCGCCTTCTGCATATCCAGAGCAACATTGGAAGACTCGCAGAGCCACATCACGATTCACACTCATTGTCCAAAATACATGCCAGGACCCATTTGACTCAGTCTGATGTAACCATAGAGCAATGGAAACTACACTTGATCTTCGCCTGCACTACGTTGACCGACGTCGGATCCAGCGGGTCAATCTCGAGTCAAGGTGGTACTCATGTACGTAAGTCCTCCAAGACATCTGCTGGTGTCAACGACAAGATCACCTCGGCTGGTGAGCTCTTCGGCAAGGTCGTGCACTTCTTGGGAGCATCCAACGAGCGTGTGCGCGTTGCCGCCGCCGTCGGTCTCGGAACTATCAACGCGAACCTGTACAAACCATTACTCGAAGCACTCCAATCATCTGTTGCCGCATGTGTGGATGATACAAGAGCAAGGTTGGCAAGCCATCAAAGAACGGCTAGCAGTCCAAGGCGAGGTCGTAAAAATGATCATCTGCTGACGGAGGTGACGCATCTTTACCAATTGACCGTACACTGCCTGCGCGAAAATGGCATGCTCCAAGATGAGTGGGTATTACAGAACCTCTTTTCATTTACGAAAGAACTTCGGATCTTTCTCAACGATGAAGAGGTACAAAGTCAGTGGATGTACCAAAAACTTCGAATCCACTTCTGCGGACTTGTTGAAATTCTCTATGAGAACATCAGAACCGTCAAAGACACTTCTCGATGGATGCCGTTCCACTCTCGCAAAGCTACCTTTTCGATGATGGAGGATTGGTGTGGATACTCTCCAGACCAGTCTAGTATCTCATCGAGAGAGGACAGCATGCGTAGAACGGCTTTGGAACACACTCATGATCATCACAGTCGAGTCAGTGGAGCTGCGGCAATGGAAATCGAACGCAAAGATCTGCGGAATGCCGCGCTAAGTGCTATGGCATCATTATGTGCAGGACCGATCAGTATTGCAACCGATGGACAGGTGACTGCTCAGTTCGATGTCCGGCGTATGCTTGAATGGATCGATACCATCTTTGTCGACTCTCCCGGCGACAAGGGCCATGTCATAGGTCGCAGAGCTCTGAAGAACCTGATTACTCACAATCAAGAGCATGCGTACCTTCTAACGCGGTCAATTGAAATGTGCTATCTCGCACGATCGCAAAAGGCACTCACAAGCTATTTCGATGTGGTGACTCAAGTACTGATGGAAAGTCCTCATGACAGGCTTCCTTTCTGGAAAATCCTCTGCGCAGCCCTCTACACACTAGGCAATGAGAAGAGCGAGATACGAATGAAATCGTTGAGGCTGCTCAGGAATCTAGAAGGTCGGTACAAGAAGAATTCGAAACTGCAAGATTTGGACATCAGTATATCTGACAAAACGACTGCCGTGTACAAATTGGCACAGTTTCAAGTTTCTCAAAGACTGGCTAACCAGCACTCCGGTATGGTCTTTCACGTCTTCTCGGAGTTCTCGATCTTTTTCAAGAACCTCCAGCCAGATCATCAACGTAATATGGTTACAGCCATGCTACCTTGGATGCAAGCTATTGAATTGGTAGTTGACAAGCAAGGCAACCCAACGGCGAGCTCTTATATGCTGTTGGTCAATCTGTTTGAGATTACTATTCGCAGTAGTGCCGCCCTTCACAACGAGATACAAGCTCTCTGGCAGGCAATAGCGACCGGTCCGTACGGTGGTAATGTCCAGGTGGTCTTGGACTTTATCATTGCTGTATGTCTGGCTCGCCGCGAGCAGAATTTTGTCGACTATGCCCGTCAAGTCTCTGTCTTTCTGTCAGGTACACCCGCAGGCGCAAAGGTTGTCGAATTTCTGCTACTCCAGCTCACACCTCGAGCCATGATTCCCGATAAAGCACCAAAGCCACCACCTGTCCCGGCAGAGCATATCAACTTTCCATATGTCACCGATCTAGCACAAGTCTTGCCCGTTGGTGCCACTCAACAAGGGCTGTCTCTGGCGCAAGTCAGCTTGATGCTTCTGGTTGACCTGGTAGTATCGCCAATTCAACTGGCCAAAGAGAGTGTTCCGGTTCTTCTGCAGACAATATTCACACAGTGGGATCATCACGCAAGCGTTGTACGAGACCTGGCCCGTGAAATGCTCGTTCATCTTATCCATGAGCTTGTAATCTCGAAGATTGAAAGCAATCAGATCCCTCTGGACAAGCAATCGATCGAGGAGCTCATAGATGCCATTCGTCGTCACGATTCAAAGCTGATCTGGGATTACAACGAAAACGAGGCTGGTAGCAGTGCACTCAACCCAACTGGAGTTTGTGACCAAATGAGTTACCTTATAGAAGAGGTCATCAGGGTGTTCTCAATTACTTACCGGTCTCTGGCCAAGGAATATGACTTCAGAATGCATTGGGCAAGGGTGTCTCTGGACTGGGCGACGACCTGCGCAGTCAGACACGTCGCATGCCGTTCTTTCCAGATCTTCCGATGCATTCTTACCAGTCTCGATCAGCAAATGTTGGGTGACATGCTCCAGAGATTGTCAAACACCATTGCAGACGATGAGCAAGACTATCTCACATTCTCTACGGAGATCTTGATTACATTGCGAAGTATCATCGGGAGATTGGAGCGGCAAGACATTATACAGTTTCCCCAGCTCTTCTGGATTACCGCGGCTTGTCTCGATACAATCTACGAGCGTGAATTCCAAGAAGGTCTAACCATGATAGAGCATCTTCTTGACCGCCTTGATCTAAGCGACCCGGCAGTTATCAAGATCTTCATGGCCAAAAAGCCAGAAGATTGGCAAGGTAACTTCAACGGTCTCCAAGCGCTCGTGTACAAAGGAATCAGATCCGGTCTATGCATAGACAGATCACTCGCAATCATGGACAGAATGCTGAAGATCAATTCGAGCGAGCTGGTCGGCGATGACACAAGGCTCTTGTACACGTTGCTTGGCAATCTTCCACGCTTTCTACACAACTTCGACGATCCAAATTCTGATGCCATTTGTGTACGAGCTGCAGAGACTATTGCACTCAATGCAGAGAGTCAGGGCTTCGAGGAACTCAGTAAATCATTGGACAGTCTTGCTAGACACCAATACCGTAACGAAGACGACTTCCTGAGGAGTACTGTTGCAGCTATTCGGACGGCATTTTTCCCGGATCAAGAATTCGACACTCTGGTGTTCCTGGTTGGCCTACTCAACAATCAGCTTCCATACGTCAAGGTCAAAACCATGAAGCTATTGTGTATCATGATCCCTGATATCGATCTCCGCAAGCCCGACTTTTCCTCACAAGGACCTGACCTCATCTCTCCCGTACTACGACTCCTACAGACATCTTACTGCCAACAAGCGCTGGACGTGTTGGATAATGTCATGTCAATGACAGGAACACCCCTCGATAACAAGCATATTCGAATGAGTATGGCAGGTTCACACTCCAGTCGAGCCACGAGAAAAGAGTACGAGAGCACCAAGAGCTTGTACGGAATACCGGAGGAATCAGGATGGTCAGTGCCTATGCCAGCGATCCATTCGGCCAGAACACGCGCCAATGTGCAAGCCGTGGTACGCACTTGTGTTGAAACTCACGTACTGAACGAGTACGACGAAACTGGAACGCCCAAAGTAGAATTCCAGGATGATGCCGCGCAACACTTCTACTTTGCTAGCGATTCCCATGCTCAAGCACAAACAGACAATCGAATCAATGATGGAAACATGAGCGAGCTTGTCATGAAGCTTGACAGTTTGGATGAGTTCTTTGATGACCAGGAGCAGGAGACGCCAGAGGGTCGCAACAGTCTGCCGCTCTATACCGGCTTGAACGACGACCGTGAAACTCTCTACGACAAGCAAACCCTGCCTATTCTTCACAAGTCGCTCAACCGCAATGCATCCGTAACGTCGTTCCAAACAGGATTTGCTGATGCGCGATATTTTTCACCTCGAGAACCAACAGTCATGACGCCCACTGCATTTGCTCCTATGATGCAAGGTGCTTCCATTGCGCCGCAAAGACCAGGTCCACAAAGTCGCTCTATTACCACACCGGTCGGCGGTCTTCCAAAGCGCACGCCCCCTCGTCTAGCGCCTCCACATGCGCAAATTGACAATGTTCTCTCTGGCGACGAAGGTGGAGACGAAATGGCTTTGCACATTGAGCCTTTCAGCGACGATGAATTATCGCTTTCGCGCACACAAACACCAGACGACACGCCACTCGGAGGTCCTGGTAGATATGGCATTGGCGCTGGCGTCAAGGGTACAGGAATGAACGGATTCACAGCAGGTTTTCGAAGTGGCATGAGAAGACTCACGGGTGGAGGAGACAGAGAAAAGCCGAATGCTCACGCAGCAATGGGGCTTGGTCTCGGAATAGGTGGAGTCAACGGCCATGCTCATGGAGCAATGGTGAATGGAACAAAGTCGGACAGGGACAGGAGTCCGAAGATACCATCGGTACCGGAGAGATGGCCAGAAGGACCTGTCAGTTCGGAGCTGTGATTAACATTATCACTTTTGTTACCGGATGGTATGCTCGGACTAGCAATCTCAAGCATGGCATCCGGCGTTTTGGTTCAATTTATCGAAATTCCTGGGAAAGAACTGCCTGCGCTCGAGCCTTGAAGCAGGCTCATGTTTTATATGTGTTTTTTTTTAGCATTCACAATCGGGATCGGTTGGGTATTGGGTGGACTGGACGGTGGCACATTGTACACTTGGAATTTGTTCTAGAGATACCAATTTGCGCTTTCAAAATCAATTTGATGTTTTGCAATATATTATAAATGAATCTCTCTGTCTAATGCGATGTCAATCAAATATATGTATACACTCGAAATATTTTTATTGTGTGGCAGATGTGACTGGAATATGTTTCTTTTGTTACATGCGCAGCAAAGAAGTCACCGAATGAGAAACATTTCACTTCACTTCACTTCACTTCGTCCAGACTTCAATCATCACGAACAACCTCACCATAGATTCGACGACCACGACATATCAAAATACCATGATCACATCCAAGATATGAATTTGCGATGGAAAGTAATCAGAAAATGGCCCAAGCACTTCCCTCTGGTACGCCTCCACCGCCTACGCCAAAATACATCCTCCGCGGCCACACCTCGCAAATCCACGCCACACATTTCCTGCGACGAAACACTCGACTGCTCACTGGTGATGCTGCGGGCTTTGTCATTTTATGGGACACGACCACCAAACGACCTGTCGCGGTGTGGAAAGCCCACGACAACACGATTCTGAGACTCGATCACTGGCACTCTTCGAGCGATAGAATCATAACACACGGTCGAGACCATCGACTCAAGGTATGGCAGCTACGACTTGAGGACGAGGATGCTTTGAGTAAGGTCCTACCTGCTGATGATGTCGATGGCTTTGGCAAAGGGGCTGAGAGAGAGGGTATCTCAAAGCAGAGGAGGATGCCGTGGCTGCTGCACAGTATCGAGGTAAACGCCTTGAATTTTTGTGGGTTTGCTTCCTGCACTGCTCCGGTGTCTGCCATTACTACGGTTCCCATTAAACCTCCCGACTTGATTTCATCAGAGCAGTCAGACAAGGCCATGGATCAAAGCGTAGCATCACTCGACGGATCCCAAAGCGCACAGAACGATATCAGGAATATCCTCCTAGCAGTGCCTGGTATCAGAGAAGGCGATATTCTGATCCACACCCTTCCCTCAGAGAAAATAGTAGCAGCGATCCCCGCCGACGCCGCTGCGAAGACAGGAATGCTGATGGCGCTGAGCCTGACCGTCACGAACAACACCGTCACCGTCATTGCAGGCTACGAGAACGGCGCTGTGGCCATATTGACGCAAGCAGGCAAGGTATTTGAGAGGATATCCATCACAAAAGCACACTCGCAGCCCGTGCTGAGTCTTGACGTTTCGCCGAGCGGTGAATGGGCGTTTTCCTGTGGGGCAGATGCGACGGTTGTGCGGTACTCGCTGCATGATGAGGTGCAGAGCGAGGAGAGGGTCAAGGTTATTAAGACGAAACACGCCGGGCAGCAGAATCTGAACGTCAGGTCTGATGGACGCATCTTTGCGACTGCCGGGTGGGATGGGCGGATAAGGGTTTATACCACGGGCTCGATGACGGAGCTCGCGGTGCTCAAGTGGCACAAGGAGGGGTGCTATGCGCTTGCTTTCGCCGAGGTACTGGATGACGACGACGACGAAGCTAGTGGATCACAGACGCAGAACACCGACGACGACGACGACAACAACAACAACAAGCGAATGATGATCAAGACAGAGAAGACAGTGTCGACCGTGCGACAGAGACGGCTGAATAAAGCACAATCAACACATATGATAGCAGCAGGCAGCAAAGACGCCAAAATCTCTCTTTGGGAGATCTATTGAAGTCTTCCTAACCAAGATTAAACTCACTAGCACCACCCATCTTGCGCATCATATCCCGCATCTTCTTCCTCGCCACGCCCGCTTCAGCCTGCGCCGGCGTGATATCCTCCATAGCAGAGCTCTTGGCCCCATCTCTCGCCCTAGCACCCGCACTCGCCTTTCTCGCCGCCTTGCTACCTTCCGCCTCGGCCTTACCCGGCCGCAAACCAGGCACCTTGATACTACCAGGACGATCTCTGAGCGCAAACGCCTTGGCCAAATGACCCAGGTGCAGACTCTTGATATCGAAGCAGTGGCGCTCAGACGCGACGTGCGTCGCGTACGCGCGGATATGGCTCTGGTACGCGCGCCGCGCCTGCTCGAGATGGCGTGGGTGCTGCAGCGCCCACTGCTCGGCGTCGAGCTGGTAGTCGGTCGCGCGCTCCTCCCACGCGTTAGCATCCACTACGCCCGTCGTGGCTGCGAAGCCTTTCTGCAGCAGCTCGTCTGCGTCGTGTCGCACCAGGCCCTTGACGTCGCGGCGTCCGGATTGCAGGACGGTGACGTAGGATTCTTCGCAGCCGGGCATTAGGAATATCAGGGCGCGGCCGTCGCGGCCTGCACGTGCTGTTCGACCGATTCGGTGCAGGTGGTCGTCTTTGCTGAAGGGAGGGTCGTATTCGATCACGTAGTCGACATTGGGAAGGTCGAGACCGCGCGAGGCGACGTCGGTGCAGATTAGTACGGCGGGATCGGTGGTTTTGGTAAAGGCCTGCAGGGTCGAGGTTCGGATTGCTTGCGGGAGCGAACCGTGGAGACGGAACAGCGTGACGGGGTTGGCGGAGGTGGAGAATGCGGTTGCGGTTCCTGATGTTCGCGTCTCGGAGATAGTGTTGCCTTGTCTGATCCTTCCATCTGGTCTTGTACCACTCTTTGCTGCCTCCATTTCTTTCTCAGTAGACTGTGGTACGGCCTTTCCATCTTCTGGGCGCGTGAAGAGGTCGAAGTGGAAATCGACAGTGTCGGCGCAGGACAGGAAGACGATCGTTTTCATGACGGAACCCCGTCTGGCGAACGCTCTTTTCAAAAGTGCGACTAGAGTGACGAGTCTCTGCTTCGCTGGAACGATGGCATACGACTGCTTCAGCTGAGCGGGCGCATACGAAGTACCATCCTCTCCACTCTCCTGTTGTTGCTCCTTGGACTTCTCAGCCGCGATATGTGCCGCATCTTTCAAACTCATCTCTCCCAGTTTCTGCACGCTCATCTTCAACGTAGCCGAACAAAGAATGGTCATCCTCTTTTCGGGTAGAATGGCTAGTTTACCCAGCCTGCCGGCCCTCGATTGGAGGTTCATCTGTGCAATGATGCGCTGAATATCCTGCTCGAATCCCAACTCCATCAATCTATCGCCTTCATCCAGGACTAGCCATCTCACGTTGCTGACATTCAAGACCTCGGTATTGTTCAAGTGGTCTGCCAACCTACCTGGAGTGGCAACCAGTATGTTGACACCCTTTCGCAATCGAGCCTTTTCCGACTTTTTCTTCTCTCCACCTATTACTGTACCCGCTACAATCCAGTGTGCACATCTCAACAACGATTCCAAGACTGTAGAAATCTGCTTGCTGAGTTCGCGAGTCGGCGCGAGAATGACGGCAAAAAGACCCGAATCTCGATTTATGCCTTCATTGCCTTGCTCTTTCAAAGTCTCGGAGATCTGCACCAAGCGCTGAACAATAGGCAGCAAGTAAGCGAGCGTCTTTCCGGAACCAGTCTCTGCTTGTATGAAAGCGTCTGAGTTGTCTTTGAGCAGTTGGGAAACGGCTTTGCTCTGGATGGATGTCGGCTGCTTGATCTCCATTTTCGTCAGAAGATGGTTCGCTATGGTGCGGGAGAGACCGAGTGATGTGAAAGTCTCGAGCTCGCTGCTAAGGGGTGCGTTCGACGGCTGGATGTGCTCGGTCTCTTGCTCCTCCACTTCTTCGCGCTCAGTCTTTGCTCTTGGGTTGAATGAGAAGAGCGAAGAAATGACTTCGCGATTTCCAGGATGTGCTGGAGCAGCGCGCTCGTTGCCGCCTTGTGGTCCATCAGTCTGACGTGCCTGTGGTCGAAAGTTCCCTGCGTCGGGTCTGCTTCCACGATCAGCTCTGCTTCCTCGTTCAGGCCTAGTTCCGAACTCGGTCCTCTGTCGCTTTGCAGGTCGTGGGTCTGAAAACTCTGCCTCATCGGTGCTAGGAGGAGTTTTCTGCTGTGTAGGCTGTGGTTGTTGCTGAGAACTCCTGTTACGCCAATTCTCGGCCGCCTTCTTTGCGGTCAATCTATCCTTCCAGCGACCTCCCTTGAACGTCGGAACAGCTTGCCATGGTTGATCGTTCGTGGCAAAGTTCAAGAGCATACCATCGTCGGCCATGGTGTCGTTTGGCGCTGCGGTGAGCGTCGATTGTCGGATTTAAGAAAGAAAAGTTGGGGTCACATGGAAAACTTCAAGGCCTCAGAAAACAGATTACGCTAACCCCGCATTTGTTGAACTATAATTATACGATGTACGGAGCCCGCAACATAATCATATCTTGTTCTTCGTGATAATCGTCCTAGCGCTGATATTGACAGCCTCTAATGCAGCCTCTTGAGCATTTCCACCATACTTCGTACGTCCTCAACATCGGCGTCCAAACCTTCAACGATCTTTTCTTGAAGTGCGGAATCGCAATCCAGGAACCTCTCAATCAGCTCACCGTCGACAAATCGGGTTGGCTCATCACTCTCTCTGACGGTGGTTTTGAATGCCCTGTACTTGTTGAAAGGCACATGTCCAGGACTCTGAACCATACTCGCCATGTTCGCCTGCAATCGCATGAGCAAATCCTGCTTGCTTGGACTGATCAGTGCAAACAGCCAGATGCTGCCCTCGACTGTTGCGATGAACGCCCTTGGAATGACAATGGCTCCAGGTGTAGGTTGCACATCAATCCTGCGAATCCTGTTGACCATCTCGCCGAGCAGAATGTCACTGGTCACTCGTAAGCGACGCTTGTCTTCTTCCGAGAAACCGTTGACTTCGTGGTTGAGCACCATTAGATTGCCCTCTGCATCGGCTTCAAGGTATGTTGTGTCGTCGATCTTCGCTACTGCGGTGGCCCATGACGTCTCGTAGTGCCGGGCAACCTCGTCGAGGGAATCAGGAGTGCCGCCCCGTCCTTTCTTGAATTGCAAGAGCGATATGCTCTTCATAAGGTCAGCAACTGCAATGACATCACCCGTTACTGTCATGTCGATAGGTGCAGTAGACATGCGGTAGCTGGCTT